>JAABUH010005381.1_pt1 | contig 10084 bp, 4 predicted proteins | sample 5559121 | NCBI WGS metagenome assembly JAABUH01 (sample SAMN10711871, study PRJNA513364) | rock metagenome | isolation source: Antarctica rocks | place: Antarctica: Victoria Land, Battleship Promontory nord | collected 2015-12-28 | reverse complement strand
CATAGACTTGTTTCGAAGTCAACTCTATTCAGAGTTAGCTTATGTTCTTCTGAGTCATATAGATAGTCGATTCTTTCCTTCTAGATACTTTTCTTTCTTAGCATTTATATACTCGTTACATTACACTCATATGACTCGCTCTATGCTGGCTTCTAACATTTCTCTACATACATATAGATTTCTTTTCAACATGTAAATAAAGATCATTCATACACACACATTTTAAAATTTCATAATTTCATTCTACTAGTACTTATTTCAAATAAGTAAAATGTCTAAACATGTTGTTGAGTTTGAGTCAACTCATTAAGTTGATTGAGTTGAGTTGAGAGTCTGACTCAATTCGATTGAGTTGAGTTGATTTTTCTCAACTCAACTCAACTCTGAAACTCAACTTGAGTTGAGTTGAGTAACTTGAACTCAATGACAGATCTATCAATAACACATCATCATTATTCACTTTAGCATCACTCTTCTTGATCAATTTAAGTCAAAACTCACGTCTAGATTTCAAGTTTTCTGAGTCTCTGCTCAAGAATCTTACATTTCAAGCTCAAGATAAGTTAATTAATGTCAAAAAGTTCATCAAGAAGATGAAGAAACTAACTGAGCATCTACATGATGAGATGCTTATAGCTCAGATCATCTACAAATTCAATGTCAATCTCTTTCATCATTCTTGTTTTAAATACTTCATCGAAGATGAAGTCTGATTAAATGCTTGCAATCTCAGCATCGCTTATCTTACTGTTAAGTTAGATGATCATAATGTTGATCTCTTCAAGATCAAGCGTGTCTTTGAGAACAATTCTCTGATCATTGAGTTAAATCTTTCAGCATTCATGAAGATTCATTCAATCTTTCATGTCATTCTTCTGAGTCATATCGCAAGTGATCTTCTTTTAAATCAACGTCAGAAATCTCAAGAACTCATTATCATCAAGAATGATAAAAGATTCTGATATGTAAACAGCATACTAAACTTCAAGCATAATAGATGCTATAATTCATCTCTGCTCAAGTATTACATCAATTGAGAAGATCACTTCTTTACTTGAAAGTCTTTTCATCTTCTGAATAATTGTGATCAAGCACTCAATGAATATTATTTCATCAACTCTGTCATCAAAGAATCACATGTACTGTCATGTGTGATATCTCAATGTCAATGTCAAGAACTTTTAGTTCAATTTTCATCATTTCAACTCAATTTAAATCTGACTCAGATCTTGTTTAAATTTAACTCAGATATTTTGTTTAAATCTGATTTAAATGTGACTTAAATGTATTTTAATCTTATCTGTGCATCATCATGTTAAAATGCATCTCATCTCATCTTGCTTTTCAGACATCTTGCTCAAATTTAACTCAGATGTGATTCAGATCTATTCTAGTCTCGTCTGTGCATCATCACATTAAACTGCATTTCGTCTTTTTCTTACTTAAATCTGACTCAGATCTTGTTTAGATTTGACTCAGACATCTCATTTAAATTTGACTCAAATGTGATTCAGATGTGTTTCAATTTTCTGTGCATCATCATGTTAAAATGCGTCTCATCTCATCTTACTCTTCAGATATCTTGCTCAGATCTGACTCAAATGTGACTCAGATTTATTCTAGTTTCATCTGTGCATCATCACGTTAAAATGTGTCTCATCTCATTTTACTCTTCAGACATCTTGCTCAGATCTGACTTAAATGTGACCCAGATCTATTCTAGTTTTATCTGTGCTTCATCACATTAAAATGCATTTACATTAATTCTCATCTCGTTTCAGTCTTTGTCTTTGATTCTTTCTTATTTCATCTTATTTCTTTTTATTGTCTTGCAGAAACTCAGTCTTGAAGAGAAGAGTTACTGTCATGATGTCAAATCATTAATTCAATTTAAAACATAAATTGTTGATGTTTTAAATAATCTTGATTCATTGAATCTGTTTTGCAATTCAATGAATCAAATCATTAATTTAATCATCATCATCTTAATTTAGTCTCAATGATTCTGTTTTGATCATCTCAATCATATGCATGAATCTTTGCAATCTTAAGTCATAGAATTATTGTCTAGTTTTGATTTTGCTTGATTCATGTATATAGATGTCATGATGAATTGACTCATAGAGATTAGATCAGAAGCTAGAGTCAGAGACTGAGTTGAAGATCAGATCTGAGTTAGCTCTGAAACTCTATGACTTTGTCAAGGCATCGTTTAGACTACGTCATACCTTCGACTTAATATGTCATGAGTTATGTCGTGCTCGACTTGACAATGCTTGACAAACTTTCTATAGTCGATCGATTCTCTTGAGTTATCGAGAACTTCTTAATAATTAGCTCTATCATAATATATATTTATTCTGTGCCTGCTTAGAATATCACATTGTCATATCACTCTTATAGATCTCGTCTATTCATCTGATGAATCAGATCATCACAGTTCTAATTATTCTAAACTCTTCTTAGAAATGATGATTTGATATTCAAGCATGACAACAGCAACGCAATCGCAACAGAGTTGAAATGACGACGTCTCGATCTTACGAAACATCATATCAGAAAATGAACGTCGCATAACGAAATCAGAAAGCAAAGAAGCAGAAGATGAATTCTCTCTTGATATTGATGAACAGCTGACATGAGCAATGCTTCAACGTGATGAACTGCGAAAGAAACAGAAGCTAGCAGCTAGCAGCTATTCGATCAGAGATTGAGATTCTGCAAGTCGTTGAAACAACGAAGAAAAGTCGTCGAGTCTTCACTCGAGCTCTCACGAAGAATTCGAACGATCTACGCATCGTCTTCATAGTGTCGACGATGACGAAACGAAGTCATCACGAGATCGTCTTGTAGAAGCGAAGACTCTCAATGTCTTTGAAGAAGTATTATGACAAAATCTTAAGAAAACATAGAGAATGAATTCGCGACGTTGAAATCTCATTCTGAAATATCTCTTGACATTTTGAAAGTGATGAGAAAAAGATTTTGTATTGCATGATCTATCTGAAGAATGAATCAAAGAAGCTTTGATTCGATCACGAAGAGACTATGTCTGCAGCTCAGCAGACGTGATTCAATTTTATTGACTTTCTTCTGAATCTAATCAAAGACTCAATGAATCGAGACATAGTCATGACTCAGCAGTACGCGAACGCATTGCAACGTTCAGATCAGATGATACAAACGTTTGCAGCTCATCTGAGCATTCTGAAACATCAACTTTCGTGATATAGTGATGAGCATAAGCGAGCTCATTTATTCATCAAGTTGAGATCTGAGCTGCGTGTGATCATTACTAATGTGCAGTCGATTTCTATCACACGAGATGCGTTAATTGATCTTATCGCTCGATTGAAAACAAATTGGCAAAAAGAACACGTCTTGTCGTCGAAACGATTTCGAGACGAGAACTTGCATGATCGAGATAGAGTCAACAAGAAGACTCATTCAAAGCGAAAGAAATCTCATCGATCGACTAAACTTAACTCTTCGTCAAAGACGAGCTCACACGCTTCGTCACGTTATAGCAAGAATTTGTTCAACATAATGTGCTACACGTGCAATCGAAAGAATCATTATTCTACTGATTGTAGAGACGAAAAGATCAAGAATAGATCAAATGAATCTGAGATGAATCGAGTATTCATCAATTCGATGTTGCATATGAGTCGTCTCAAGATTTCGAGAAAAGACAAGCTCTTGACGAACGCTTCAAATCGTCGAGAAAAAAACAAGAAGTTCTCTTCGTAAAGACTCTTATATATAAAGAGCATGTAATTCAGAGAGATCAGAAGACAGAAACGAAGATTCACATGAATATTGATGTCGAGATGAACGTGATTAGTCAATGTTTTGTCATCGAGCAGAATATGTCATTGCTGAACGTTGATCTTTTAAGATTTATCTGAATGAACGATCAGAGTGTCTATTATTATGACGTTTATAAGATGTGTTATCGACTGAGAGACAGCTGAGACATAGAGAAAAAAGATATAAGTATCTTCTATGCTATTGACAAGAAAGAATCTTCTCTGATTCTGAGTATGTCAAATATGCAATTCGAGCGTATTCGAATAGACATGATTGCAAGAACATGACGTTTCGACGTGAACGAGCACGCATTTGAGTTGTTCTTCGCACAAGCATTTGCAAAAGCTCTACAAGATGAGTCTACTGTGTATGCTCTTGTCATGATCAACGTTGTCAAAGAGTCAATTGTTGAACATCAAGTGAAAGCAATGAATAACGTGACGAGTCGTATCACAAACGCGCTTAAAACGCAGACTTTACTCGTCGAATTGAAAGAATACAAAGATGTATTCTCGACAGAAAGTGTCAACAAATTGCTCTTGCATGAAGATCATGATCATGCAATCGAAATTACTGCAGAGTTGTCGTATGAATCGTTGTATAATCTGTCGAACACAGAGTTAGCGACTCTGAGACAGTATTTAGATGATGTCTTAGCGAAAGAATGAATTAAGCACTTCGTCAGCTCAACTGATGCATCTATTCTATTCATTCTCAAAAAGAACGATAGTTTTCATCTATGCATGAACTATCGAGATCTGAATAAGATCACTGTCAAAAATCATCATTCGCTGTCTCTAATTAGTGAAACTCTAGACAGACTCAGTAAAGTCAAGCGATTCACTAAGTTAGATCTGAAGAACGCTTATCATTGTCTCAGAATTCAACGTGAAGACGAATGAAAGACGACGTTTTGTACTCGTTATGATCACTTCAAATATATGATCATGTCGTTTAATTTGATCAATGCATCTGTCATCTTTCAGACTTATATTAATAAGATCTTAACAGAGCTTTTAGATGACTTTTGTGTTGTCTATCTAAATGACATTCTAATCTTCTTCGTAGAGAAGACTGATCACGTAGATCACATGAAGCAGATTCTGAAGAGACTAAGAAAGTTCAAGCTATATGCTAGCTTGAAGAAGTGTGCATTCTTCATCACTAAAGTGAACTTTCTAGAATTTGTCGTATTTACAAAGAGCGTTTCGATGAATCTAAGTAGAGTAGACATCATTAAAACGTGACTCAGATCAAAGATGTATCGAGAAATACAAGTTTTTCTGAGATTCATCAATTTCTATCGACGTTTTATACATCATTACTCTCAGATAGCAGAGTCTTTAACAGAACTGCTGAGAGATAGTGTAAAAGATGTAAAAATGAGCTCATTCATATGATCGAGCGAAGCGAAACAAGCTTTTAATCAGCTTCGCGACGTCTTTATGAGAGCGTCTATACTAAGGTATTTTGACTCAGAGCGACATATATGCATCAAGATTGACGCGTTCGATTATGCAGTCGCGAGTATTTTGTCTCAGTCAGATAACGAAGATCAGTGACATTCAATTGCATTCTGATTCAGAATAATGATAGACGTTGAAAGAAACTATGAAATACATGATCAGAAGCTTCTAGTCATAATAGCGATGTTTAAACATTGATGACACTATGTGAAAGACAGTTATCATACTGTCGAAGTTCTGACTGATCATAATAATCTGAAGAGTTTTATGAACGTTCAAAAGCTAAACGAAAGACAAGTCAGATGAGTCATGAGATTGTTGATCTGCGACTTTGAAATAGCGCATAGATCAGAAAAAACAAACTCGATCGATGCGTTGTTGAGATGATCTGACTATAAGAGTAAGAATATCTCTGCGAATCATTTGCTGCTCACTCTGCAGCGAAAGCTGACTAGAATAGAAAGCTTAAATAGCTCTATATTCATAGCGATCAGAGAACTATACTGTATACGAGTGATTAACGATGTCGAGAAGACGTTAGTTCACAGTATAAGTATGAACAAATATTCAGCAGAACATGTCGAGAGCAGACTGCAAGATGAAATTCACTGATGAACATGAATAATTAACGATGTCGAGAAAACGTTCGTTCACAGTGTCAGTGAACGAAGATATTCAGCGAAACATGTTGAAAGCAGATCGCAAGATGAAATTTACTGTACACGAATGATTAACGAAGTCGAGAAGATGTCTGTTCACAATGTCAGTGAAAACACAAGTATGTGTTCAGCAGTGCATGTCAGAAGTATGCTGCTGAAAGTCATGACTCTAGCAGTGCGAGAAACGCATCTAGACGAAGTACATTTCTTGAGAGATAGAATTTCTCAATTCGAATCAACAACTTCGAAGAGCACAGACGTCGAAACGTCGACTCATAGAGATTGCAACGTAGCTGAGAAACAGCTTAATTCTGTTGCTGAAACTGTTGATTGCAAACAACTCTTTTCACGTGCAATTGTCAGAGTACTGACAATTCATGAAACAACATACAACTTCAGTAGTAAATTCGTAGTCGAGCTCATCAAGATCTTACAGCAAGAAGATGAATTTGCTGTGAGACTAAGAGCAGACGAAACGACGAGTATATGAAAGAGTGACGTCGAAGCTTGAACATTGAATAGTCAAGAAATGATAGAGTACAATGAATTGTTGTATGTTTCAGAAAATCTTTCTGTCAGAGAAGAACTGTTGAAACGTCATCATGATGACTTGTTAGCAAGACATTTTGATGCTGACAAGATCAGCGAGCTATTAGATCGCAAATATTACTGAAAAAGTATGATCAAGAATGTCAAAGAGTATATAGATACTTGTGACATTTGTCAGAGAGTAAAGATGAAACGTCATCTATTATATGACGAGTTGAGATCATTATCTCGACTCACAGATTCATGAAAGAAAATCACTATGAATTTCATAACAGATCTGTCGTCTAGTAAATGAAAAGAAGTCGTGTATGACTCAATTCTCGTGATAGTCGATCACTACACGAAGATAACGTGTTATCTGTCTATGAAGAAAACTCTGACTGTCGTAGAGTTAGCAGAGTTGTTCTTCAAGAAGATTGCTTTAAGATATGAGATCTCAAGTGATATAGTTATCGATAGAGATAGTCTATTTATCAGTGCGTTCTGATCAGAAATCTGCTATCATGTCAAGATGAAACGACGACTAAGCATTGCTTTTCATTCGCAAACAGATGATCAGACAGAACGACAGAATCAAATGTTGAAACATTATCTAAGAGTGTATTGTTTCAAAAAGCAAGACGACTGAGCTACGCTTCTACTTATAGTCGAGTTCGTTTATCATCAGACGAAGCACGCTTCGTTGAACTGTAGTCTCTTTAAAGTCATGTATGACTACGAGTCAATCTTTGACATACACATCGAGAATGATGCTATGAAAGAAGAAGTGTCAGCAGCAAAAAAACGCGTTGAAATGCTGCAAGACGTGTGAAACACGTTGATGCAACGATGACAAAATGCGATTGATGCTCAGACAAAGTACTATAATCGAAAACATAAGTCTAAGTTCTTTAATGTTGATGATTTAGTCATGCTATGAGCAAAAAATCTGAAGCAGAAGAAGTCGAGCAAGAAGTTATCAAATAAGATGATAGAGTTCTTTCGTATACAAGAATTCATAGACAAGCAGACGTATTGTCTTGATTTTTCAGTCATCTATAGAGTTCATTCTGTCTTTCATGTATTTCTTCTAAAGTCGTATAATCGTAGACTAAATGATGATTCTATACTCGATTATTTCGTACTTGAGCTTATTGATGATGAGCAAGAATGAAAGATAGAAAAAATTCTACAGAAGCGAAAAAGAAAGAGAATTTTATATTATAAGATACAATGAAAAAAATATTTCATTGAATATGATTAATGAATATCGAGCGAAGATATGAAAGATGTCTCGAAGCTTATAGAAGCTTTCGAAACGAGGCTGAAACGTGAGCGAAAAGCATAATCACTCACTTTCAAGCATAAACTCATTATTAGAAAAGAAGAATCACTGTATTATGATAGTTTCGTCTTTTAATGAAACGATCACATATGTAAATTAACAGACAGAAGAAAAAAGCGCAAAGACGCTCAAACGCGTTCGACAAGAGAGCGCAATCATCACGACACAACAAACATCATGCAATCATCACTTCATCAAACATCTCTCACACGAAGCAAGATTGCAAACTTCTTCTTCTTTCTTATTGTCAGATTTACATTGAGACGTGAAGACAGAGATTTGAGAGACGACAGATTGTGCTAAAATATATCAGAACAATTAGAAATGCTGACAAAACAATATATAATCAAGATTGAATGTATTGCAAAGCGCTTTACATTCAGAATTTCTCTGACAATGTCATTGACAATCATCATCTCTTTGAGAATGAGCTTTTGAATCTCTAGAGACTTGAGTTTGTGAATCTTCTTGAGATGATTCTTCACATGAGTCGCTGTCATCAACTTCTTGCAAAGAATTTTCTGATGAGCAGTGAATGTCTTCAGAGCGATGTTCTTTTCTTCATTCTCAATCGCACTATCATGAATATTCTGCAGACGAAAGAATTCATTGACAGTTGAAATGCAGATGTCGAAAATCTAGACATCGAATCATGAACATTAGCAGATGTATCAGATAAGTATACTCACTGCGATACAGAAACTTTCATTACTTGCACAACGAGCACACTTCTTGTACATTGTCTTTCTCTGAAAGACGACGTCACATCGCGATGCTTTATTCTCGATGTGTAGAACTCGAGCACACTTTATACAAATCACTTTATTTAGAGTTTCAAGATCAGCAATGCTTCTTTCGCTTATTCTCACAATTGACAGCTAAAAAGCATCAGTAACGACATCAAGAAGTGAAATAAGTGAATCTCATCATCATTCTTTGATTTCGCGAAGTCTGTGAGTTTGACAAGATCGTCGACGAAGCGTCAGCAATTATTTCTTTTCTCATCGTCTTTTGAATTTTCTCTTCAATAGCTGAGATGTACTCAAAAGTTTGAATAGTAGAAGCAATGAGCTTTCGATCAGAATTTGACAACGTCTGCATCATTATGAGTGATTCAGCATCAGCAGCATCATGATCATCACGTCTGATCGATGTCTTTTGAGCAAACTTATAATACTGTTAGTCGCAGAAATAGTCGTGAAATCTCAAGTTGTGACATCACTTACTTTCGTAATAATCTTGACTTGAGCATCAGTCAACTTCATCATCTTACGACTCTCTTTGAGCGTCGCTGCGCGTTCACGATTCATGATCTAGATCTCTTACTCTTACTATACAGATATACTCAAAGTTTGTCAAAAGTAATCACACAATGATAAAGATACAATCGTGATTGAAAAAAGATGAAGTTGAAGAAAATGAAAAGTTGAAAGAAACTGAAAGAGCGATAAACAAATCAACAATTATTATTCACTTTTGTTTACGCTCTATCGTCTCAACAACATCATCTACTTAAAAGATAAACAATGTCTATGTGCTATCTACACGTCATCATTGCTGTCATTTACATCAACTACACATAACATATACTATTTATAATGTCATCTATACACATTATAATCGAAGACGAATCATCATTCGATTGAAAGTTTCTCTTTTTCTTGTTTTCTCACAGAGATTTGAAGATTTTCATCGAGAACTTCTAGAGCGAATCAATGAGTGCGCGTCATTGTTTATCAAAGTAAACAAAGACATTAATTATTGAAATCGAGAATGAACTCACTTAAAAGAGAAGACAATTGTCATGATGAATTGACTCATAGAAATTAGATCAGAGACTAGAGTCAAAGACTGAATCGAAGATCAGATCTGAGTTAGCTCTGAAATTCTATGACTTTGTCAAGACATCGTTTAGACTACGTCATATCTTCGACTTAATATGTCATGAGTTATGTCGTGCTTGACTTGACAATGCTTGACAAACTCTCTATAGTTGATTGATTCTCTCGAGTTATCGAGAGCTTCTTAATAATTAGCTCTATCATAATATATACTCATTCTGTGTCTGCTTAGAATATCACATTGTCATATCACTTTTATAGATCTCGTTTATTCATCTAATAGATCAGATCAGCACAATAAAAGTTACGCTTTCATTCTTTTCTTTCACTTTTTGTCTTTCATCTTGTACATTATTTAATGTATTGTCTTGTATCTAGATTTTATCAAAGTAATAATAATATCAGTCTTTTATATTGATAGTATCTTTAGTTTAA
>JAABUH010005380.1_pt1 | contig 10087 bp, 19 predicted proteins | sample 5559121 | NCBI WGS metagenome assembly JAABUH01 (sample SAMN10711871, study PRJNA513364) | rock metagenome | isolation source: Antarctica rocks | place: Antarctica: Victoria Land, Battleship Promontory nord | collected 2015-12-28 | reverse complement strand
TCCCTGATGTTTGTCGACGCCAAGCAGCGCTTGCACATCGGGCAGGTTCAGATATTGCGACACTTTGATTCTGGTAGGAGGAAAATCCGTGAGCTCGCCGTGCAGAGGTAGGGAAATCTCACGTTTCGGGCATGCAGAGATATGCGTGGTATTGCTCCATGGTGCAAGTCTGATTCACGTTATATCTGACATCAGACGTATCAGCGAGGTGGTTGACACAGAGGAGCACCCGGACTCAACTCACCGGTTGACACCAGCATTGAGCGCCGCATACCCCCAAACTGGATCGTCGCAGTACTGAAGGGCCATATCGCACGCCGTATAATCAGAGGTATCGATGCAATCGCGCTGCATCATCTTCTTACACTTGGGGATCTACTCATCAGTTCGGTTCACAGTCATCGCACATACGATCTCAGCCATCCAGACGCAGTTTGCGATAGAGTGTATAGTCCGACCAAGGTCCATGCTCTCGGTGCACATCTGCGCGAATCAGTATCAGCTGGCTGGCCATCCTAAACGATGTCCTCAGGGACGTACGAAGTCATAGATCGACTCGATCATGGCGACTATTCGCACTCATCAGGATTGATGATAATGGCAGGAGAGATTCGTGTACACAAGCTCGTCCCGCCATTCCCAATCATCACGCTCCTCAAATTGATCGGTTCCCTCCCCTCCTTGACCAGCTGGGTGTTCTGGTCATACACCGCGCTCGCGAATAGGGGCAGGTAGCGTCCGCCGTATGATTCGCCGGTCATGTGGAATGCTCGGCCCTTGTATTCTGAAAAGGTCTCGAAAAACTGTGAAGCCTCACATCAATCGGCGTCTCCATGAATGCAGACGGATAGATGAGGCTAAGTGGGGGACATACGATATCCACGAAAGCGGCCACGTCAATCGCGGCGAGCTCGGTCGTGCTGACCGTCTGACCCTTCTCGGCGTGGCTGAACCCCACTCCGATAGGCTGGTCGAGGAAGAAGATGTTTGCCTAAACACCGCACCAAGTCAGCTCCTATCCCTCACACTTGAAAGCTTGACCCGGAGAATGAAAGAGAACACGAAGAGACGTACATGTTCGTTCCAAGCGTAAGGATTTATCACGGTATCATTCACACCCTTCGGATCATCCTTGATTCGACAAGGTCCGTGCTCCATGAACAGCCTAACCCCATCAGCCCCTACCCCTCATCGTGTGAGCCACAGCCTCGACTCACCCCATAGCGGAACTGGCCCCTGGTCCACCATTGATCCACATCACCACTGGGTCTTCCTCCGGCTTGTCCCTCGACTCAAAAAAGTAGAAGAAGAGATTCTTGCCATATGCGGTATCGATGTAGCCCGTGTAAGAGCGGGCCGTGGGATCACACCATCCTTGGTGGGATTGGATGCGGACCTTGTGATCCTGCTCAGCGCAGTCATTACATGGACGAGGTAAGTCAGCAAGAGGAGCAGTGTGTACTTACGGGATGACGGGAGGAGGTGAGGTGCACCCAGTCGGAGCCAGGGGCGAGAGAGGACAAAGCGCCGATCTGTGGGGTGGATGGAGTGACGAGGGGTTGCTGAACCGCCGCGCAGAGGAAGGATGCGCAGAGGACCGCGAATGCAGATGTCAAGAGCATGTTGAAGCGACTCTTCAAAACGGGTTTGGTCGAGGGAGGAAATTGGCATCTACTACTATGGGGGTTCCTGAGCACGGTCTTCTCCGACAAGCTTATCGTCGCGCGAGGCGGGAGGAAACAGCAGCGACTGCCTTTACGTTTGGGCTCTTTCCTACAGCAACCAATATGCATTGCATACACGGATAGGCAAATATGTACGATGAACTGCGAGCCATGCAATACGTCTAGCCTATGCGAGCAGGTGTTTGTGGAAGAATCGACCAATAGGCGCGATATACTCCTCCCAACCCTCATCACCCTCCTTCTACTCACCCTTTCAGCCCAATCAGTGGCCAAGGACCGGGAGAACTCACCGTATACATATTATCCCAACCATGTTCCATCCCCTCACAATACAGCTCCTCCACATCCACGCCCATCTTCCCCAACTTTTCCGCCATATCCCGTGATTGCGCGATGGGGACAGCCGTATCCCCGCTTCCATGCATGAATATCGTCGGGGGATGACCGATCGCCTTCCCCTCGTCCGTCTCAATCAAGTACGATGCCGAGTATGTCTTCATCCGCTTGAGCTTCTCGTCCGGTGCGAGGCGTGCGAGTCGGAGTGGGACAACGACCATCAATCGGTATTGGCTGATCCAGTTCTTCACCGCCCATTGCATTTTCGTCGCCTCTCCATGCGGCCATTCCGAGTCCGAGACTTTCCAGTGTCGTTGTAGGTGTTGAGCGACGCCATCATGCCCCTGAGTGATGAGGTAGGGATCGATTCCCGATAGATTCCATGCGTGAGTCGTTGTGGTCACCGCATGACTCGGATCTCGGTCCTCCAGCTTCGCCATGATTTCGCTCTCGGGGAAATCAAAGTCCAGAGGGATAGCGGCCGGTGCAAGAGGCGGGGCCATATCGTACATCCTCTGTTGATTCAACATGTCCACACTCCCATAGAGGTTGAGCACCACCTGTGCGGGTATCCGACTCTGGAGACGATATGCCAACAGGGTACTCAACCCACCCCCAGCTGAGTCCCCACCAACCCCATACCTCGCAACCTCACATCCACCACGATCTCCCAGCGCCTTTGGGAGATCACTCTGACACCAACCAAAAGCGTCGGAGCAGTCCTGTACCATCTCCTCCATAGACACGACCGGGGTGAAGCGATACGAAATGGTGAGGACGTGTATACCGAGGGGATGGAGCAGCGGGAGGAGCCAGGGTCGGAGTTGATAGTGCTCTCCTGCACAGTAGGCCCCGCCGTGTATCCAGAGAAACCATGGGAGACCGGACGTGGTGTCTGTATTTGAGGTGGGAGCGAAGAAATGAGGGACTGGGTAGATTCGGAGCCAGAGGGGGACGCCGGATTTGGTTGCGTAGACGTGGTCGGTGAAGTCGGAGGTGATGGGGGTCAGGGGTTTCTCGGGTTGAGCCATGGCGGTACTGGATTTCTCGCGATGACTCGTAAGTGAGGATTTTGTCGATGATTTGAAAAGGAGGGAATTTTCACAGCTTGAAATTCTACCCCGAATCTCCTCCGAGATTTACGAGGATATAAGCCCGTTTCATCTGTCAGCTGTTCTCTACTTGTCGTCATGGACATCATCTCACCTTCATATGTCGATGGGATACCGTCACCGCGCCCGAGGGATTACAGCTGATCGGTGGAGGTGGTCTATCGGTGACGGTATGAGGCGATGTGTTATTCACATCGACCGGTTCGACTCCGCAATCTTGAGGACCAAGAGCTTCCAGTGACTGTTGTCCTCAAAGAGCCAGAGGACAGTCAAGATGAAGCTTGCCTTCCTGAAGATCGCCGCGATCTTTCTAGCGTCCGTTATAACGAGTGTCGGCGTGACCGGAAAGATCATCTACGCCGGTGAGAGTATCGTGAACACAACCTATGAAGGCCGCTGAACAAGGTGAGGTATCAATGAGTCGGGCGGCGAATTCGGAGTCTTCTCGGAAAACGGGACCACTATCGGTCTACTTGGCGAAATCGGTGTGGCCCACGCGTTCATCAAATAGGTAAAGGGACCCTCATAGTATCTTTTCTCACGCGCACGGAAACAGACCACGGTCGCTCAATTCGTAGACGATGGCGCTAACCTCTCCGGGTGACGTTCCTCATGGGTGAGCCCTGAGTCGGTCCCCGAAGTTTGATTGATTGGGTGTGTGACAGAACGCATGTGCCCGTTGAAGTATGGGTTGGGAAGAAGTTCAACGAGAACGTGAGTGACCAGCACTGTCTTGCAATTCACACATCCGAGCTTTGCTGCCCGTCTCAATTGCTGATGTATGGGCTCTTGGCAGTATTTCGACGAATACAAAGATGCGATCGACTACATCACCCACAAACAGTCCTCTTATGCGCTTCTTGACGTAGGTCGCCCACACTCTCCCTACCTCTCCCAGTGCTGACCCCTCTGTCGTAGTCGCATGACTACATGCGGTACAAGTAACTCCCGCACGTGATATACGCTCGATGCTGATGCGGCCTCAGTTACCCATCGTCGCAACCGTTGTCCGGGTCAGTCATCGGCAATCCACGGATCCTACTGCCGCTACTACGAAGCAGTTCCAGGAGTTTTAGCAGGAGCTCGCCAAGAGGTTCAAGCAGAACCCAAAGGTTATGTGAGTCAATCTCAATCAGAGATAAACATCTACTGAACCTACTCCTCACAGATTCGGACTCAAATAATGAACCCCACCGAGTCAGCCATTGCGTCATAGCGAGAAATCTCGAGGCTGGTCTAGTCATCATGCCGACAGAGCTGGCGTTGACCAATGACCAAGCTGCGATCAATGGATCCGCGCATCGGGAGCCGATCAGCTCATTCTCGACCCCTGGGAACGGCTATACTGATGAGCGAGATGACATGCGCTGCGCATCGTTGATCCAAGCGGGTTTTAGGTGGTCAGTACTCATGGACCGGGATATCGCAGGGGGACGCCCCGTCCTCCGACTATCTCGGCAATCTCACCGATCCGCTGAAGAATACGGCTATTGACATACACGAGGTGAGTCGCGGTGCGGACTCCTGACTGAGCAGAAAGCTCACACGGACGAGCGGTAGTACCCAGACTACGATTTCTCGGGATCGCACAGGTGAGGTAGTCGACCAGATTTTCAGAACGAGATTGACGATGACTTTGGCAGTATCTGCAACTCCTCTGCCCCGTTCTACCTGGCGAACCTGACCGCTTGACTGCATGAGCTCAATTTCAAGTGAGTTCTAAGCCACCTCGCCTCCCAGTCGTATGTTGGTTATATGGAATCAGCGCATTGGTCTCCAAATTCGGCGGAGCAAAACAACACGATGTGCGGGAACTACCTCGGTCAATTGCTAGACTATCTCGCGGGTGACGACGTCTACATCGGATGGGCCGGTCAGTCGTCCTCTACTCCCATTTTCTGTACCCAGTGTACGTGCTAAATGTGGATCGGACAGCTTGGGCAGCGGGCCCGATCTGGAACACGAGCTCGGCATGCTGCAACAACCAACAAGGCTTGCGCAGTCTCGAATCGGGCACGCTTGGGAGCATGGGCGAGCCCAGCCAGTATTACGATGTTTGGTTGCCTTGTATCCAGCCTTACATCCCGGTGGACATGAAGCGGAGCGGTACGAGTGGGCTGAAGTGAGTACCGGTATTGGGAGTTGTGGGAGAAGCGGAGGATGTAAGAGGTTGTCTGGAAAGACGAAACCAAGCTGTCGCGGAAGAAGATTGAGAGGTGATACAGCGATGCATCGAAACTGCTATCCGGATGTCGCTCTACAGTCTGCTCTTTCTATGATCAAGCTGGAACTCAACGTCAGCCTAGATTATCACCAAACGACAATCGGAGGAAGTCGGAAGTCTGCGGATCAACAGATTCAGGTACCAGGGACGGTCCGCATCGAAAATGGAAATGTCGTCGTCGCTGGATCTCGATCTCTGTACAGTGCATCGGGGTATCCTCGGGGTGAGATGCCCTTGGCACGACCGGAGTAAGACTTGACCACCTCCTCTCATCCAGCGGCTTCCAGATCGGCTTTCCCTCTCGTCAACGGCTACCGAGCTTCTTCCTCACCATGTCGAAAGCTCTTCGCAACGATGAGGTGATCGAGACCATCCCCAATGGCGACGCTCATCCCGAGCTAAACGGGGGAGAAGAGGAACAGCAAGTGCCCGGTACCTGTGCCTCTCCACTCAGCATATCGAGCTAACTACCTCAGCTTCACCAGTCACGATCCGTCTACCCAGTCCTACCCGATGTCAATGCTTCCCCAAAGGCTCGAAAGCCGAGGAGTTCACCACCCTCACCCTCCTTCCTCAAGCATACGAGACGATCCAGGAGCTCAAACTCGCGGTGAACGATTGGGTTGGTGGATATTGGTTGGGTCCTTACTCGCTTCGAATACCAGGCAAGGGCGGGAAGGCGAATAGGACTGCTCAACATGAGGGGGATGTAGGATTGCTTACGAAAGGGAAGGACGGGGTGGTCGTTCGGGAAGGAGAACGGTTGAGCGAGTGGTTGGAGGTTGGAGACGTCTTTGGGCACGTCGAGGAAAGGGGTGAGAAGGTGTTGGAGGTCGTCAGAGGTGAGCAATCTAGTAGGGATTGAGCTGATGTCAGAACCATATTCCGAGTTCTCGGCTCGACAGACTGTACTGCGCCTGCTCGAGCTGATAGCGCCGGCTGGAACATCGACACATACCCTCTCCACCCCGATCGCCCTCTCGCCTGGTTCCACAATTTATGAGGCGGTCCGAGGTGGTACCGCTTCGAGTCTTGCTGGCCCTTCGAGTGCGGTGTACGAGGGGGCGGAGGTGCCTGTAGCCAACGGATGGAAAGGGAAGGGGGGGAAGAAGGAGGTGGTCAAGATCAAGCGCGAGGTCTCGACAGCACATGCCTTCGCGGACTGGAAGGGCGACGGGCAACCGACTCCGCTATCCCGACTACCGATGTCTCAGCCGTTGATGGAGAGTCTTCCTTGTGTCGAGTCGATCCAGCTATCCCCGTTCAATCCCCCTCCACCGCATCTCCGGCAGGCGGGTCATCAGCTGTACCTCCAGGTTACTACCCTCGAGGGCACACCTCTCACCCTGCTTTGCACTTCGCGAGGATGGTATCAGTCCCCTATATTGGATCCTATCGACACAACCCCCACGTCTTCCCCCACTCATTCCCTCATCGATCTCTTACATTCTGTCTCTCCGCGATTCTCAGAACGCCTCGCCCTCCTTCCCCCACTGACCACCACTCCCTCCCCACTCGAACCCATCTCCACTGTCCCCATACCTCAAGTCGAACCCGCCTACCCATGGCTGGCAACACCCATCAAACCCACCTCTGACATCCTTCGAACACAGCTTGCCTACCTACACACCGGCGCGACCGTCGCTGACAGCCTCGATGCGGCGCGGGATTGGAATGAGGAGATACAGGGGATCAAGGAGTTGCCGCGCGAGTCTATGCAAGAACGGGTGATACGGGAGAAGATGGCTCAGAAGACTTGGGCGGAGTTTACTCAGGCTTCCGTTCGTGGTGTTCTCGCTGTAGCAGTGGGTTTCACTGCTCTAACCTCGATTATCGCTGATCTTGATTCTTAGCGTGGCGATAAGCCTCCGCTGAACCCTAACGAGGATGCCCGAGCACACATGTGGCTCACTTCGAATATCTTTATCACCAAAGCGATCGACTCGATCGATGCGTATGCCCATCTCGGCGGAGACGCGGCTGCACACGTGTCACATGCAAAAGACGCAGCGGGAGTCAAGAGCCTCAATAAGCTTGATGTGGAGGGTGTGCATCTTCTGGGACATACGGTGATTGATTGGCATGGCGAACGATGGGTCTGTCAGAGTATGTTGCCTGGGATCTTCTCGCGGCCGCGGGATGAGGAGGTCGACGGCACCGAAAAGGACGACAAGGAGGAGGAGAAGAAGGTGAATGGCGACGCCAAGGAGGATGGTGAGAAGAAAGAGGATCGGGTGAAGGTCAAGGGTCATTCACCCAACAAGTCGACCGAGTCCGCCGTCTCCGAGAAACCAGAGGAGTTCGGCGTGAACCCGATGATCATTTACGGCCTCGACTCCGAGCACCTCAGTTCCATCCACTGGGACGCGTCGACCCATAAGGTCATGTCGAAGATCGCCTCGGCATACCGCTTGGCCGAGCATAAAGTCAAAGACGGCAACGGTGACAAAAAGGATTTTTATGCGAGCGCAGAGGTCAAGGCGTTGAGAGGTACAGATGGACGGAGGTACCTCCTCGACCTACCCAGGTTGGCACCGGTGGATGTGGAGTGGTTGGAGAAAGATATGGAGGGGAAGGATGGCGGTGAGGCGTACCCCCATCGGGTCATGTTGCTTCGTCCGGAGTTGGTCGAGACGTTTTGGGACAGTGAGCTGAAGAGGTGGGCGAGGGAGGTGGCGGAGAAGGAGAAGGAGGCCGACAAGGAGGGAGACAGTTCGGCCATCGAGAGCTGCAAAGCCAACGGCGATACCCCGGCAATTCCCGAGGACCAGGATCAGGATCAGGACCGATCACCCGCTGCAGCGGAGGCTGTCGCCCACCGTGAAGAAGGGGCAAAGCCAATCGAGGCCTCCCCATCTACGCTCAAGCAATTCGAGCTCCGCTTCAATCCGGACGCATTCGTCGACCAGCCTCCACCAAACAACGCTTCCGACAAATCATTTTTCGTCCCTTCTGCCACGACAGACGAGTCCGATCCCGCTATCAAGGCGGTACGAGACGCTTCCGTCTTCCTCCGCCAAATTGCGATCCCGGCGATCGCGCTCGACGTGCTCACGGGCAATACGAGCGGGATCATGGACGGTCAGAGCTTGTCGAAGCATCTCCATTCGAGGGGCGTCAACATGAGGTATCTGGGGATGTTGGCGGGGACGATCCAGCAGTTCTCGGCGGGTCTGGATGGGAAGCAACGCCCGGGGAGTGGGCATCTTGCTGCGCTCAAGGTGAGTTCCATCTTGCAATTGAAACCGCTGCTGATCAAGTTCAGGGAATCGTCATACAGGAGATGGTGTTCCGTGCTAGCAAGCATGTCCTTTGGCGGCTTGTTCGCGGTCTTCAGCCAGAGCACGTTCCGTGCGCTATCAGCCACTTCTTGAATTGTCTCCTCGGAACGGGCTACAACACCAGTCCAAGCGCGATCTACCAACCCATGGCCTTCTCGTCAGATGCGGAGCCAGCATACGTGGGTCTCACACCCGAATCGCTTCGAGCGGAGATTCGCCAGGTAGTGAAGACGCGCTTCCGCTGGACGCTGGATGAGACCTACCTCACGACTGGACTGCGGAAACAGCAACTACTCAGGGAGCTGGCCATGCGCTTTGCGTTCCAGCTGATGCAGCGGGATTACACGTTCGTGCGAGGGGTCGAGAAGGATTCGGATGACGATAAGGAGAACCGACCGCATTCGAAGGAGAAGGATAAAGCTCAGCGGAAGAGCAAGGCTGTCCCGGCTGCACGGGTCACCACGTTCGAGCCGATTGATGTGCTTACCCTTGTCCCGGTTGTTCGATCTACCGCGCCATCCGTGAGTATTTTTTCCGTGCAAAGAATGTGGCTGGTACTTATGCTCGCATACAGGCGTCCGTGGCCGAGGAGATCTTCGAAGCTGGACGAGCTACGATCAATCGCGGCAACCTCGATCTCGGCCTCGAGTTCCTACTCGAATCCGTCCAGCTCTACGAAAACATCCATTCCGTCATCCACCCCGAGGTCGCAGCGGCATACAATCAATACGCGTCGACGATCCATCAGCTCGCTAGACTCAAGATTTCACAGGTCACCGATCCGGACCAGCCTCTCGGATTGGATATTGGCACCGCTTTACGGTTGCAAAGACAAGCCGTCATCATCGCAGAGCGGACAGTCGGGGTCTGGCATGCGGAGACGTTGGGTTACTATTTCAGTTTGGCGATGTTGGAGAATCTCGAGGGGAACGCGGGCGCGAGTCTAAGGTACTTTAGGCATGTGTTGGAGATGTGGGAGGTGATTCATGGACTTGGTCATCCTGAGATCAGTACCGTCCTGGTGAGTCTCGCTCCCTCTACAAATAAATGTGGTGTTGAGTGTGGCCTCGTAGAGCAACGCCGGAGTCGTCCTCCAAACCCTATCCGAGCACTCCCTGTCCCTCCGCCTCCTCCTCCTCGCCCAATCCACCGCATCCAAGACCTTCGGCCCGACCCACATCCAGAACGCCCAAGCCCTCCACCATCTCACCCAAGCCCACTTCCTCTCCGGCGACTTCCCGTCCGCCCTATCCACCTCGGAGGAAGCGTATGCAATCTTCACGACGCGACTCGGGGTGGATCACGCGCAGACGAAGGAGGTGGGGAAGAATGTGGAGTTACTCAAGGCAGTGGTGGAGAATGTGAAGAGGCAGAAGGTGGCGAGGGAGAAGTCCCATGAGCGGATCCGTGCGGTTGCTGGATCGAGTAGACGCCGCTTGGCGGGGGCCG
>JAABUH010005379.1_pt1 | contig 10088 bp, 10 predicted proteins | sample 5559121 | NCBI WGS metagenome assembly JAABUH01 (sample SAMN10711871, study PRJNA513364) | rock metagenome | isolation source: Antarctica rocks | place: Antarctica: Victoria Land, Battleship Promontory nord | collected 2015-12-28 | reverse complement strand
TCTGGCCCTTCGAAAGCCGGTGGCAAGAGGAGGCATGCTCGCCGGCGGTGTGAAGAGCTAATTTCCGTTCATCTGCTGCATGTGGGCCTTGTAATCGTTCTCCACACTGATGCGCCGAACGACGGTGAGCCCATTGCTGCCAAGTAGGAAGGTGGTTCCGGTATCGTTGTTCACCACGCGATGCTTCACCTGCTTGACTATGGTCAGGAGGGTGGGGTCGGACGGCGTGGAGATATCTACAACCTGGTAGTCACGCGGCATGGCCTGGACGTAGTTGTACGGCTCGTTCACGGCAAGGAAGCCGCTTTCACCGAGAGGTTCCGTTTGACCAGGGACAAGCAATGCCGAGACCATCCGGACAGTCGGCTTGGACACTTTCTGTAGATCGAGCACACCAACGCCTTTGCCGTCGCGGAAGCGAATCAGTTCTGCCCGACCATCCAAAGGGCGGGCGAAATCGAAGGGACCGGCTACCGAAAGCGGAGTGGAAGAAACCGTCTTGATCCGGCTGGGGTCTGTGACGTCGAACACCGTGAGACGTGCGCCTTGCTGCTGCTCCACATACAAGTACGTGCTGCCAGCATCGTCTGCGTGCAGGAAGAAGCTGTTGCCACCGAGCTGCGCGGCCTCGGGAAGGCTGTGAGGTTCTACAACAACCAGTTCACCAGACTTCGAGCGAAGCTCCGCATGGCTCGTCAAAGGAGCTGCGAACACGGCAAGTGTGAAGAGTGCGGAAGCAAAGCGGTGAGCGGTATGGCTGGTCATCATGAATCTCCTTATCGAAATCCAGTCTGCGGTAGAACAGGGGGCTGGGTCCAAGTAGAAGTCGTGATGCCGTATAAGCCCCCTTTGGGCCGCGTGCCTGGGTCAAGGTTTGGCTTATACCGGATAAGAATTAACGAATTCCATCCCGACCGGGATCGGCCTACGGTTGAGGTCATGGAGATCGCGATGTACTCAACACAGGGAACAGCCAGGACCGTGGCCATCGGAGGAGGTGTGAGCGGCGCGCTCACGGCGTACCACCTGAATCGGAAGGCAGCAGATAAGCGAATCATCGTTGTCGATCCACGCCCTGAACTCGGTCTGGGTCTTGCGTACTCCACACCAAGCTTGCGACACCTGCTCAATGTTCCGGCAGGCAAGATCAGCGCTTTGCCGCAAGAGCCAAACCACTTCATAAACTGGCTGCGAAAGAACTTCGACATGGAGGCGACACCCGCCACCTTCGCGCCTCGCGCCGTCTTTGGTCGGTACGTGCAATCGCTTCTCGCATCCGTTCACGGAGTGGAACAGCTTCGCGCTTCAGTTATCGATCTTCATAGAGAGGGTGCAGGCGCGCGCTTAATGTTCGATAACGGCGTGGAGGTCCAGGCAGATTACGTCGTGCTCGCGACAGGAAATTTCGATCCTGCCAGACTGCTGGGGATAGAGGAAGCGCCTGTGGAAAGTGGAGCCTATTGCCACAATGCCTGGTCGGCGGCCACCTATGCGAACCTGCCGCAGGACGCTCCAATGACCCTGATTGGCACCGGACTTACGGGCGTGGATGTTGTCCTCCGACCGCGTGAACTCGGGCATCGTGGAACGATCACGGCGGTTTCGCGTCACGGTATCTTCCCCAACCGTCACGCAACGTACACGCCTTCCGGTCGCTGCGCGATTCCATCTGAAACGCCGCCGACCTGCCTGGCTTATATGCGGGCGCTGCGGGGTGCCATTGCTGCAGGCGTGGAGTGGCGGGCGGCGGTGGACAGCCTCCGTGCGACAACCAACGACCTTTGGCTCGTTCTGCCGCTGGTGGAACAGAGACGGTTCCGCCGTCATCTGCAGCGTCGCTGGGATGTGGTCCGGCACCGGATGGCAGCGCCGATTGCGAACATCATTGAGGCCGAACTTGCGGCCAGAACGCTGGTTGTGGAGGAAGGACATCTTCTCGCCGTCCATTCGGAAGGCAAGGGAGCGAGCGTCTCGTATCGCGCTGAGACCGAAGTAAAGAACATCCTCACCGCCCGCGTCATCAACTGCACCGGACCGAGCATGAACTATCGTCGCGTGAATTCGCCACTTCTCGCGAGTCTGTTCGCCCAGGGTATTACTACGCCGGGGCCGTTGGGCGGGGGCTTAGGCAGCACCCGGTCCGGCGCCCTGATTGAGGCGAGAGGGAAGGCTTCCGAATTCTTGTTCAACCTCGGACCCGGCCGGCTTCGGACCCTGCTCGAATCAATCGCCATCCCGGAGATTCGGCAACAGGCGGTCGAAGTGGCGGCCATCCTTGCCGAGCGGATCCGACGTGCGCAACCCTCCAAAGCAACATGCGCGGTTCCCGTCAACGTGACGGCATCCCAGGCCCTGATAGCGGCATGACAACGATGGTCATGGGTGACGAGACTGTACGAGTGGATGCAACCCGAAGGCCGCGTCATGTGATGGCTGCGGGATGGGCCATTGTCCTTGGCCTGGTGAGTGGTCTGGCGTGCGTGGGAGTGCGGCTTGGCTTTCGGGTCTTGCAGTGGGTGTTTGTGCAGCGTACGACGTTGTTGCCCGAGGCGGCTGCCGGCCTTTCTCCAGTACATCGGGCTCTCGTTCCGGTCCTCGGAGCAGTGCTTGCGATGGCGGTCATTGCAGCAGCGCGCCGCTGGTCGCGAAGCAAACCGTTCACGGACTATGTGGAGGCGGTGCGCTTCGAAAATGGAGACATCCCCTTTGGCTCAACCCTGTGGCGTACCGTTTCGTCGGCGTTCTCGGTTGCGACTGGCGCAGCCATCGGCCGTGAAGGATCGATGATCCAGTTCGCGGCGGGCGTTACGTCATGGGTCGCCCGCATTTCCGGCGTAAAAGCAGCTACACTCTCCCGTCAGGTTGCCTATGGGGCCGCTGCCGCAGTCGCTGCCGCGTACCAGGCTCCTGTGGCGGGAGTATTCTTCGCGCTGGAGATCATCCTGGGTGAGTGGGTATGGGCTGAGATGCCCAACCTTCTGCTCGCCGCGACGGCAGGTTGGCTGGTCAGCCACTTCCTGCTTGGTGGCAGCCCCTTATTCGCCGTAGCAAAAACGTTCTCGACGCAAGGCCTGCTCTGGACGTTGCCCTTGGCAGCGATACTTGGAGCACTCAGCCCTGGCTACAACTGGCTTCTCCGCAGCCTGAATCGGAGTCGCAGACTTCCTTTGCCACTTCTCTGGAGCGGCGCTGTCGTTGGTTTGCTTAGCGTCTTCCACCCCGCAGTTTGGGGTAACGGCGATGTTGCCCTCACGCGCACCCTCGCCAGCGCGCCTGTCGTCTCCACCATCACAACCGTGCTGCTGTTTCGTCTCGTGGCAACGGTAGCCTGCGTTGGTACGGGAACAGTGGGCGGTGTCTTTACACCAACACTGTTCGCAGGAGCCGCTCTGGGCCTGCTCGCAGGACACCTTCTGCACGCGCCACAACTGACGCTGATGGCGATGGTCGGCCTGAGCACGCTCCTTGCTGGTGTCACCCATGCACCGTGGATGGCAAGCTTCATGGCCGTGGAGCTTACGGGACAGTGGCATCTGCTTCCGCTGTTCGTAGTTCTGAATCTGCTTGCCTCGCATGTTGCGAGAGGCATCTCACCACGTTCCCAATACGGTATTGCGACTCCGGTTCCGACCGAAGCCGTTCTCCAACCCTGAGCTACATCGAAGGAGAATCACTATGAGCACTTCCATGGCACCGAGCGAACCCCAGGTTGGCCTGATCATCCGCGAACGCGAGCCCGTGAATCTGGAGTATCCCTTCGATCAACTCAACGAGTTCCTGACGCCGAACGATCTCTTCTACATCCGCAGCCACTACAAAGCCCCATTGCTTGATCGTCATGACTACAAGCTGATGATTGGCGGCGCGGTCCGCCAGCCGTTCACGATCAGCTATGAGGAATTGCTTGCCATGCCCTCAGTAACACGACCAGCGACGCTGGAGTGCGCCGGCAACGGACGTATTTTCCTGGTGCCGCAGGTGAAAGGTGCGCAGTGGCAGCTTGGTGCAGTGAGCACAGCGGAGTGGACGGGCGTGCCGCTCTCCGCCTTGCTGGAGCGAGCCGGTGTGAACGCCGACGCTTGCGAGGTTCTGTTCGAGGCTGCCGATACAGGCACGCCGAAAGAAGAGCCGATCCCGCCCGGCGACACGCAATATGCCCGAAGCATCACCATCGGAAAGGTAGAAGACGTTATCATCGCGTACGCGATGAATGGAGAAGAGATCCCTGTCGATCACGGATTTCCGCTGCGGGTCGTCGTCCCGGGACACTACGGCATGGCTTCGGTAAAGTGGCTCACGCACATCCGGGTGCTGACGAAACCTTTCAAGGGCTACTGGCAGACCTCCGATTACGGATACTGGGCCTACGATGGGAACCATAACCCGATGCGGCTGGCACTGGGCCAGATGGCCGTGAAGTCCGCCATTGCGAGACCGCGTACGCGAGAGTTCATCCCTGCTGGCTCCTCCTATCGCGTCTTCGGTGCGGCCTGGGGCAGTGACACCTACATCGAGAAGGTGGAGCTTTCCACCGACGACGGCGAGACGTGGAAGCCCGTTCGCTTTTTGGACGAGCCACAGTTTGGCGTGTGGCGGCGGTGGGAGTTTGACTGGCAGGTACCGCAGGAGAACGGAACGTATTTGTTGAAATCGCGTGCCACGGATACAGAAGGTAACAGTCAGCCGGAGCACCACGACAAGCGTTTTGGCACCTACGTCATCCATCACACGTTCGGCATTGAGGTCGTGGTTCGCTGATGCTCGAGAACTTCCGTATCCGTGTTTTCCGCGCCGTTGCCCGTCACCTGAACTTCAGCCGGGCTGCCGAGGAGTTGCTCCTCACGCAGCCCGCCGTGACGCAGCAGATCAAGGCACTTGAGGAGGAGTTTGGCATCCCTCTGTTCGATCGGGGTGGAGGGAGGATCTCACTTACTTCGGGCGGTAAAGCGCTGCTTCCCTTTGCCGAGCAGATGAAGCTGCTCGGCGAGGAGGCTGTTTCGGCCGTAGCCGGAGCGCATGGTGACCAGGCTGGGGAGCTGGTGCTCGGCGCTTCGCAGACCATCGCGCAATACCTTCTGCCCAACTTCGCTGCCAACTTTCTTAGGGCGCAGCCAAGGGTCCGGGTCACAGCACGCAGCGGTAACTCGGACGAAATGCTCCAAGCTCTTCTCGCCCGTGAGATCCAGCTTGCTCTGATTGAAGGTCCGGAGCAGCGCAAAGACATCCATATAGAGCCTTTTATGGAAGACCACATGGTGCTGGTCGTTCCCGCAGGTCATGAGTGGGCCGATCATGAGATCGAACCTCCCGCCATGCGGGATCAGCCTCTGCTACTACGGGAGTTCGGCTCAGGCTCGCGTCGCGTGGTGGAGCAGGCACTTGCTGGTGTAGGCCTGAAGACTAAAGACCTCCGCGTGAGCATGGAACTCGACTCCACCGAAGGACTCTTGAGCGCAGTGGAGGCGGGCCTGGGCGTCACCTTTGTGTCACGCTGGGCGGTCCGCAATCAGCTTGCGTTGGAAACACTGAAGACCGCCCGCATAAGCGGCGTGAAACTCTCGCGCCGCTTCTCTATGGCGTATCCGTCCGGCCCCGAGCCCACGGGCAGCGTGGGTGCGTTTCGTTCCATGCTCCTGACCCACGCTAGGGAGCTGGCCCCTCGTTCGACAGGTCGCGCCAAGACTCCTGCGAACAAGGGAAAACGGGACGCTGAATCCTAAGCTAGGCGCTCTTTGCTTGGAGTCTCTTCCCGCTACTACTTTGCGTCCACTTGCGGACTGGATGCCACGTCGTCACGAGGGCGAACGCCAGAAGTATTTCGGAGATGTCGCCTCCGTAGTACATCAGTTCTGCTCCGCGCCTAAGCTGGTCTGCGGCAGCGGGAATCGACACGAAGAGGCGTGCGTAAAGCATCTGTGAAAGCACGGAGTGCATGACAACCGCCACTCCGAGATGATCATGCGAGCTGGTACGGAGGGTCTGTGTGGCGCGGGTTGGGGTCCAGCGATAACCCATGTGTAGAGGCAGCCCGCCGCCAGGAAGTGGACGGCGTAGTGCAAAGCCGGGTGCATCATCATCGCGATGTACGGCACTGTTGCGTTAACGAGCGGAAGCGCAAGATAACCTTCTTGGCCTAGCGGTCAAGCGGCAACCTGTGACATAAAGCGGATCTCATTGCGCACACTTTGCTTGCATGTGAGGCAGTGACCGCGGCGGACCATCCGCTTGATCTTGAAGCCCCTTGATCGTAGCTGTCGCGGTTCTCATGGTCTGAAAGCCTCGCGTGGGCCGAATCACTCGCTTCAGTGCGCCACGATCTGCCTCGATGATACTGTTCAGATACTTCGAGGTTCGGTGCTTTATTACTTCAACAGCTGCCCATCACGCTTGAGCCTTTCGATCGCCTGGATACGAAGGGAGCTTATGGGTTGTGATCGACGTCGGCGGCCAGTTCCGCATGGTCCCCACGGCTTTGCTCAGGAAACGGTGTGCAACGTATGTGTTTCGCCGTTCCGATACCATGAAGTCGATCAGATGACCCTGCTTGTCGACTGCACGGAACAGGTACTTCCATTGTCCGCCCACCTGACATAGGTCTCGTCCACTCGCCAGGACGTGGAGCCGTAGCCTTGGTAAGCTCGCACTCTCTTCTCAAGTTCGGGCGCGTAGCGATGGATCCAGCGCATCATCGTGGACGGGTCGACCTTCACCCCGCGTTCCTGCATCATCTCGGTCAGGTCTCGGTACGAGATCCCATACTCGCAGTGCCAACGGACACAGACAGGATGATCTCAACGGGAAACGACGGCGCGTCTGAACATGAGCCATGGTATCGGCCCGGAAGCTCTGGAACCCGAAAGGCGCATAGCCGTTAATGCAACAGTGCCCCGCGTGTGTGACGCGTCGGGCAGAGACAAACGGTTGATCGTTGTTCATCATCGCGTGCCTGGCAATTCGGTCCTGTATGGGACATCTGGATCTGAGAGAACTGGGTGAAACGGGCTCAGGGTCCATAATCTGAAGATCTCCCGAGAACGTTGGGAATGAAGCAATAACGCAGAAACTCCTATCAGGAGCCTCGGTAGCTGAGGGCACTTACGACAACAAATACCCAATTGGCAAAGTACAGCACGCCGGAAGGCGATACAGCCCGGACTCCGGCAAATCCCTGCCCAAGTCGGGGAAGTACAAGGCTAGCATTGATAAGCCAGAAAAGCAGCGCGAAGACTGTTGCTCGCCACCAACGCGCGCCGCGCACATGCTTTGCAAATAGATAGAAGTACACGAGAATCGCTGCCATCCCCGTCACGTAATGAAACCAGAGAAAACCAGCGAACGATGGCGGCTTGCGCAAGCCGAGGCTATGCAATGCATTTAGGCTCCGAGGCGCAAAGCGCTGAGCATACAAAAGCAGGAGTTGAAGTAGCCCTCCGGACCCCGGATGTATGTGGAGCAATGGCGCCAACTCGAGAATGGCTGTGTTGACCGTGATGCCAACGAAGCCGGCAGCAAGCATCCCAGGCAGGCCGGGATCGTAGCAGGGCAAGAAGCGCTTATGCATCAAGGACCTTTCAACGTAAGTTCCGGTTGCAAAATGAGACTGGGCGAGCCCTCTCCTTGATCGTGTGTCTATTTGGCTCGTCGTGGGGACCAGACGCAATTGGCTCTCGGACAGAAAGTCGAACACGGCATCACCCCGTCCTTTAGCGGTCTTCATGTCTCCCCAAGAGCCGGGCGCATGTGACTAGAGGAAGAGCTTGCCCCAGGTTGACGCGCTCGTCATCCTGGGGCCTGATCAGCTGCGGGTACGGCTACGCCTCATCGTGCTTTCTTATTCGCGGCGGCCGTTCTCGAATTCTCCCAGGGCCTGAACCAGCACGGGAGTGTTCGAACCCAGAGGAGTGACGAGCAGATACCGTTTCGGGTGGTCCTGCTCTCCGTCGTCATCGCTTGTAACCACATGCTTCAGCGGCCCGATCGCCTGAGCGATCGCGGCGCCGTCCATCATCGTGGTCAGCATGGCGAGCTTTACCTTCTCTCGGAAGGGAGCTCTTGGGCTGTCCACCAGATAGAGGATGTAGTCCGTCTTCGGCTGTAAACCGGAGGCCGCAATCTCCAGCAGGTCGAGGATGCCCTGTGAGTCGACCCCGACTGTCGCTCGAGCCCTGGGCAGCGGTGAGTCATGGGGAGCGATCATGCGGATCCGGTTGGTCTCGCGCACTTCGCCGAGAGGCTCAAGATTCTCCGCACCTTCGCTGGGCGCTGCGTCAGGCACGTAAACCAGAGCCTGGCTCGTTTGACCGATCGGGATGGTCGCGATCACTTTATTGGTGAGAGTATCGATCGCCTGGGTTGCTCCACCGTTCTCAAGCGCGACGTACACCCGGCTTCCGTCACCCGAGGGCCAAATGCCATGGGGAAGTGGGCCTACGGGAATGGTGGCGACGAGCTGAGGGCTTTCGCCACGCGTGTACACCTTGACCTGGTTGAGCCCGCCTACGGTGACGTAGGCAAACTTGCCCCTCTTGTTGTCGACTAGGTTGACGTGATTGGTGATGGGGCCCGTCTCTAGGAGGGCGATCTGATTGAAGGGCGGCTTGGCACTAAAGACCTGCGTCTTGCCCGAATCCTTCAGGCAGATCCAGACCTCCAGGCCATCGGCGGATACGGCGATGTTGGGAGAGAAAGTGGTCGCTTGCGGAACTTTTGCAATGATCTGGTACGTTGCCGTATCGACCACGTCCACTTCAGGGGTGAAGCTGGAGCAGATAAACGCGTACTTTCCGTCCGGGCTGAACATGGTCATTCCGGGTCCGTTCGCGACCGGGACGCGACGGACCTCCTTCATGGTGTTCGGGTCAGCAATGGAGATGTAGTCCAGGCCTCGGACGGTGATCCAGACCTGCGATCCATCCGGTGTGTAGAACGCCTCGTGCGGCGAACGACCCACGTAGAGCGTTCCTTTGACCTTGTTCGTGTTGGTGTCAATAAAGGTAACCGAGTTAGAGCCCACTGAGACGACTACCAGCGTCTTGTGGTCTGGCGAGTAGCCCATGCCGTGCACCAGCAAGGCCCCCTTGTAGAGCGGGCTGATGTCCTTCGGCAGCGTGTCTCCAAGGGGAATAACTCCGAGGAGTTTATTCTGCAAGGGATCAATAACGGACACGGTGTTCGAGGTCTGATCCGCAGTGTAGACACGATCGCGGCTGGAGACAGAGGGACCGTTCTGGGGGACTTGGGCTACCGCGAAGGTTGCGGTGAGATAGAGGGGTGCGATGAAGCTCTTATTCATTACTTCTCCTTTGGGGCCTGTGCTGATGGGGTCTTTGTCGGTGGTGCCGCGTGGTGGTCCACGGTCTGCTTGAGGTACAACTTCATGAGGTCGATCTCTGAGGACTGATCCGCGAGGATCTCCTGCGCCAGTCTTCTAGCCGCTGGATCTTTCCCACACAGCAGTTCGGCCTTGGCCATCTCCAGGGCCGCCTCGTGGTGCGGAATCATCAACTTCATGAAGTCGGAATCGAACTCGCCTGTCGTGGCGACGGTCGCCATGGACTCATGCATGTGCATCATGCTGGCACTGAGCATTTCCGAACAGGACGGAGTGTGTTTGGCTGTCTGGCGACCATGCTTTACAGCCCCCATCGGGGTCATAGCGATCGCGAGGCTGGCAAGAAGTAGAGAGCGAAGAATCATGAAACTCCTTCAAAGGGCATGGCGGGAAAGAACCGTTCAGCTAAGCGATCGAAGCACGCTGACAGCGAGCGTCTGTTCTTCAGTACGCGGCAAATTACCGACGATAAAGATGGTGTACGTTCCGGAGTCATCTCTGGTGACCTCAAAGTGCTGCTCCTCGTTGGTCCGGGACAAGTGAAAGAGACTGGATGCCATCATGTGATGCCATAGGTCTTCGTGGTGCGGAAGAAGGTAGAGAGAGATCCGCTGATCCCCGTTCCCGTAGACCAGATGAACGTACGTTCTGTTCGCAAGGCGACAGTCGCGTGCTTTCAGGAGGCTGTATCCCGGCACAGTAAGACGCTCGAAGCCGTCCTCTTTGTTGAGGCGGCTGGCCAGATAAGACCGGATCT
>JAABUH010005372.1_pt1 | contig 10090 bp, 9 predicted proteins | sample 5559121 | NCBI WGS metagenome assembly JAABUH01 (sample SAMN10711871, study PRJNA513364) | rock metagenome | isolation source: Antarctica rocks | place: Antarctica: Victoria Land, Battleship Promontory nord | collected 2015-12-28 | reverse complement strand
AAGAACGCGACTCGAACGGTTCATCGTGATACAGTCAAGGCGAGACTCGAGAGGCAAAGTCTTGAGAAAGATCGATGGCAAAAACACTACCATGACTTTGTGATCATGGCTGAAGAACAGTTCAGGCAGTTGAGAAAGTTTCAAGTCTCATCAGAGCGTTTAGAAGAGGCAATTAGGAAACTGGAAGAGATTAAAGAGAAAGCGATTGAAGGAATGACATCGTGTATGATGGCTGCTAGTCATGGCAAATTACCGCCCTTACTCGAGGAAGATACTCGCTTCAGGCACTTGAAGAAAGAGGTAAAAGTCCTAAAAGATAAAATTTGTGACATCATAAGAAGACTCGACGATACGGTGCAGAATGTTGCTTATGATAGATGTGCCCTTTCTAACCTTGCTGCTGCTGCTGCCGCCGTGATTGTGACCTCCTCGCCGTCGTCGTCGCCGCCGCCGCCCCCCCATCTAGGCGACTCCGACAGTTCTACCGTAGTGTGCGAGCGCCACATGACGAGACTCAGGCTCCTGGTGTAATTCATCGCTGGTATCAGTTGCATCCAAAGACTTCGTCAGTCAAAGGGGTTGATCCGGATACTTCGTCAGATAGTGAGATTTCATCGCTCACTTCGTCAGTCCCTCCGTCAGTTCCTCGGCCAGTCCCTCAGCCAGTTCAGAAGCCGAAGAAGAAACGAGAAAGCAAAGCTTTCAAAGCTGCCGTCGCCGTCGCCGCCGTTGTATCCTCAGAGTCTTCTGTCTTAGAGCTTGCTGCCCCAGAGCCTTCTGCCCCAGAGCCTTCTGCCCCAGAGCCTTCTGCCCCAGAGCTTTCTGTTCCAGAGACGATTCCATACTCGGTGAACTGTCAGCTTCTTTACGAGACCTCAAGCGTACACGGTGAAGTCTTGCAGTGTGTCAACGACGATCTCACCAGCGGTTTAGATCTTGAGCTCTTAAGCTTCAGGCAGAAGACACGTGCAAAGAGCTGGGCAGACGGCAAAGGCCTGGCTTGCTTCAGAGTCTCTGTCACCGCCTCTGTTACCTGGGCCAACATGAAGGAGGAGGAGAGATTTGTGACTTACCTCACTCTGTCGGATACGTGGCAAGAAGTAGCTTCCACCGTTCGTGCCAAATTCAATGCGGGCAAGAAGGATCTGCGCGTACATCTAGTATATCAATACGGAAGAGCTCAGAACGGTGAGATTCCTGTAGAGCCAGCTCCTGCTGTCGCCACAAAGGCGCCAGCGACTCAGACTAGAGAAGGAGAGAGTTGAAAGGGAAGGCTTACGGGGTTCTGAACACAATCGGGCCAAGATGCTCATGAAGGAGCTTCTATGTCATGATAGAACGTGTAAGAACAAGGGAAATCAGTGCTGAATCACTGCTACCAATCAGCATGTGCCTCTAAACTCTGCTCAGGTCTGCAGCCATAGATCAAAACGGCCACTACTGACACACCTCCAAAGAACATAATTGAGAGAGCTCAATCGACTGCTGCAAAGAGCAAAAAGACGGCTGCAAAGGCAATGACTGAGCTCTCTCCTTCTTTGAAGACTTCAGCTTCTTCCAGCTCTGAATTTGATCGTCTGATAAATTTGACGGTATTAGGAGAATTAAAACAACAGCAGAAGCAACAGCGACGAGAGCAGGAAATAGAGGAGCAAGAGGAGGAGAAGGAAATGAATAAGATCAACCATAAAACGGAGCTGGGGAAGCCGAACAAGCTGAGGAAGCCGCCTTCATCTGAACAATCACTGGCTATGCGGCCTAGCAGTCCTGTTGAAGGTGACGATCTACTGGAGTATATTCAATGGCATTTTTACAGAAGGAGAAGAGAAGAGGGGCGTTTATGACTGCATACACCGAGCTGGATGCTCGAGGCTACGATCTGCAAACACTGCAATCTTGGAAGAACAAGCCTGAAGCTCATTGGGAGAACATGCACATACAGCATGGCATTGATATACAATTAGCTCGTGATGTTAGCAGATATGATACCTGGAGGCTGTAAAGATCTCTACGTGTCGAATCAACAACCAAAACTATGCCTGTGCCACAGTCACAGATAAAGGCTCAGAAGCAGAAGCAGAAATATGAGCAGGAACAGGAACAACAGGAGCAGGAGCGGAGCAGGAATGGGAGCAGCAGCAGGAGTACTCTGAAGGCTCTGATTTAGAATATGACAATGATGTTTACCGGGAAGTCTCCAATGACTACTACTTCTGAGCTTGAATGCCTGTTTCCCTACTTTCCCCATGCCATATATCCCTCTATCGTGTATGCCGGCAGTATGCTCCATCTTAGGAGACCAGTCATACTTCCGATCGCCTAATCAGTGAATCAGCATAAAGAGAAGCTTCAAGCGTTGATCTAGATCTATATCTTTACCTATTCGCTCGCATGCAGCACTTGTCGTCCAGAAACACCAGCTGATCTGCTGTCCAGCCAGCCAGGCGAAGCCACTTCGCTGAGCTGCGGTGCGTTTGGCAGTTTCTTGCTCCATTTTCGCGTGGCCAGCAGTCTGGATACAGTGCTTTGATCGATGACTATGCTGAACTCGTCAAACAGGAACCAGACCATCTCGTCTTAATAGGCATGGGGCGTTGACGCAGATATTCAATGAGCTGCTCTGCATAATAGTCGCTCAGCTTGGAAGGTCTTCCGCCTAGGGAAGCAGTGAATAGGGAACCATGAAGGGTATTCGGTAGGGAACCATGGAGGGAACCATGAAGGAAGCCATGCAGCCTGTAGGAAGCATTGTTTGAAGCACTGTTTGGCCTGTGTTATGCGCCCGACCGACGTTGTCGAGAGATAGGGTACAGGTGCGGTATGTGTTGGAATACAAGGCCATATGGGGGCAGCCACCATTGTTGACGAGCTAGTCGACGCGTTGCAAGTAATGAGCTTGGCCTAGGTGGATTTGTGATATACTCCACCTCCGATGACCTGCTGTTAAATACCTTAGCCCTCGCTTTACCATCACGACTATTCAAACGAAGCCTCAGGGAAGATTGACTAAGAATCTCGTCTTGAGATTTCCAAAAATCTTCGATTCACATCACAGCTTCATAATCGGGCCATGGCAAGATAAATGATATGGCGCGGATCCTTTTCTTGCCCTCCAACCGTAGCCGTATGAGGTGTCTTAGAATTGTGGGCCTACAAGTTTGTTGAAAGAAAATCACGTCATGTCATATTTAGCAGCGTTTACTCCGTATGCTCAGAAATATTCGCCCTTCGTGCTCAAGTGCGCATGTGTCTGCTGATCGGGGCTGATCAAGTTATTCCTTTGCTCCTGCTCCTGCTCCTGCTGTTTGACCCGTAGCCATAGCGGCTTTTTTTGCTTCGCTTTTTTGGGTTTTTATTATGTAAGCTAGACATGGATTATGATAGGAAGGTTCACCTTGCTGTTGACCCCTCGCTGTCGTCAATTCTACTAGCTAACCTGCTTGCAGACCCCTGCCTCTCTACCTTCAGCAATGCCTCCGCAACGTGGCGGTAGGCCTTTGAACCAGCTCGTCGTCGATAACTTTCAGCAGATAATCGTATCTGAAAGGCTTACTACTGTTCAGTGCCGTCACTGTCATATGGCCGGAACGAACGCTTAATCGGCCGAAGGATCTTAAAAGGAAGCTTCGCTATACACAGAGCATTGAAATTGATGAGGAGAAGCTAGTTCTATGTGAAATGGAGGATAGACTATTGCGGGAGGAAATTGCTATGGCTAGGCTAAATCCTTCGAGCGAGGATACCCTCTACGAGTAGCGACGGCCGGGTGCTTTTGAAGCTTCCTTTGTTGGTATATGGGGCAGAGCGAATATGTGCATATCGGAGGAAGGAAGAAGTGGGAGGGTGGGAGGTAAGCTAAATACCCCTAGCGCCAAGCTAGAGCGGAAATAACTAACCACCGGTATGTGTATACGTACCCCGTTTCCAACACTCCCTCTTATGAATTGAAGCTCTATATGAAGCTATCCAGACCGTCTACTGACTGTATATCCATGCTCTTTTACTCGCCGGCGCCATGCTCGGCGGGGGTAGCTGCATCGTTCGAAGCTAGTCCCATGACTGACCTGGACCTTAGGAATTTGCTTGCGTCCAGTGGTTTGGTTAGGCCGTCGGCCACCATTTGATCGGTGGGTATGTATTCCAATCTGATTGCTCCCTCTTCTACCTTGTTCCGGACATAGTGATACGACGTATCAATGTGTTTAGCCCGGGGGTGATTGACGGGATTGCTACCCATTTTTATAGCCGCTTGATTGTCAGCTAAAATGGTAGTTGGATTCGTATCCGAACCATCATACCCCACCTCTTTCAATGCTTGAACCAGGAAGGTCAGTTCCTTGGCTGTATTACATTCGCCGACGTATTCAGCTTCAGCAGATGACGTGCTAACGCATTGCTGACGTTTGGAGCTCCAGCTAATTAGTCCATTCCATAGGAAAAACATATAGCCGGAGGTGGATCTTCGAGAATCCAAGCAATCCTGAATCGGTATATCCAAAGAATTCAGCTCCCCCAACTCCCTCCATTTTGGAAGGTCCATATCGAAGCCCCAGCTGAGCAGTTCCGGCTAGGTAACGATTGATTTGTTTGACAGCCAGGTCATGGTCGGGGGTAGGATTCGCCGAATATCTGCTGCATTTGCCCACTGCATAAGCTATGTCTGGCCGTGTTTGGCAGACTATCCACATCAGTGTTCCGATGATCGATTGGTAGCCCCCTATTTCCAGGATTGATGCCCAATTTCTTGGGTGTTGACATAGGTAAAGTCAGGCTACGACCGGATTGTAACACAAGCAGGATTATAAAACGCCGAATGGGTTCAGAAAGATATAGGCTTGCAAGCGGATGTCCTGCTGTCGTTCGCAGTAAGGGATGGTCGCTCCTCAGCTCACCCGTCTTAATTAGGAAATCCTTACCATTCCCACCCGCTGTCACACATCCCAGTTAGGAAATCCTTGTCGCTCTCACCCACTCTCGTCAGAAGAGTACTCGCCAGAAGAGTGCTTCTTAAGAATAAATCCCACAAACTTAAAGGAAGTACTCGCCAGAGAAGTACTCGTAGGGGGAGTACTACCAAGGGCAAATACCACAAAAATTAGAGGGAGTACTCCCTTTGGCGAGTACTCCCCTGGCGAGCACTTCCTTTGAAGAGTACTCCCTTGGTGACTACTCTCTCAAATTTTGAAGGATTTACCTTTGATGAGTACTCCCTCAGCGAGCACTCCCTGATTCAGTACTCCCCTCAATTTTTGAAGGATTTACCGATTGGCGAGTACTGTCTTGGGTATTTCCGATTCCTTTTTTATTCTATTTACCTTCTATGTACTGTATCTCATATCTACACGCCGTCCCTGATTTCTCTCACTTCCCATCGTCTGATCATGTGATGAGAACTTCCTGATCCTCTAACAGGTAGAGTGCAGTAGGACAATTCTCATCTCTAGTTCGTTTGAAAATAGATTTGGTCTAACTGTGTCCTCGTTTACTTACAACCTGTTGTGAGCTAAAAGCCTTCCATCTCTCGATCTAAGAAATCGTGGCCACTCATGAGTATTCTCGAACCTTCTTGCTGCGCCTCATTCTTTCGCATAGTATTCACTCTTCGCTCCCAACATTCAATTTTACTCCACTTTTCTGTTTCTATTTTTAGGAAAAGACTCAATTTACATAATTTGGAATAGCGGCAGTGTTCAAGATCAATTACTTTGAAACATGATGTGTATGAGGGATTGAGAAGTACCCTTGATGATTTGATTGTGACCACTATGAAGTCGACGTTGCTTCACTCTACGGTCACTTCTGACATATCTCAGCTATTTTCGAAGTCTAGTGCCTCCACAACATCTTGCTGAATTCGCGCAGAACTCAGCACATGGCGAGACTGATATGATACGCGTATGAATTGCGCAAAGAACATGCTCGATTCACCTTGAATTAGAATCAATGTATCACAGTTGCAAGATGATATTGCTCAGCCTCGTTGACAGTCCGGCCTGAAGCTTTGTCACCGTAAGAGAACTCATCTACTGCAGAGTAGAACACTTCTTCTCGACTTTGACTGCTGATCAAGAGATGATCTTTTGATATTAGCGATGATGTACTCTAAAATCGATTTTACGTCTCATCAAATGAATCTAAGGTTGATCCGAGCATCACTACATATGCATCTTACCATCGTCTATCAAACCTTCCAGCGATTACATAAAAGACCTGCCATCTCATTTCAATCAACATGGCTCGCAATCAACTAAAGTCAAACATCAAGAATAGTCTGCGGCAACCTTCAGAATCAAAGAATCAAGGTGAAGTATTCGAGATTCGTATATCAGATGTCGAAGCTGATCATCTGTAGGGAAGCGACCTCAAGGCATCAAGAAACAACAAGTCGTTCGTAAAAGTGCATGCCTACAAGCGATAGAAAACCTTCGCAAGCAATTCACATTCAAAAGTAATTACATTCAGGAAGTACAGAACGCCTTCCTTCCCTTCAGCAAGTAACTGTCCTTGTGAGCAACAACGGCGTACATGTTTGAAAGACCTCCGTAGGCCAAGGATTTCATTCTCGTCAAGTCAAGAAAGCAGACTTCAAGTTCAAAGAATTTTCTACTTCACTTAGCAATCGTCAGTAAGTCGAGTCGAATAGTCAAAATTGTGCAAAGCTTGCGTCGAAGATCGTTCGGAATTGATATCTCAGCATCTCTTCTACCTCATCTTCCTCCTTCTCTCTCTCATCATGTCAAATCCCATTCCCGCAAACTCGAACTCCCCACCAGACTAGCGGACTCCCGTTCTGGCTCTCCTAATTGAAAAGTCGTTGATTGAAGAGCACTTATCTTATAGTAGTAGATCTATCGTCTTATTCTTTCGCAACCCGTGTCCTCATGTATTTATATATACAGAGAGACGTATTTTACACTTGCCAGCCGTTCCTTTGCCACATGGTTCTGTTGTCACATTTGACTGATCAATATTTCATCGCAAGATATTGTCTTTTATCCTTGAAGTCTTGAACTTGTTCATCATGGTATTTAAATGACCGTGATTTGCATGGTAATGAGAAAGCTAGGCTCAGGATTATCTACTGTATGAAAGGTTACTATGAATCCGAGCTTGGCGCCAATCGAGCAGAAATAGGGGGGAAAGAACGATTTTATCTAAGTTATAAATTCATAACACATGAAGCTGATCCGAGGCTTTCTTTCACGTCACCGCCAGCCTCTGAATCTACGAGCGAGTCTTCTTGCAACCCAATCATGGAAGCTTTGACATCATCGAATTTGTCGATGTGAACCTGCTTTTGACTTGAGACGTCACCAGCTATTCACCCTTTACGCCTTTTGACGGAGCATGTTCGGCGTCAACTTAGCTTAGAAATCGAGATGGCAAAGAGGCTTCCATGAACAGACAAGCGACATTCGCCCGTGTCATTGCGATATTCATCACGACTGCCGCAGACATACCCCGTAACACTGCAGCGATGTCAAGATGGATGTTGTAAACGGGTCCGAGCGAGATCATGGAATGACTCGTTCTAGCACCCGCGGAAGAGTATCAAGTGGTTGAAGTATCACTTATTCGATTTAGTACATTTCAAAGACCGACAGGGTTTCATCTGAATTAAGGTCCGACGTTAGATGCGGGATAATTGATCTCCATCTTGGCGACGTGGAATGTTCCAGAATGATATCAGTCCATCGACGAAATACTGGCTCAGGTATGTGAAATTTCCAATTCGCAGCTGCAATAAATGCCCTTTCGCTGGCATTGATCTCACATATTTTCAATCCTGATATTTCGCTCCATGCGCGTGAAGAAAAGCTTCTATCGTGGAGATATTTGGAAGCGATAATGAGGGCTGCAAGAAACATTCGTCGACCGGACTTCAAGCAGAGCTGCTCCACAGTAGAGTAATCCTTTGGTGTGCAGGTTTGAATTAATACGAGATAGTATAGAGCGACCTGTAGCGTCGAATAGCTGGCTTGGGATAGAGTCAATATTGTTTGAACGAAAGTGCTTAGTTTAATCAAATTTTGATTCTTTCCATCAACAGTGATGTCTCGATCCCAAATCGTCTCTATCATCTGCGTAGTAGTGGCTTTAAATTCGAGAAGTGTAAGTGAATGATCATGTCAAGACGCAAATAATTGAATTAGCTTACCAACGAGATTGTCAGCCAATTCTGTTTTTGATGTCATTGTAGAGCGATTCGCTTTGATACGGCTCAAGGTATTATAAAGGAGGAACAGTCTGACATTCGATGGATTGTTTAAAAGTGCCAGCGTCATGATGACCGTCGATCTTTCGGCATAGAGTCTTCCAACATCTCGCTGCCTAAATCGACGCTGACATAAACCTGACCATATCTTGTTGACAGGACTTCCTTTTTTTAATTGGAGTGTTCGCGATGGTGAGCGTAATGGCAGAAAGGAATTTTCAAAAGGGAACCTCAAGCGACACCTCAACCATCTGATTCTTTCTCTACCGCTCTAGACCAACCTACCATTACCTAATGATCCGCAGTCAGACCCTACTTCGACTTCTCCGCCCAATACCCAAGTCAGTACTCTTACTTAGCTGCCCTTTGAGATCTGATCTCTGTGGTGAAAGGAATAGGAAGGTCGCTCAAGCGCTCCCTCGTTTCATATCCAAGCATGCGGTTCGAGCATGCGGTTCCCTCAGCTCCATAGCCAAGCACGCCAGGTCCTCCGTAGCTGAGCGACCAGCTGCACACCCAGCTGCCCTGAATATGCTGGCCCGGCCTACGCCCCGATCAGAACAGCTAGGCGTATATGGGATCTTGCGTCTCGCCAAAGTGTTCAACATAAGATATACCCTTTCTCCAGGATCGCAGTTGGGAACGGAGATTCTGATCTTGTTTTGCAGGGGCATACTTTGGAACAATCCTATTCAGGTATGTATAGCATATTCCAACAGATTATAGGAGTATGGTATGGCGTGGCCAGGCTGGTGTACTGGCACTTTATCCAGCTTTTTATGCCAGGGACCCTGTTCCTTCCAGAATACACGGGAGCCTCTTGTTTTTCAGACCGACCGGAATGGTGTGATGATGAAGACGCATCTAGCAGGTCACCATTTGATTTTTCTCAGTGTCTACTTTGATTCTAGTATACCTAAGTCAGCACTACTGAAAGAGAAGAACAAGCGATCCTTGCTTTCTAATCAGCTGTAAAATAAGTTGAAAAATGCCGCTGGGCCTTATTATATACCATAGTCGCTATGAACTCCCACACGAATTTGGTTGAGCGAACTCTCGGCGTGTGAAGGCATCAAGGGATGAAGGGAGACATCATGTCAGAACAGATACACACTTTACACGCCCAGCCATTATTCTGAAGTCGGGGCTGGACTGAAAGCTCCATCTTTCGACCTGCAGATTCCCAAGCAAACCCACTGATAGGGCCAAACACAGGAAAACCCGCGCTGTTCCTCGCTATTTGAAGCATCGCTCGCGATGATAACCCTGGTCTTGGAATACTGCTCGAGGCTGCAGAGACTCTCTCATCTTGGAAAAGGTTAAGATAAGGTATGATCGCGTCGAAAGCGACAAAATTTGCAGGCTCTTCTTATGGTTCAGACCGTCCCAAGGAAACTTTGATAACTAGATGACTCTCAGAGAACCTGACCATCGTATCGAAATTATTTTGACTTCTCGTCGCATGAAATTGATTTGACGAAATTCTCAGAGAACTTCAAAGGTTTAATAAGACATAGTGAAACATTACTTTTGTAACGTCGCACCTGATACTCATGCATGTGCTAGACTACTCTACGTCTCAAATGATTTGTTAACCTATTGACAATTGCACTGCTTCATGTTTCATTGCTTCAAATACAAACTCATCAGACAACGCTCTAGAATCTTTACGAAAAGGCCCCGTAACTTTGATCTATCTGACATGATAAATGATTCCTGGTCTTCAGGTCCCAAGCCATGCATCACCTGCTGATGTTCTCGAGGTCTCGTCAGGGCTCGATGATTTGCCGACATATTTGTTCTTTTATTCCTAGAGGAAGACAAGCTGCTAATGGCGAGGCGAGCAAAACGATCATACACAGTTCTCTTTGCAGT
>JAABUH010005371.1_pt1 | contig 10091 bp, 8 predicted proteins | sample 5559121 | NCBI WGS metagenome assembly JAABUH01 (sample SAMN10711871, study PRJNA513364) | rock metagenome | isolation source: Antarctica rocks | place: Antarctica: Victoria Land, Battleship Promontory nord | collected 2015-12-28 | reverse complement strand
GGACGGCTATGGCCCGGACGACTATCGCTGGCAACCAATCACCGACCCGGCCGAGATCGCCGACATCACCGCGCTGCTGGCCCAGGGTATCGACCCGCCCTATGAGGTGTGGGTGGACCAGGCCCCGGCCGCGCTCGCCCCCGGAGACCTGACCCCGATAGAGGAGGGGCCGCCCGTGTACGCCTGGGAGCAGACCGGTCCCGCCGTCGGCGAGGGCCAGCTCTACGAGGTGACCGACCCGGTGGTGATCGCCGCCTATGAGGAGGCGCACCCCGAGCCGTCCGGCGTCGAGATCGCGAACCCGGCTGACTACTATGAGGCGGCGTCAGCCCCCTCCCACGAGCAGACCCCCGCGGCGGACCTCGACCGGGATCTGACGCCGGCCCTCGACCTGTAGGACGAAGGAGAGACCATGAGCACCCCGGCTAGCCCGCCCCTGACCGTCCGCCCCTGGGCACGCGTCAGCGTCGCCGCGCGTCGCCTGGCACGGCTCCCACGCACGTTCGTGCGCGCCCTGGCGCTCACCCTGCGCCGGCTGCTCGTCCGCGTGCTGTGGCTCCTGCGCGGCTGGGCGGGCCTGCTCGTCGGCCTGCTCGCCGCGCTGGCTATGTGGCTGGGGCCGGCCAACGGCGCGCGCTGGATCGCCGCCACGGCCACGGTCCTCTACCACCAGGCCGCCGCGGCGGTGACGCTCTGGTCTCAGACGGCCTACGACGCCGTAGCCTGGCCGGCGGCCAACGGGCTGACCGCCCTACGCGCGACGCAGGCGTGGGCGCGCCACGGCCTCCACGGGCTCGCCCCGACGATCCATACGACGCCCTGGGCCTTCTGGATGCGCCACGGCGCGGCCTGGCGCTACGCCACTCTCCACAGCCCCAACGGGGCGCCGGTGCGCGCGGCGATCCCCCTGGAACTGGGCGGCGCGCTCGCGCTCCTGGCCCTGTGCGCCGCGCTCATCGCCATCGGCCGGAGCAAGCGCGCCCTCGACCCCACGCGGGCCAACACGTACGGCGGCGCACGCTGGCAGACCTGGGACGAGTTGCGGCGGCGGCGGGCCAGGCCCGGCGACCTCGTGCTGGGCACCGCGCGGCGGGGCCTGCGCCGCCTCACCGTCGGCATCCCCCAGGCGCTGCTCGTGGAGGGCGTGGCCATCTGCGCACCCAACGGCCTGGGCAAGAGCAACGCCATCTACAAGGGGCAGTTGTTGGAGGCCGACCCCGCCGTGGATTACGTCGCCACCGACCCCAAGGGCGAGCACTGGGCGCAGACGGCCGCGGCCATGAGCCGCACACACGACGTGTTCCGCCTGGACGTGCAGACGCCGGCCGACAGCGTGACGTGGGCGCCGCTCTCCCTGGAGCGCACGCAGGCGCAGGCCGAGGCGTGGGCCGCCGCCTGGCTCCGCAACACGACGCCGGCGGGCAGCGCCCCGGCCGTGGCCTACTTCGAGCAGGCCCTGATCCTGCTCATCGCCGCCGGCGTCGCCCACGTCCACGCCGTCGCCGCCCATGAGGGGCGCGGCACGGGCACGCTCGGTGAGTTGATCGACCTGCTGCTCCTGCCCACGATCGAGAAGATCGAGGCGCGCTTGCAGAAGACGCCGGGCGGCATCCCCCCGGCGGCGGGGCAGTTCCTCGGGCTCATCAAGGAGCACAAGGACCTGCGCACGTCGATCCCCTCGGGCCTGGCCCCGCGCCTCTCCACGCTCACCGACGCCGCCGTGCGCGCCGTCGTCGGCGGCGCCGGCCTGCTCGACCTCGACCGCCTGGGGCGGCGCGGGCGGCGGCCGATCGCCCTCTACATCGTGACGCCCGTGGGCGACCGCACGCTGCGCCCGCTCGTCGGCGGCCTGTTCACCACGCTCTTCCGCGTGCTCATGGACCGCGCGCGCACCCTGCCAGGGGGCGCGTTGGAGCGCGAGGTGCGCCTGCTGCTCGATGAGTTCGGGACGATGGGCGCGGTCCCCGACGCCCCCGACCGCTTCAACGTGCTGCGCCAGGTGCGCGTGTCGCGCGTCCTCTCGTTCCAGATGCGCTCGCAACTGATCGACGACTACGAGGAGACCGGCGCGGAGGCCCTCGTGGAGTCGTGCAACGCGCTGGCGTGGCTCGGGGGGACGCGCGGCAAGGATGCGCAGTGGGCCAGCGAGACGCTCGGCAAGCGCACGGTGTTGGCCTACAGCGAGGGCGATTCGGCCGCGCCGGGCGGCCTGTTCGGGCGCACGCCCGAGCGCGACAGCCGCTCGGTGAGCGAGGCGGGCGTGCCCCTGCTGTTCCCGGAGGACCTGCACGCCTCCTCGCGCCGGCGCATCATCGTGAGCGTGCGCGAGGCGCGGCCGATGGACCTGCGCACGCGGCCGTTCTACACCGTCCGCGCGCTCCGGCGACTCTCGAAGCTCCCTGCCCCACCCGCGTGCGTCGAACGCGCGGACCCCGCGCCGGTCGCCGCCACGGCGGTCGCCGCCGCAGCCACACCGACACCCGAGCGCGCGGACGCACCGGTGGTCCCTGTGCCCGTGCCCGCGCCTCCCCCAACGCGGGGAGCGGCACCCGACGCGGCGTGGGGAGCTTCACCGGCCACGGTGCCCAGCGCGCCCGTGCGTGTGATGGCGAAAGCACTGGCTGCGGCCCCAGTGACGACGGCCGCAGCCACACCGGCGGTAGCGCCCGCATCCAGCCCGGCGCGGCTGCCGACGGCGCTCGTGAAGCACGGCACGGCCTACGACTGGACGGGGCTCCCATGACCGCACACGAGCCGCGCCGGATAGCGCCTTTAAGGGAGGGACAGGGGATGTTCTCGCACGCCGCCTTTACGCCAGGGGAGGCCGTGGGCTACAATGCCCATCATGAAGGAGTGCGCCATGTAGCACGATGCGCGGCCGCAGCGGCCGCAAAAGGAAAAGGTAGAGGCCCACCGGTTCGTACCCGGTGAGCCTCTACCTCGCCCAAGACTAACTATCTATAGTGACCGGCGCTGGTGTCCCCGCTCCCTAAGCGATCACCAGAGCCACCAAAACGGAGGCCACAGCCCCGAAGGAGTAATCAGCTCCGAACCGGGTTGTGGGCCTACATAGGAGGCTTTTATGCTTCAAAGCACGCCCATGCTCTCCCGACAGGATAACGCGGACCCGCGCGCGTGTCAATCGGATACTGCACGTCCCGTGTGGACACGCACGGGACTGGTCGATACACAGCCCATCATCACGGCCGTTGTACAGGCCTACAATGATGTCCACCCCGTAGCCGACGTGACCCCTGACGCGATCTTTAGCCCGAGCCGTGCGACCCATGTCGCCCACGCGCGGCACCTCTGCGCCTACCTGCTCGTCGAGGACTATCACCTGACCAACATCGCCGCAGCCCGCGCGTTGAGGCGCATCGACCACACCACCGTCGTCAACAGCCGCGCGCGGGTCGTCGCAGCCCTCGCTGGCGACACGACGCTGCACCAGACGCTCGCCGGCGCGCGGACTATCCTGAGCGGCCGCGTCACGCACGCGCGCCCGCGCCGTGACCACGGCATCCGCCGGCCCTTCGCCGGGGCCACGCCCCGTGAGCTGGCCGAGTACCGCTACTGGCGTCTGCGCTCCCTCCACCCTAGCGGCAGCGGGGGTGCGCGATGAGCCTGGTCATGACGGACACGGCCCCGGCAGAGGGGTGGACCTTCGGGGGCGTCGACACGCTTAACGGCACGCAGATCCCCGACGCCTACTTCGACGAGGTGATGGCCCCGCTCGGCCCCTCCGCGTTCACCGTGCTCATGTACGTGGCGCGCCGCACCTTCGGCTTCAAGCGCCACAGCGACCAGATCAGCCTCGACCAGATCTGCCACGGCATCGTGACCGCCGAGGTCCGCGATGCCGACGGCGCCGTGATCAAACCGGCTCGGCAGTTGGACCACGGGACTGGCCTGGCTAAGTCCACCGTCGTGCGCGCCCTCGACCGCCTGATCGCGGCCGGCCTCATCCGCAAGCGCAAGAACATCGACCCGCGTCGGGGGCAACTCGCCAACACCTACGCCATCATCTTCAAGGACCCGAGCGTGCCGACGCGCGCGGCGCTCCCCGTGTGTCAGAATCGACCAGCCCCGGCCCAAGAGGCAGAGAACCCCCCTGTCGCGCACAGAGACACCCCCTGTCGCGCTATGACACAGGCCCCTGTCGCGGATCTAGACACACAACAAACAGTCGAGACAACAAACAGTCGAAGACAGACAGATATCTCGAAACGAGGGGGACGCACCCTGCGCCCGCGCCAGCCCCTCGATTCGAACGATTCGACGATCATGACGAGTGAGATACACGCGATAGAGCCGACCTTGATGGAGAGACCGGTCGGCCCTAACCGCGCGCCTGTCGGCGTACAGGTCGCCCGCCTCTCGGCGGAGTTCGGCGACGATGCCCCGCACGCGAGCCGGACGCGGGTGCTGAACATGCAACGCGGGGCCGGCCTGGGTGACGAGGCCCTCACCCCACTCCTGGAGGAGGCCGCGGCGATCACACGAGCGCAGGCGCCGGCGATCACCAAGCGGGGCCGCGGGGGCACGGTCATCCGCATGCCGTACCTGCTCGCGACGCTCCAGGGCCTCGCCGAGAGGCCCGACGCCTGGACCCCCGCGGCCCTGCCGACGGTCAGCGCGTCGGCCACGCCACCGGAGCCCGCTCCTGATACGCCCACCGCGCCGGACGCGGACGATCCCGCGCCCACGGAGGCCGAGGCGCTGTGGGGAGCTGTGCGGGGCGAGGTGCGGCGGGACCTGACAGCGGAGAACTACGCCGCGTGGTTCGTCCCTACCCGCGCCCGTGCGCTGGACGGGGACGTGCTGTGGGTCGTGGTGCCGACGCCCTTCCACCGGCAGTGGTTGGAGCACAAACTGTGGGGGTGTGTGGACCGGGCGCTAGGGCACACGGGCCACGCCGGGATGCGCATCGTGTACGATGTCGTGACACCGGAGGATGTCCCACCGGTGGGCGATCGCGCCATGGCCAACCCCGCGCCATCCTCCCCCACCATCCCACTACCATCGACGCCTGCGCGTATGACAGTGACCACACCGCCTGTCCCCCATCCGCACCTGGCATCTATTACCACGCCACTTCCGGTGGTGGCATGCCCCTCGTGCCGCGCCGCGCCCTGCCGCTGTCGCCTGACAGACCAGCTGCGACGGGTCGTTGCGGGCCGCATGACCGTGACACACGCCGGTGTCCCATGACCGCCTACGTGGCGACACGGAGGCACAGCATAGACCGCGACGCAAGACGGATGACGCAGGGCCGAGCACAGGACGACCTTGGTGCGGACGGTGCCCACCGTCACGATCGGTGGGCGCGACGTAGTTGGCGTCGCCCACTCGCGTCCGCTGGCCGTACCACCAACCGTGTTCATTATGAACACGGTTGGCGGGGACAATATCCCGCCCGAGGTCGCGTGACGCATGATACTTGGGTGAAGGGAAGGGAGGAATGGACATGAGTACGGACGAGACCGGAGGAGCAATGGGCGAGGGCAACACAGCCCTTGTGCCCGTGCGTGAACAGAGCGCCGACTTCTACGGTGATGGTATCCCGGTGGCTCAAACGCCGGATGGGACGCCCTACGTCGCCCTGCGCCCGATTACCGATCACCTGGGCGTGGCGTTCGGCTCGCAGCGCCTCCGTGTCCTACGTGACCGCGTCATAGCCCCACGTCTACGCATCCTTGCCATGGCCGCAGCCGATGGACGACGGCGCGAGGTCCTGTGCCTCCCGCTCGATCTATTGCCGGGTTTCCTCTTCGGGATCGCGACGGGGAAGGTGCGCCCCGATCTCGTCGAAAAGATCGATCGTTACCGCGCCGATTGCTTCCGCGTGCTCTGGGAGGCCTTCACGAGTGACGCCTTGGTCCCGGCTGCGGCGGTCGCCACACCGACAGATGTGGCGCCCTCTGGGGCCGCGCTCGCGCTGGAGATCGCGACGGCCATCCAGCATCTCGCGCAGAACCAGCTGGAGTTGGAGCAGCGCGTGGCCACGGTCGCGGGTAAGCAGGACGTCATGGCCGACTACGTGCGCGGATTTATCGTCGAGACCAACCGCCGGCTGACAAGCCTCGAGCGCGCCACGGCGACCGACGCGACGATCAGCGATGCGCAGGCCGCTGACATCTCGCTCGCGGTCAAGGCGCTGGGCGACGGCGAGAGCTATGCCCGGGTGTACGCGGATATGTACAAGAGGTGGCGCATCTCGACCTATAAATCCCTGCCGGCGCGGTCCTACGCGGAGGTCATGGACTGGCTGCACCACTGGTATCTGGAGGTCGCGCCGCCCGAGGTCTCGGGTGGTCCTGGCACGCCGACGGAGGGAGAGTAGCATGGCCGCCCCCGTGTCCCTCCCCGCGATCGGCGTGCTCGACATCGACGGCCTGCACCTGCCCGAGCGGCCCCTCGTCCCCATCACGGGGGCGATCCGGCACGTCGGCGACCTGTATAATGGGGCGCGCCGGCACAGGCTCACCCAACTGTGGTTGACGGACGCCTGGGTGCGTGCGGCCGGGCTCCCCGACGAACTCGCCGTGGCAGGCCAATTCCGCGAGGTGCGCCATGCGTTCGTGTCGGACGGCCTGGACGACCTGCACGCCTTCCCCACGGCGCTCACACCCTGGCTGGACCTGCGCAAGAAGGGCGAGGCCGGCTCGGGCGTGTCCATCGTGTTCCCACTCTACGACGAGCACGCGGTGTGGGGCCTTGACACCGACGGCGCGACGCTGTTGACGGCACTCCTGGCCTACGCGCGGGCCGTGGGGACGCCCTACTACCGCTCGCCGGGCCGCACGGGGACGGACCTGCTGCAGGAGCTGGGCAAGCGGGGCGCCGACAGCAAGCGCGCGTATCCCGAGCGACTGCTGGCGCCGGCGGGGCAGGCCGACACGGTGACGGAACTGAGTTGGCTACGCACACTCTCGCCGACCGAGCGCGCGAAGGCATATCTGCATAGCTACGACAAGAACGCGCAATGGTTGAGTGCCGCCGGCGTGGTGGAGCTGGGCCTGTCCGGCATCGAGGAGCGGCGCGACCCGACCGGCACGCTGCCCTTCGACAAGAAGCTGCCGGGCTACTGGCTGGCGCGGATCGCCGGCGCGGAGGATCGGTGGGCCTGCACGCCGACGGTGGCGTGGGCTATCGAGCGCGGCCAGTCGGTCACGATCACCGAGGCGTACGTGTGGACGCAACACAGCCGGGCCATGGAGACGTGGTACGAGCGGCTACGGACGGCACGCACGGCGCTCTACGCGGACCCGACGCCGGCGGGGGCGCTGGCCCTGCGCGCGCTCAAGCTCACCTACAGCCTGACGATCAGCGGCTTCAACAGCGTGTGGCAGCGCGAGCGGCGCAGCCCGTTGTACCGGCCGGACTGGCGGCACCTCATCATCGCGCAGGCCAACGCCAACCTGTCGCGGGCGCTGCACAAGATGGACTGGGACGGCTACACGCCCATCGCCGTCCACAAGGACGCCGTGTACCTGGTGAGCGACGAGCCGGACCCCGTGGCAGCGTGCCCGCCCTCGGTCACGCTGGGGACGGGGTTGGGGCACTTCAAGGTGCAGGACGCGGCGATCCCCCTGGAGACCGTGCTGCCGGCCTTCGACGGGACGCGCGGCGGGATCGGGACGCTGCTCAAGCTCTTGAAGCCGTTGCGCGCGCCGACAGCGGAGCGGATGCCTGCGGGGGTGCTGTAGCGTGTGTCGCGTGTACGCCCGCGTGCTGGTCCAGCAGTCGATCCAGGTGGGCCAGGAGGGCGTCCAGCGTCCAGGGCTTGCAGAGGAAGGTGGACAGCGGATGGCGCAGGGCAGCGGCGCGGTCGGACGCGTGGCCGTCGTCGGGGACGCAGACGACGAGCGGGATGCGCCGCAGGTCGGCGTCCCGCGCGAGGAGGGCCAGGAGACGCCAACTCGCTGCATCAGCGGCGGCGGGGAGGTCGAGGATGAGGGCGGCGGGGGCGAGGAGGCGCAGCACGTCCTGCGCGCCGGTGCCGCTGTGGAGGGTGCGGGCGGCGTACCCGGCGTCGGTCAGGACCTGACGCAGCAGAATGAGGACTGCTTGATCGTCGTCGAGGACGGCGACGCGCGGGGGTAGGGGAGCGGAGAGGGAGAGGGATGTGGACAAGGGATGCTCCTTTCGTGCGGGGTGGATGTGGGGCGCGGAGGGGACCACGCGCCCGCAGACAGCGCCACAGTGCGTCGGGGGCTGGAGATGAGTATGAGGCAGGGTAGTCCCCCGAGTGGGCTAATGACAATAGCCCATGTGGGCTATCTCTGTCCCCGTGGGGAGCAGCGCGGAGCACGGCGCGCGTGTCCGACCGTGTCGGCGGACCAGGGGGTGGCGTAGCATGTCCGACCTGGGCGAGGACCTGGCGCGGGCCTACGAGGCACGGGTGGCGGTGGCCGAGGTGGAGTTGACGCCAGCGGCGATCCGCGCCGTCGTTCAGCAGTTGGGGGGCGGCGAGGGGCGCGCTCAGGTGGCCGCGGGCAACAAGCAATTGGCCGGCCAACTTGGGATCTCGGTTAGGACGGTGCAGCGGTGGCAGAAAGAGGGCGGGGAGGCACGCAGCGTAGCACGCTCGACGCCGGGGCTGCGCATCAGCGTGCAGGGGATAGCCACGGAGCAGCAGCGGCAGGCTAACGCGCGAGCCTTCCGGGAGCGGGTGCAGGAGCAGGGGTTGGACGTGGGGGCGTGCCGAGTGATGGTGCTGGTGTACAACGAGGACCGGGCACGGCCGCGCAGCATCGGGGATATGCACATCGCGGGGGACGCGCTGACCGAGGCGCTGGACGCGCTAGAAGGGGGCGACGCGGCGGGGGCGAGCGCGGCGTTCGGGACGGCATGGCTGGAGACGTACGGGCTGGATGTGGATGCCGAGGTGACCGACGTGGTGGGGACGTTCGCGCTCGGCTAGCGACGATTAGACAGCCGTGCCAAGGGGTAGACCATCATGGTCTACCCCTTGGCACGGTGTGCTACGCTAGGGGCGCGACGGAGGGTATGCAAGTATGAGTGAACAGGGGCAAGATAAGGCGACGGCGCTCGTGCCGGTCGCCCAGCGCCGGGTCGAGTTACTGGACGGGGACGAGGTGCTGGCCGTGCGGGCGGAGGACGGGTCTATCTACCTCCCGCTGCGGCCTATCTGCGCGAGCCTGGGGCTGTCCTATCAGCCGCAGCGCCGCCGCATCCAGCGCGACCCGGCGCTCGAAGAGGGGATGCGCGAGATGCGGTTGCAGACGGGAGGCGGCCGGCAGGCGACCGCCTGCATGGCTCTTAATCTGGTGCCCTACTGGCTCTCGACGGTCGATGTCTCGCGCGTCCGCCCCGAGCTACAAGACAAGCTCATGGTGTACCGGCGATGGGTTATCGAGCGGGTCTTTGAGGCTTTCCAGCGTGAGACGGGGATCGGGCAGACAACCGCAGCAGCGCCGGCAGCGCCAGCTACGCGCGACGACGAAACGCTCTCGCTGACCCACATCCGCGACATGGCGTTGGCCATCGCGGCGTTTGCCGAGCAGCAGATCGCCTTCGCCGCGCAGCAGCAGGCCCAGGATCGGCGCATCGATGTCCTGGAGGAGGGGCACGGACAACTCGGTGCCCGCCTCGACCGGGCGGCCGGCGTGGTCGGCGGGCTGGTGCGCAGCGTCAAGGCCCTGGAACAGCGCCTCGCGCCGGGCAACGTGCTCAGCGAGGAGCAGGCGGCCGAGGTGAGCGATCGGGTCAAGACCGTGGCGGAGGCCTTGACGGCACGGGATGTGGAGGCAGGAGCCGCACCACGCAACTGGTACGGGTCCATCTATCGTGCGCTCTACAAACGATACAACGTCGGTGGGTACCGTCTCATCCGACAAGAGCAGTACGCCGATGTTCTTTCTTGGCTCGCTGATTTCCACAAAGCAGCCTCGCTCGCGCTACAGACGGGTGACGAGGACGAACTGACGTAATCTAAAGTTCTCTAGTTTTCGCTGAGTCAGGCAGCCTGGTCCAGCGGGATGGGGGCTTCGGGGGCCGTGCGCCGCTTGCGTTGCCCCCAGAAGCCCGTGGGCAGATGGTCGGTGCGGGATCGTTTTGCGCGAATG
>JAABUH010005369.1_pt1 | contig 10095 bp, 6 predicted proteins | sample 5559121 | NCBI WGS metagenome assembly JAABUH01 (sample SAMN10711871, study PRJNA513364) | rock metagenome | isolation source: Antarctica rocks | place: Antarctica: Victoria Land, Battleship Promontory nord | collected 2015-12-28 | reverse complement strand
CCCGGCCCCACCAACGGCGTGAGCGACTACAACATCGTACAGGATAACGCCAATGGGACGACCGCCAACATCGCTACCTGGTCGACCGATGTGTCGAACGGACATCACTATGTCGTCGAACTGTCTACTCTATGGGGGCAAAAGATTCAGGCCGGTTCGTACGAGGTGGTGACGCAAGGAAGCAACGGGACATCATTGCACTACAAGCTCACGGTCTATCAATCCGCCGTCAGGAAACGGTGACATGCACGCCCTGTCGGAAAACCAATTGTTGCTCGTACTGGTCGCGCTGGGTGTGATCCTGCTGTGCGGGCGCGCCGCCGGTGAGTTGGCGCGCCGGGTCCATCAGCCTGAAGTGCTCGGCCAACTCGTGGCGGGGTTCGTGCTCGGTCCCTCGGTCCTCGGCGCGCTGGCGCCCGTCATCTATCGCACGATCTTCAGTGAGCCCCCCGTTGGCAACGGGCTCTCGCTGTTTTCCTGGACCGGCGCCATCCTGCTGCTGCTGCTCGCCGGCATGGAGGTCGACCCCGCCATTTTGCGCATTCAACTCAAGACGGGGGCGCTGACGGCCCTGGGCTCCATCGGAGCGTCCCTCGTGGCGGGGACACTCTTCGCATGGCTGGTGTTGGGCCAACCGCCGCAGTCGGGCATCTTCCTGGGCATCGTGCTGTCCGTCACGGCGGTCACCGTCACGTCCACGATCCTACTGGAGCGCGGCGTCATGCGGCGGAGTTACGCCCAGGTGATGCTGGTCGCCGGGGTCAGCAGCGAGGTGCTGGTGTGGGTCTTCGTGTCCGTCATCTCCTCGGCGCAGGGCTCGTCCCCCTTGCTCGCGGCGGCCGAAAGCGTGGTCTCGGCGCTCGGCGTCTTCCTGTTTATGCTGACCTTCGGGCGGCGCTTCACATTCTGGGCCATGCGCCGCGTCACCGACGCCACACATATCACGCGGGGGCCGATCTCGTTCGTGCTCGTGCTCACGTTCCTAGCCGGCGCGCTCACGCACGCGATGCACCTGCACCCGCTGCTCGGCGCGTTCATCGTCGGCGTGCTCCTGCGCGGGGCGCCGCGCGTCAGCCCGCCCCTGGCCCAGAGCGTGCAAACGATGACGCTCGGTCTGTTTGGTCCCGTCTTCTTCGTGCTGGCCGGCATGCGCGTCGATCTTACTCAACTCGGCGGGCCCTCGGCGATCATCACGATCATCCTGCTGCTCGTCGTCGCCTCGCTGGTCAAGATTGGGTTCGGCGGCCTGGGCGCGCGCCTGGGCGGACTGAGTTGGTGGGAAGCCGCGTCGGTAGGCGTCGGATTGAACTTGAAGGGCGGCACGGACGTGATCGTCGCGGTTGTCGGCTCCGAACTGGGCTTTCTCTCCGGCAGCCTATACACCACGTACGCCGTGGTAGCCATGCTCACCGTGCTCATCTCGCCGCCGCTCCTCACGTTGCTCGCAAAGAAGGCGCCGCCGTCGACGGCCGAGGCGGAGCGCCTGGCACGGGAAGAGATGGCGGAGCGCGCCTATCTGCAACGGGTCGAACGCGTGCTGACGCCGGTCGCGCCGCCGTTGTTCCCCGCGCTCGTCGCCGACGTCGTGGCGTGCATCGCCACGACCAAGCGGGCGCACAACCAGGTCTTCGATGTGACGCGGCTTGACGTGGACCATCGCCCCGAACGCGAACCGGCCTCAAGCAATGGGCGAACGCCCGGCACCTCGCGCGCGAACGAAGCGGCGCCGCCGGCCCAGCGTCGCGCGGACGCACAGCAGCCGCGCGACGCTCTCGCCGCCGCCAAGGGCTACGATCTCGTCGCGATCGGCGCCCGGCCGCCACAGCCAGCGTCGCTACTTTCGCTTGGGCGCCTGAACGATCGCATCATCAACGACGGTCAGACCGATGTCCTCGTCGTCGTCAGTGTGGGTGAGGTCGTCTCTTGCGGCGACGCAAACCGCATCCTCGTGCCCATCAATGGTCTGGAGCATTCCATGGCCGCGATCGACGTAGCCGCGTGCTTGGCCCGCCATAACGAGGCCGAAGTGGTCTTGTTCCATGTGGCGCGGCCCCTCGTCGCCACCTGGGCGCATTCCACGCACAACCGGCACGATGGCGAGGATGATCAGGCGCTCATCGCCATCACCGGCGTGATGCGCGACCTGGCAAAACAGATCGGCGGCCAGGGCGTGCGCGTGACCCACCGTGTGCGGACAAGCGACGATCCCGGCGCCGAGATCCTACGCGAAGCGCGGCGCGACGACTATCAGTTGATCGTCCTCGGCGCGACAACGCGCGGCGCCACCGCCCACTTGGCGCTGGGGACAACGACCCAGGAGGTCCTCACACAAGAACATACACCGGTCGTATTGCTCGTCTCCCACATCCGCGTTCTCAAGAATGCAGAATAGGCGGAACAGTTCACGATTTGGACCTGTCGTCTTGACTTCGTAATACCCACCCATATCGCCGTGCATAGCTTCCCACATACCGCCACCAAAGAACTGGGGTGGCGGCGCGTTGGCGACAGCATCCAAGACAGCCAGCAACTTGCTCTCCACGTTTGTCGGGCAAGCGTCGAGAAACGCAACGGCTGACGTTGATTTGTCGTCAGGATCATAGTAAACGATGTCCCAAGCCATCCTAGGTTTCGGCTATCACTGCGGCTTTTTGCGGCGCCGAGCGCCGCGTTGGTTGCCTTGACGGTTTATGTGGGACGATCTTGATCTCAACGTCGAGGGCAACGGCTAGTGCGGCGACGGTCCCCAATTCCGGGTTGGCTTTTGAGCTAAAGAGGCGCCTGACCGCCGCAGGGTCTTTGCCAATGCGACAAGCGAGTTCGGCCTTCGATAGGCCCGCCTCACTGCCACAGTGGGCGCTCAGGATAGGGAGAAACGACAAAAGCGGATTGGGTTAGAGCCGGACCGCGACGATGGCGAATACGAGGGCCAGCACGATAGCCACGGCGTCGGCGCGGCCGAAGCGCCCCGCGTTGAGCAGCGTGCGCGGCGCGCCGGGGACGTACCCACGCGCCTCCATCGCCACGGCGAGCTCTTCGGCCCGCCGTAGATTGCTCGCTAGCAGCGGCGGCAGGATGTTCAGCGCGCTGATCAGGCGCGATTCGAGCGTGCCGCGCCGGAAGTCGGCTCCGCGCGCCCGCTGCGCCAGCAGGATGCGCTGCAGTTCCTGCTGCAGCAAGGGCAGGAAGGCCAGGCCCAGGCTGACCATCACGGCGATCTCGTCGACCGGCACGCGCAGCCGCCGCAACGGGTTCATATACCATACGAGCCCATTGCCCAGCACCGATGGCGCGGTCGTCATGACCATCAGCGTCCCCGTGTAGATGATGACGAGCGTCTGCGCGGTCCCGCGGATCGCCAGGTCGCGCCCGTTATCCGTGATATGGACCGGCCCGAACATGGCGACGACCTTCCCCGGCGTCAGGACGGCGACGACGACCCCGCCGATCACAATGAACACGAGCAACAGCCCGAAGGCGCGCCGTACCCGCGCCAGGTCGATGCGCCCCGCGACCGTGGCGCCTGCCAGCAAGAGCAGCAATACGGCGTAGCCTTGCGGATGCCCCGCGATGAGCACCCCCGCGATGATGATCGCCATGGCCAAGAGCTTGCTTCGCGCGTCGAGCCGATGCAGCGGTGATTGTCCCGGTACGTACTGTAGAGCCTCGAAGCGGCCTGTCCCCCGCGCGGTCATGCTCATCGTCGTGTCCCCTTCAGATGCGCGGCGATCGCGGCGGCCATGGCCCTCGTATCGGCGCCGGTGGCTGGCATGCTCCAACCCTGCTGCTCGAGGCGGCGCGCTAGTTGCACCAACGGCGGTTGTCGCAGGCCCCAGGGCTCGACCTCAGGCGGCGACGCCGCGTACTCCGCCGCCGTACCCGTCCACGCGGCGCGGCCCTCGTGCAGGATCACGAGATCGTCGGCCAATGCTAAGGCCCCCTCCAATGTGCTCAACGCGACCAATACGCCCGTCCGCTTCGTAAAGCCGCCCGTGGCGATGGAGCGTACGACGGCGCTGATCTCGTCGCGGCCCTGGGGGTCCAGACCAACAAACGGCTCGTCGAGCAAAACGTACGACGGTTCCATCGCCAGCAGGCCCGCGACCGCCGCGCGGCGGCGTTGGCCTCCGCTTAACGAGAAAGGCGAGCGCAACGCGAAACGATGCGGCTCCAGGCCGACCGTACGTAACGCGCGCTCGGCGCGCACCGTCGCGTCCTCCGGGGAAAGTCCTAGCTGCAGCGGCGCGAACATCACGTCCTCGCGCACCGTCAGCCCAAAGAGGGCTTCGTCGGCGTTCTGTAGCAGCAGGCCCACGCGCCCACGCGCCTCCAGACTCGCGGCCGACGCGTCATCGACCATGGCCGCGCCGCCTTGCGGCACCGCGAGACCGGCCATCAGCGCCAGCGCCGTGCTGCGGCCCGTGCGCGCCGCGCCGCATAAAGCGACCACACGGCCGGACGGCACGCTCAACGATAGACCGTTGAGAACATCCGTCCCCGCGCCACTACCTGCCTCAGGATAGTGGTAGACGAGATCGCGCGCTACAAGTGACATAATTGCTCCACAAGCGCGTCAATCGACGTGGCCGCCGGCCCGACGTCGACGCCCAGGCCCCGCAAATCATCGCGCAAGGCCAATAGCGGCGGCAACTCCAGCCGCCACGCGCGCGCGCGACCTGGGTCGGCGAATAGCTCACGCGGCGCTCCCAGGTAGACCAACTCTCCATCGGCCAGCACGGCAACGCGGTCGGCCGCCAGCGCTTCATCCATCAAGTGCGTGATGATCACGACCGCCATGCCGGTCGCCGCGCGTACCGTTTGTACGGCCTTCATGAGCAGGGCGCGGTCGGTCGCGTCGAGGTAGGCCGTGGCCTCATCCATGATGAGGTAGCGCGGGTCGCCGACCACGGCCGAGGCCAGACCCAGGCGGGCGCGGTCACTGGTGGTGAGGCTCAACGGGTGGGCGTCGTGGAGCGTGCGCAACCCCAGCAAATCGAGCGTACGCGCGACTTTCTCCACGATAACCTCGCGCGGCAAGGCCCTGTTCTCCAGCGCGAACGCGACGTCTTCTTCGACCGAACTGCTGACGATGCCGGAGTCGGGGTTCTGGAAGACCATGCCCACGCGTTGACGCGCCTCGCGCTGGCCGCCTGCAACGGATGTCGCCACGCCGTCGACCAACACCGTGCCCTGCCCTGGAACGAGCAATCCATTGGTGAGGCGGCCCATGGTGCTTTTGCCGGAGCCATTGGCTCCGACTACCGCCAACGTCTCGCCATCGCGCACGTCCAGGGTCAGGTCGCGCAGCGCCGGGGCGCCGGCCCGTGGGTACGTGAAACTAACCGACTGGAAAGAAATCAATGTGACGACCTTGTGGATCACGCCGCGTCTCTTCGGGTAGGCGGCGAAATAGCTCGATACCGACGATCAGATAGGCCCAGACGTTGATCAGGCTATACGCGGCGAAGAATATGATAAGGGTGACGAGCGGATGTGTCAACGCGGCCAGCGCGATAGGGTAGAGCACACCCAGCAGGGCGCGTCCGGGCGCGTTACTGCTCAGAGCCGAGAGGAGCGTCGCGCCGTGCGGCGCCGTCGACAGCAGCACGTAGTAGATCGCGCCGAGAACCGCGACGACCACGACGAGCGCACGGCTACCCAGCGACAGCGCGAACACGAGTCCGCAGACCAGCACCGCGCCGACGATCAGAGGCGGCGGCAGCACATGGAAGTGCCCGAGATTCGTCAGGAAGGAGTTGGCCTGTTTGTGCACGTCGTTCAAGACGTGGCCGAGGTTGATACGCAGAACGTAGAGGCCAAAGAGGAAAGGCGGCAACAGGTAGCCCACACCATAGAGCGTCGCACCCACCACGACTGTCACGACCGCGTGCCAGCGATGCCGCGACGCCCACGCGAAGAGCGTTCCGAGACCGCCGAAGACAAAGATCTGCTGCGCGGCTAGGAGGGGGCCAATGAAGCAAGAGAGTAAGACAAATGAAGCTAGGGTAGCGACAAGGCCGGCGCGCGGTCCGCGTCGCAGGGCCAACAGGACGAACGGTATTGGGCAGGCCAGGCGGATCACGCCCTGGAGACCTGGGATCGGCACAAGCGTTCTGATGATGATCAACAAGACTGTCACATCCATCAGCAGCGCCGACTCAGTGATCGTGCGCACGTCCAGACCCTTTAAGGGCCGTGGAGACGCGGGAGGGGACGCGCTGTCGGTCATAGGTACAGTTGGGCCGATTGGCTCGTCGGACGAATAGGTTGTAGAGTGTTGACGCACCTTGGAAGTATAGCCCACAAACCACTAAACAAAGAAAAGAGCCCTGGCACTATGGAAGCGGCAGGGCACATAGCGTGCGCGTCTGGGTGAAAATAGGATCTGATCTATAATCTGGCGTCGCGCCGCCAGCGGCGCCATCATGCGCGCTCGCTGCTGCCGGACACGGGCGTGGGCGAGAGGCTAATCAAGCTCACGTCCTCGGCCGATTGGGACCGCTCCGCTGCGCCCGTTGCCGGGTGTCCACGCGCGGCCCATGTACCCGGTGGTCTCCCGGGGGCCTTACCCACTCTGTGGTGGTGGGAGACGTCATCTTGGGGGGGGCTTCGCGCTTAGATGCTGTCAGCGCTTCTCCCCGCCGGACGTGGCTACCGGGCGATGCTCCTGGCGGAACAGCCCGCGCACCAGCGGTCCGTCCCCCCCGGTCCTCTCGTACTAGGGGGGGCGCCCCTCACGTCTCCAGTCGCCCACGACGGATAGAGACCGAACTGTCTCACGACGTTCTGAACCCAGCTCGCGTACCGCTTTAATGGGCGAACAGCCCAACCCTTGGGACCGACTCCAGCCCCAGGATGCGACGAGCCGACATCGAGGTGCCAAACCCTCCCGTCGATGTGAACTCTTGGGGAGGATCAGCCTGTTATCCCCGGGGTAGCTTTTATCCGTTAAGCCATGGCCCGCCCACGCGGCGCCATAGGATCACTAGACCCGCCTTTCGGCCCTGCGCGGCCTGTCCGCCTTGCAGTCAAGCTTGCTTGCGCTCTTGCACGCCGCGGGTGATGTCCCTCCACCCTGAGCAAACCCTTGGGCGCCTCCGTTACGCTTTAGGAGGCGACCGCCCCAGTCAAACTGCCCCCCTGGCACGGTCCCCGCACCCGCTTCAGGGTCGAGGGTGAGACGCAAGTACTAGCGAGAGTGGTATTTCACCGCCGGCTCCCCCCGGCCTAACGACCGGAGTTCAACGCCTCCCACCTATGCTACACACGCCCGCGCCTACGTCAATGCCAGGCTGCAGTAAAGCTCCACGGGGTCTTTTTGTCCTGTCGCGGGATGGCCGCATCTTCACGGCCCCTGCAATTTCGCCGGGCCCTCTGTCGAGACAGCGCTCAAGTCGTTACGCCATTCGTGCGGGTCGGAACTTACCCGACAAGGAATTTCGCTACCTTAGGACCGTTATAGTTACGGCCGCCGTTTACCGGGGCTTCGGCTCACCGCTTGCACGGCTCCCCTTAACCTTCCGGCACTGGGCAGGCGTCAGCCCCTATACTGCCACTCATCGTGTTCGCAGGGACCTGTGTTTTTGGTAAACAGTCGCTTGAGCCTATTCTGTGCCACCCCCTCACGCTCCACCCGCGCCGGGCTTCACGCTACCGGGGTCCCTCTTCTCCCGAAGTTACGAGGTTAATTTGCCGAGTTCCTTGACAGAGGATCACCCGTTCGCCTTGGCAGTGTCCTGCCAGCCCACCTGCGTCGGTTTGCGGTACGGACGCTCCCATCCCTCGCCCCAGAGCTTTTCTCGCCGGTCCGGGTTCACGCACTCGGATCCTTGCGGTCCTTGCCCCACCCCTCACACCTTGACGCCGTTTTCACCGGCGTCGTGCTACGAGTGGGAACCCCCCCTGTCCAATCGGGAGGCTGCGTCACCCCTCCGGGGCCCTCTGTGGACTCAAACGGTGCGGGAGCGGTGCAGGACTGTGGACCTGCTCTCCATCGCCTACGCCTCGCGGCCTCGGCTTAGGCCCGACTAACCCTGAGCGGATCATCCTGCCTCAGGAACCCTTGGGCTTGCGGCGTCATGGATTCTCACCATGATTGTCGCTACTCATACCGGCATCCGCACTCGCCCGCGCTCCACCGCTGCTTCCGCGACGGCTTCTCTGCCCGAGCGACGCTCCCCTACCATAGCCCCGCTCACGCGGCTGTTGCCAGTCCCGCAGACGGACTATCCATAGCGTCGGTCACAGGCTTGATCCCCGGTACATTGTCGGCGCCGCCCGACTCGACCAGTGAGCTATTACGCACTCTTTCAAGGGTGGCTGCTTCTAAGCCAACCTCCTGGTTGTCTGGGCCGTGCGACCGCCTTGCCAACTTAGCCTGTAGTTAGGGACCTTAGCTGATGGTCTGGGCTGTTGCCCTCTCGACAATGGAGCTTAGCCCCCACTGTCTCACTCGCCGGGAACTCCGCCGGGTATTCGTGGTTTGGTTGGGTGCGGTAAGCTCGCGCCCCCTGACCCATCCAGCGCCCTACCCCCCGGCGTCTGACCCGACGGCTGCCCCTAAAGGCATTTCGGGGAGAACCAGCTATCTCCGGGTTCGATTGGTATTTCACCCCTATCCACAGCTCATCCCCCGGATTTGCAACTCCGGTGGGTCCGGGCCTCCACGCGGCTTTACCCGCGCTTCACCCTGGCCATGGATAGCTCACCCGGTTTCGGGTCCACCACGCGCGACGCCCTGTGACGGGCCGCCCTCTTCAGACTCGCTCTCGCTCCGGCTCCCTGACTCCCGTCAGTTAACCTCGCCGCGCACGGTGACTCGCCGGTTCATTCTTCAATAGGCACGCCATTAAGCCAGTCCTCTCCTCTCACGAAGAAAGAGACTAAATCTCTCTGACAGCATGTCGGTCCGCGGTTTCAGTGGTCTCTTTCACTCCCCTCCCGGGGTGCTTTTCACCGTTCCCTCGCGGTACTCTGCGCTATCGGTCGACACAGGTATTTAGCCTTGGAGAGTGGTCTCCCCTGCTTCCCACGGGCTACCTCGTGCCCCGCGGTACTCGCGTCCATGACTCACCACCCGGTGCTGCTGTCGACGACGGGGCTCTCACCCTCTACGGCCGATCGTTCCAGATCCTTGGTCTAGCAGCGCCCGCTCTGGCGAGGACCCGGCAGGGTCCTCCAGTCACAGCGCACAACCCCCCTCCCGCAACGCCTGCCGGCTTGACACGGGACGGGTTTGGGCTGCTCCCCGTTCGCTCGCCACTACTAGGGGAATTGTTTCTTTTCCTCGGGGTACTGAGATGTTTCAGTTCCCCCACTTACCTCCACCCGGTCTATGTGTTCAACCGGAGGTCCCAGGCTATCACACCTGGTGAGTTGCCTCATTCGGGGATCGACGGCGCGTTGCCTACCTGCGGCCCACCGTCGCTTTTCGCAGCTTGCCGCGCCCTTCCTCGGCCTGTGTCGCCTAGGCATCCTCCACGGACCGTCTTCTACGTGAGCGAGACCGCGCCTCGCCCGCGCCCGCGCCGGCAGCAGCGAACACGTCACTCGACGTCTTCTCCGCTACAGCGTACGCGGCGCCAAAAGTACTCGTCACGCTTCCAGGACAAACCAAAAGCGCGAAGAGATACGACCACGCTCTACCGTCGCCGGTAGAGGCGGTTATTATAGATCAAATCCTATCTTCACCTGTTAACGAACACTGCCGGCGTCCAAAACCATGTCTTAGAGCCGGCGGTGGGTCATCCTGGACTCGAACCAGGGACCTCTGCCTTATCAGGGCAGCGCTCTGACCACCTGAGCTAATAACCCGTGCACATCCTGAAGAGCGAGATATCATGTACGGCGTGTCGTGCACTGATCGCGATTTGTGATCCTCTATGAGGACCGAGTGGTCACCGTGCCCCCGGAGGGCCACGGCGTTCGACCTGGGAGTGTCCCTGCCTCCCGCCCCCCTACCGAGGAGAGCGTGAGGAGGGAGGGTATCCCTAGAAAGGAGGTGATCCAGCCGCACCTTCCGGTACGGCTACCTTGTTACGACTTCACCCCAGTCACGCGATTGACCCTCGGCGTAGGATTGGTACGACTTCAGGT
>JAABUH010005367.1_pt1 | contig 10099 bp, 8 predicted proteins | sample 5559121 | NCBI WGS metagenome assembly JAABUH01 (sample SAMN10711871, study PRJNA513364) | rock metagenome | isolation source: Antarctica rocks | place: Antarctica: Victoria Land, Battleship Promontory nord | collected 2015-12-28 | reverse complement strand
CACGACCGAGTTCTGAAAGTTCACCAGGTTGCGCACGTAATTCTGCGCCCGCGCCCGCGCCGCGTGGGGGCGCCGCGGGGCAGGGATGTGCAGGCCCGGCCGTCGCCATGCTGCGGCCGTGCACGAGGCCATGACCCGAGCTCGGCGCGGGAGCGGCGAAGGTGCTGGCGCCCAGCCGGGCGCGCACAGGCTCACCAGGCGGGCGTGCAGGCGGGGGCGCGGCCGCGCAGGCTGCGCAGGCACGCGGGGACGCCAGCACGGGCGCGGGGTTGGGCGCTGGCAGGCTCACTGCGGCGCCCGGCAGCGCTGCGCCCGCGCCTGGCCAAAATCGTAGTAGTTGTACGGGTGCAGGATCCGCGCGTGGTAGGATGGGAAGGTGTAGGGGCGCTGGAACTGGTCGCACACGCGGTCGGCGATGGCGCCCATCACCTCCGCCACCCGCCGCTCGTCCGCGCCCGGCACGCCGCTGCCCAGCACCGCCGCTGCGCGCGGCCGCGCGCGCAGGTCGCTGCCGGAACGGAGCGCAAAAGTTGGTTGTGCTCGGGGGCGTGCCCCGAGAATGCACCATCGCAGAGGTGCCCAGCACTCCAACAGCCGCCTGCTTCCACGCTGGCGGGCTGCGCAAGTCACCTTGCCTCTCCCTTGACTGCGGCACCCCGCCAGCACTGCTGAGCTGACCAAGCGAGCCAGCAAACTGAGCAGTGCTGCCGGCCCGGCACATTCAGGTGCTCAGCACGACGACCGTCCCAGCTGTCTGAGCACGGGGGCTGCACGCAGAGGCAGGCACTGCGCAAGCTGGAGGCTGCAGAACGTGTCTGGAAGCGCCTGGCACCAGCTGCCCGCCAATGTGCCTTCCCCCACAACCACTGCCTACAGCCTCACCCCCCGGGCCCGCACTCTTGTAGTTGCCGTAAAAGTCCACGAATCCGGGCAGCAGCGGCGCGGGTATCAGCTTGGCCGCCACGCCGGCCTCCAGCACCGCCATGAACTCCGCCTCTGACCTCACGCCCGCGAAGCCCGCCTTCGGCAGCGCCACCTCCGCTATGCAGGTCGCCGCGGCCTGCCGCCGGTCAGCGCGCCGGCGCCTCCTGCAGCGCGTCTGGGGCAGCACGCGCCGCGATTGCTGGCACAGCGCGGCCGCGGCATTGGCGCATGCTGGCGCCGCCGCCGCGTCTGCTCCCGCGCTGCACCGCCTGCAGAGGGCTGCTGTCGGCAGCGGCAGGGGTATGAGCCAGGACATTGCAGGCTGCGCGTGGCTCCCGAGTCCGGAAATGATGTTACATAGCCATCTTCTGGTGCACTTGCAGGTGCTGCTTTCTAGGGTTCCTACCTCATGCAAGTCATTCCGCCTTTCCCATCACTGGCTGAAGACATCCTGGCTGAGGACGTTGCCGAACTGCACCCGGCAGTCCTTCAACCCCCATCAGCATGCATACGCTGGAGAACAGAATCAAGGGCAAGATTGCGTCAAGCCAGGCAGCCGCTGCACGCTGGCCAGGCTCAGAGGGAAGCTATAATCTTGCGCACACACCCCGAAAGTCCAGCCACACCAAGGCCACTCAAAGGCGGCGGAAGCCGCGAGACAGCACAGGCGGGAGCGCACAGGCTCCGCCCCTAGCACGGCGAAGGGCGCCGCATGCACAGCCACCCCTCCAGCCAAGCGCGCTGATGGCAACCGTGCCCGCCAGCAGGGAGCCATACTAGCACATGAAAACATCCTGCCACCGCCCAAAACGCCATTGCCTCGCTCTGCCAGGCCAGGGTGCGGCCCGCGCGGCGCATGATGCTTGCCAGCGCTGGCCGCGCCCCTGCTGCGCAACGAGCTGGCGCATGACGCGCATGTCATGAGAGAAAACAAGAGGAGGGGCGCTGCTCGGAGCAGCCCCCCCCCCCCAGCCACCGGGGGCGTCCCAGCGTCAGCTTCACATGCAATGGCCCTGAAGCAATCCCCGGCTGAGACATTAGGCTGAGACATTGTGCTACATTCGCATACTTACTTGCTTGACCACACCCCCCCCACCGCATGGTCAGCGCCAGGCAGTCGCCCCGCCTGCCCAGCCCTGACGGGCTCCCGCCGTGCGGCCAGCGCCGGGCCCCTCGAGCCCACGCGCCACCTCTGTATACGCGCGCAGACGCGTGCCTGGGCCCGCAGGGGCGCAAGCTGGCTGGTTCGCTGGCGGGCGGCGCTCAGCCAAACTTCTGCGTCGCCTGCATGGTCTTGAGGTCCTCCAGCTCCTGGTCCGCGGCCAGGCCGTCCACCACATACATCAGCTGGTACTCCGCCTTGCTCAGCGTGTGCAGGCCGCGCTTCACCATCTCCTGCGCCGCGCGGCCGCCCTTGTGCGCCTGCGGCACAGCTGCCATGAACACGCGGGGCTCATGGCAGCACGGCACAGGCGGCCGCATGCGCTGGCGCGGCAGCGACGTACGTGCCCCCTGACAGCGCCCGGGCGGTCCCAGCATGGTCCCCGCTCTGCGACAGGCGCGCCTGCCACTGGCGGCGCTCGCGCAGCGCGGCCACGAGCGGCGCGGTCGGCTGGCTGGGGTCCAGGATCAGCAGGCTGACCTCGGCCGGCTGGCCCGCGTGCCGCTGGCGGCGCTCCACGCCCACGAGCGTGCGGCTGTGGCCCTCGTGCTGGAAGTAAAGCGGCGGCTTGCGCGACACGACGACCGGGTCGCCGCACAGGCGCAGGCCCGGCTGCGTGGCGCGGCCGTTGCCGCCGCGCGTCTCCACGGGGGGCCCCGCGCCGCTGTGGCCCTCGTCCGTGAAGTAGTTCCAGACCCACTGCAGCAGGTCGCGGTGCCCGCGCAGCGCGCTCTCTGCGCGCCCCCGCCCGGGTCTGGGCTCCGACACACGCGATGGGGAGGAGGCGCGCGCGCGGCCCGGCTGCACGGCGGCGCGCCGGCCGCTGCGCATGCCGCAGCAGGCCTTGCGCCCTGTTAAGCCATATTTGCCGCAGCGGGGGACAACGTCCTGATGCGGATGTGCTGCCATGCCCGGGGCATCCAACGCAAGCGCACCGCAGGCGCCGGGGAGGCGCACCAACGGGTGTGGCGAATGCAATGCGAGCGAAATCGGCCTCGCGCGCGCCGTCGCCCAGCGCCTGGCGGTGGCACGCGTCGCACAGGTCGTAGTTCGCGAGCACCTGCGCGGTCAGCGCAGGCATGTCGCGCTCTCCCATGCCCCATTCAACAGCCAGCGCACGGCAGCGAGCGGGGCAGTCGCTTTAGCCTGTGCACAAACGCGGCCGCCTGCTGGTGCCCCATTCGGCGGGCTTGCAAGGCTCGGTGGCAGCCCCCTGACGCTCCACGCAATTGAGCGCCACTGCACCGCTGCCTGGTGCCGGGCATGCCGTCGCGTCTGAGCGTACATGACCAGGTGCGCGCCGACCAGGCGTGGGCGCAGGCAGGCGCGGGGCGCGCCTTGCTCTGGAAGCGCGTGCCGCGGATCGGGCTGGCGCCGCAGCCGTCGCACTCGACCGTGGAGTGCACCTGCGCGGGCCCGCCCTGCGCTGGCCCGCCCTGCGCTGGCCCGCCCTGCGCGCCGGCCTCCGCGCCGCCCGCCGCGCCGTTGCCGCGCGCGTACTCCTGCGGGAAGCTCTGCTCGAAGCCGCCGCGCTGGCAGCGCGCATCGGCCGGCCGGCTCTTTTGCCGCTTGAGGTCCCGCGAGTCGTCCGTGCCTGCGCGCGGCGGCGCACGTGCATTTGCGTGGGGCTCCCGCGGCACACGCGCCCACATGCTGCAGCTGGGACCGCTGGGCATGGCGCGGCCTGCATTCCAGGCGGTTTGCAGCCGCGCGCTGCAGGAGAGCGTAGACTGCCGGGCTCGGCACGCATCGCTCCGGGCTCGTCCCACCCAGAAATGGCAGGTGGCAGGGCCGGGCTGGCGGCCGGGGCGGCGCGCCGACAACGTCGACGATGCGCGCGCGCAGGCCGAACTGGCGCAGCAGCGCGGCGGCCTCGGTGGTGCCGATCCAGGCGTGCGAGCCCTGCACGGCGCCGCCCAGCTGGTTGCTGCCGTCGGTGTCCACGCCGCTGCGCCACGCGCACTCCAGCCACGCCTGCAGCCAGGGTATGTCCGGCACGAAGCCCGCGCCGCCAAACAGCTTCTCGCGCATGCCCTGCCGCGGCGCGCGCCCCGCTTGGTCCGCGGGCGGGCTGCGCGCACGCTCGGCTGCCCCGAAGGCACCCGGCACACCTGCCCCCGGCTCGCCGGCTGCAGAGAGATGCAATCTTTCAGCTCACGCCGCTGACGCCGGCCTGAGAGCGCAGGCCGGTGCTGGCCAGGGCGCGTGCTGCGGCGCCGATGCGGCGCGGCGTCGGCACCGCTGCACAGAGGGCTGGCGCGCCGCGCCGCGCCCCGCAAGGCGGGCGCCCCCGTCGAGCCCGAGCAGGGCGCGTGATGCAGGGCGCGCCGCACCTCGCGCCGCACGAGGTTGGAGGCGATCATCATGATGTTGCGCCAGCCGCAGCCCCAGCCCATGTCCGCCGCGCCGGTCTGGAAGTGGTCCACATGGCCTGCCGCGCCCCACGGCCTCCTCGTCGGGGGGGCTGGAGGGGCTGCATGCTGGCAGCCCCGCAGAGCCGCTGCAAGCTGTTCACAAGCTCTTCACGCGCACGCACCAGGAGGGGATCCAGGGAGAGCGCAATACCGAGGGCATGGTGGTTTCCTGTGACGCCTCAGCGTGCAGCCAGAACAGCACCACGCCAAAGTGTGCGTGCTGTGCTCTGATATGCGTTGGGCACACGGGGCAGACGCGACTGCAGCATGCATCGGGTGAGTGATTGACGCACACTGCGGCGGACCTGCTCCGGGACTCGCGCGGGAGCGCACCGCACAACGCCGCGCGGTGCAGCCCCGGCTGTGCGCGCAGCGCGTCGCGCAGCAGCCGCACGATGCCCCCGTCCACGTGCAGGAACGAGGCGGGCTTCTGCTCGGCAAGGATGACGCTGGGGACGGGGTCGATAATGCTGGCGACCCTTGCGTGAGCGCGCGCGCGCGTCAGAGACTGCTGGCAGGCCGCTGTTTGAGTCAGGTCGCTCAGGGGCACAGCACTTGACAGTGGGCGAGAAGAGCAGGGCGCACCCTGTATTCTTGGGACATGAGCGCTTCCAGTGCCCAGGCTCGCCGCACAGGTGGCATTTACCTGGCCGCTGCAGCGCACACGCAGCTGGGACTCAGCTTGCAGTGTGCAAGCGGGACAAGCGGTCTGCTGGTGTGCTGCAGTGGAAGTGACGCCAACTGATCAGCCCTGGTCCAGAATTGTGCATGCGACAAAGCTGCGCACGCTGAGGCCAAAGCGCGCCCGCAGAGAAGCATGCTCGCGCTCAGCGCTGGCGTGCGCCTGTGCGGCATACTCGCTCTGCGCATCCCGCTCTTCCTTCTCCAGCCTGCCGCGGCGGTCGGCGCGCGCGGCCCTATCAGCAGAAATGTACCGCCATCAGGCTGGCTATCGCACGCACCACCCACTACCGCAGGTCGTGCTGTGTCCCGCTTGACCAGCAGGCACTCCTAGAGGCAAAAGACTGAGGAATGAGCGTTTGCGCGACACCAAGAGTGGCGCGCCTGTGCGCATACTGGTGCGAGTCATAGTCGTCGGCGCGCACGCGCTGGTTGCAGATGGAGCACGCCTGTGAGTCTGCGGGCTCCTCCTGGCTCGGAAAGTGGCTGTCGCAGTGGGCCTGCAGGCGCTCTGCTGCCACGAGCTCGTTGCACACTGGGCACGGCGTAGGTTCCGTCATTGCCCTTTGTTGCCCAGTGTGCTCGGTCGCTCAGGCCACCCTGCTCCTCGGCTTCGGCGCCAGTCACAGAAGAAGGGAGAATGAGCTGCTGCCGCGGCATGGCATGGTCATCACCGTGACCTTGACGGGCGTTACATCCGAGGTGTCAGTGCTCAGCACAGACTTGTAAGTCGACTTGTAGATGGACTTCTAGCACCTGCGCGTGCAGAGCAGTATGGACGCCGAGTACCTGCAGCGCACGGTGGGCACCGAGCTCGCGCAGGCCTGCGCCGCGGCCGCCTGCGCGCGGCCAGACAACGCCGTCGGGTTCCTCGCGACCTGGCTGCGCGAGTGCGCCCTCAAGCCCTGCAGCAACACGTATGGCTGCGACTTGACACAGCCTGCTGCCTCACTGGCTGCTCTGAGCACCGCCCCGCTTGCAGGCACCGTGCGAGGGTGGACGGGGCGGAGGCGCTGCGCGAGGCAGAGCAGCGCGCGTCGGCCGCGCGCGTGCAGGCCCGCCAGGTGGGGTTGCACACACCCAGCTTGCAGCAGGAACCACAGGTCGAGGCGCTGACCGGTGTGCCTCCCACCACCACAGAATATCGCATAGCTGAAGTAATATACCTTAGAGCTGTGCACGGCGGGGGCAGGCCGCGGAGGCTGCTGCAGGCGCGGCGGCGGCGGAGGCAGCCGCCGGCCGCGGCGCCGCGCTCACCAGCCTGCTGGCCTGCACAGCTGACGTCTTTGCCCTCTATCAGCAGGCCTGCCCCTCCCGGCGCTCCCAGGGGCAGCGCGCACTCCCTTGAGCATGCATGCCTGCAGCACGTGAGGCCAATATCTGTCTAGTAACTGTGGCCTGCAAGGATCCTCCTACCCTGGCAGCGAGGCTTGCCGGCAGCCGCATGCATGCCAGGACCGCAGGCATGGCATGGGCGCAGGCGGCCGATGCATGCGTGGCGCACACGTGCGCGGGCGCGGCGTACGTCGGCGTGGTGGAGGACGACGCGCAGGCGCGCCAGCCCTGGGCGGCCGCTGCAGCCGGCCCTGCCGCCGCCGCCCGAGATGAGGGCGACGGCGAGGAGGAGGAGGACGCGGAGGAGCGCGCCGCAGAGCCGGCGGACGACGAGGTGGCGCCGCCGGCCGCCGCTGGCACGGCCGCCGGCGCGCCGCACCGCGTGCTGGAGTACGTCGCGGCCAGCACGGGTCAGGCCTGGATGCTCGCGGAGGGCGCCGTGCTGCGCACGCCGTCCGGGCCGGCGGGTCTTGAGGATGAGAGCGAGAGCGCACCCGGGAGCGAGGGCGGCGGCGCCCCGCCGCCGGCCGGCGCCAAACAGCTCCCGCCCTGCCTGCGCATGCTGGCCGATGGCGCCGCGGAGCTGAGCATCGACAACGTCGCCTACAACGCCGGGACCGTCTTCCTGCGCCGCTTCCCGCGCGTGGGCGGGCTGCACGCGGTCGCGCTGCGCGCGGGCGATGGCGGCGCGCACGCGCTGCTGTGCGCGGACACGCTGCTGCCGCAGGGCTCCGGCAGGCCGCTCGTCGACGCGGACCGGCGCGCCTCGCAGCAGCCAGTGCCTTGCACTCCCCTGTTGGTCAACCAGATATTGCTGCATCGCTTGTGTGCGCGGAGCCCGCCCTGGTCACACAAGGCGACACAGGCTGGGCGCCATCAGGGACCCTGACGCATATGGCATATTGAGCCTTGCTCGGCACGGTCAGTGCCGGGAGTGGCGCCACTCTGCATGCCAGGGCGGTGCACTGCTTGCCAACCACCCGCATGCAGCATGGGAGCTGAATGGCCCGGCTGACGCGAGCGACAGCGCCATCCCATACCCGCGGCTGTGCTCACCCGCTCGCGTCTGCGCAATGCGGCAGGGCCTTCATCGGCCTGGTCGCTTGCAACGTGGGCACCGTGCTGGCAGGCGCGCTGGCGGCGCAGGCCGCTGCGCGCGCCGCGCCGCCTGGCCTCCCGCACCTGTCGCAGCTGGAGGCGTCTGAGCGCGCGTGCCAGGCGCGCGTCCTCCGCGCGCACGCTGCTGGCTTGTGCGCTGCCACTGGAGGTGGGCCCTTGCGGGCCATGCAGGCGTGCCACGGCAGCCTGCGCTGCCGGCCCCATCCTCGCGAGCGCGCCGGCGATCGGGAGGGGAAACGGAGTGCGCGTGCACGCCGGGCAGCGGCGGGGCAGGCTTCGGCGGCTGGGCCATGGCGCGGCGCGCGCCGGCGATGTATGGCCTGCCGGCGCGCGGGCTCACGCGTGCGCGCGTGCGGGCAGGAGGCGGAGCAGGCGCACGCGGAGCAGGCTGCGAAAAATGAGGCTGCGGCGGGCGCCGCTGACGAGGAGCGGCGCAGCCTCGCGGCCGCGCGGGCGGCGCTGGAGAGCGCGGGGGCCATGCTGGCGCGCGCACGGGATGCGCTGGCCGCGGCCAGGCCCGCGGCCGAGGCAGAGGTGGCTGCTGCAACGCCTGCTTGGCTTTTCTTCAGTCTTGTCCGCACTTGCTGCGACGCAGGTAACAACAGGCGGCTGCGCGACCAGCATGGCAAGTGGCTCAGGCTGCTGTCACGCATGCCAGTCAGCGCCTCCTACCGCGCATGCCGGCGCTGGTCATGCGTGCGCGCCCCATGTCAGCGCAGCACGCCGCATGCAAATGCCCCTGCAATTTCGACAGCGGCGCCCGCCGCTGACAGCCCTGCCGCAGGTGCGCCTGCTGCTGCACGCGCCGCCCGGCACGCACGCGCTGGTGCGGTCGGCGATGCGCGCGGCGCGCGGCGCGCCGGCCGGCGCGGCCTGGCCCGTCTGCCGCGCCGCGCTGCGCGGCGAGCCTCTGTGGGCTGCGCTCGCGGCGCACGACGCTGCCGCGGCGGTCGATGACCCGGTGCGGGGCCGGGCCGTGGTGAGTGACGTGGTGGAGGGTGTGCATGGGTGGCGGACGGCGCCCCGCACACCCAGGCAGGCTGCGCGCCTGCCGCGCGGCGCTGCTTGGCGAGCCGCTGTGGGCCGCGCTCGTGGCGCACGACGCCGCCGCGGCCGTTGCTGACCCGGTGCGGGGCTGGGCTGGGTGGCATGGTGGAGGGTGTGCACTGATGGCGGAAGGGACCCCGCACGCCCAGGCGGGCGACGCGCCTCGCGATCGTGCGGCAGGCGGCCCAGGGCCGGGCGCACGCCGCCTGTCTCCGCGTTGACAGGCGCAGGGCGCGCGGGGGACAGGTGCGCGCGGATGTGTGCGCGGCCGCATCGGCGGGGTTGGTGGCGCGTGCGCAGCTGGTGGACGAGCTCCCGGCGTCCTGCCTCGGCGCCCTGCTCGCCCTGCTCTTCGCCCAGGCGCGCGCGCGCGTGGGCCGCCCGCGGGCCGCCCTCCGCACGGCGGGGTGCTGAGCCTGTCACGTATGCGTGCTGGCGCAGCAGCGCCCGGGCCGGACAAGGCAGAGACGTGCTGTCTACGGGTTGACGCCCGAGCCTCCTCACACTGGGCTGCAGCAGGGTCGTGCACGCTGGCCGGCGCACAGGCAGGTGGCATGCTCACGGCTCACGCTGACAGCGCGCTGCCGGCAGTGGGAGCGCGTCGCCAGCTGCGCGAGCGCGCTCAGGGCGCTGCAGTCTGCGGCGGACGCGGCCGCGGCGCAGCGCGCGCTCGCCGAGCAGGCTGCGGCGGCCGAGGCCGCGCGGCAGGCCGCCGAGGCCGCCGCCGACGCTGCCGCGGCAAGTGGCGCGGGGGCCTCTTTGTGCGCCTGCATGCAGCGGGTGCACTGCATGCGTGTACGCACATCGCAGGTCCTGGGCACAGCGGTGGACGCACAGATGATGGGCGCCTGGCTGGGTGGGAGCGGGGCGGGCCGGGGGTGTGCAGACGCACGCCGTGTGCCGCACAGGCTGACGGGACGCAAGAGGCAGTGGGCGCGCGTGATGGAGAGGACGGTGACGCGGGCGCGGAGGAGCAGGCGGACGAGGAGTGACCCGCTTCGCTGGGGTGACGCTGTGAGCATACAAGCATGGGCGGGGTGCATGCCAAGCTTGCCGGCACCTCACACGTAGCAGAGCAGAGCCTAGCCGTCAGCATGCCAGCAGGGAGGACAGTGAGTGGTGGCTGCATCATACAAGGAGTGCCAGGATACCGCCCGGTAGCTGGCAAGCTGTCCTGGCAGAGACGCACACAGACTGCAGGGAAGGTGCAAGCCTCTAGAGAACATGTACACCACTGTACAAGGCATGCAACTGGAGCTGCTCGCCATCACAAAACCGCCAGGGCCTCAAGGCCCAAATCGTACGGGTCGTCATGTTGCAGCCTGGGTGGCCGGTCATTTGTGCGCTGGGGCCCCGCCGCGCCTGCGCGTGCGCCGGCGCGGGGCCGCGGCGGCGCCCCCGTGCTGCTGCCGGCGGG
>JAABUH010005365.1_pt1 | contig 10101 bp, 6 predicted proteins | sample 5559121 | NCBI WGS metagenome assembly JAABUH01 (sample SAMN10711871, study PRJNA513364) | rock metagenome | isolation source: Antarctica rocks | place: Antarctica: Victoria Land, Battleship Promontory nord | collected 2015-12-28 | reverse complement strand
TACGAATCTTCGCCAAGCTTCAGAGCGCGCATCACATCAGCTTTGGGAATCCCGTACCATGCTCACAGAAAGCCTCAACTGTGACCAATAGTGAGAGCCTTATTACTGCTTACTCCTGCTTATTGGTCTTTGAAGTTCGTAAGTCTTCGACATCTAGATCGATTAAATGTAAGACGACAAGGCTAGATGACAGCACGACAATTATTTTTTGATCACTTGACATCTTAGTCTATCATATAGCGATATCGAAACGTTACAGCTGTGTTCGTCCCATTCGTGAACAGCGTCGTTCAGTCCCTCTGCACTTTCACCTTTATGCAAGCTATCGACAGTTCCGAGAAAATTCCGGAAATCTGGGCAAAGCTGGTATAAGGAAGTGGAAAATCTACTCCTAGAAAGTCATAAGAAAGTCGTGATGAATGAACCTGCTCTTGCACCTCCTTTAGGAGTCACTTCAAATTTCGTCGATCCGTATACTCTGAAGCCCGTTCTCATTATCACCACCGCAGTATACATAATTCTCACCACCTTTGGAATTGGAGCGCGCCTCGCCGTAAGAATACGTACGAATGAATCGATGCTTCTGGAGGACTGTCAGTATTCTATATCCTCGTGAATGATCATGGCTAAAGATCAGAAGACACATCTGTTTTCGCCTGGGTTTGTCAATTCTCGAAGACTGTGTCTTGTTAAGGTTGCTAATGATCTTTTAGATGTGTCTCATCGCTTGGTCCGTAGAGTCGATCATAATCACAAATCTTGGAGCAGGACGACATCAATGGAACGTGACTGAGCGAAATATGATTAAATTACATCGCGTGAGTTGTCACTAGATAGATTCTACAGATGTCTGTTTACCAAAGCTACTTTGTAGATTGATAATATAAACGAGATCATCTATGGTCCTATCATATTTGCGGCGAAAGTCTCGATACTTTTACAGTTCTTGAGACTTTTTGTACCAACTCGAAGAGACGCTATCTACTGAATCATTCACTTTCTTATCTGGACGAACTTGTGTGTTTACACCATCGTGACTTTCATATGCATCTTTCAGTGCAGTCCTCGGGAAAAGATTTGGAGTTCTCGCGTATCTGGACAATGTATTAACATCACTTCGCTGTTGCTTGTTTCAGGAGCTTGGAATATTTTCTCCGATGTATCCATTCTTGTTCTTCCAATTCACTCGATCTTTAAGCTTCATTTACCCTTGAGGCGCAAAATCGAGATCTCCGCAATATTCGTTATTGGTCTACTGTAAGCTCTCTTGTCTCTAAAACAAACGAGTCCTCACTCTATACAGTGCCTGCGTTACAAGTGTTGCTCGACTGGTGTATAGTCTTGATTATCTGAACTCCGAAGACAAGACCTATGTATTTCAACAACTAGGATTGTGGAGGTACGATCGTTCTGCCTTGCGATATTTGAACCCAACTGCTAATAGCAATCTCAGTTTCGCTGAAGTTACGACGGTCATTCTTTGTGGTTGTCTGCCTGTCGTGCCAAAATTTTTCCAGCTATTTTCGATAAGGTCAAAAAGTGGTACCGACCGTTACATTACACTGGCGGAGCATACATCACCTAACGGGACAAACAGTGGGATCTTGAAAACCATCGACATTTGCATAACGTCTGATACCAAAGGCTGTTGAGACTATGTAGAGCTTATCTTAGCATCTGTTCAAATACCGGCGATTCTCACATCTGCCTAAAGTCCTTATCAAAAGTAGTGACAAAGCACTGCGTCCCGCGTGGCGAATGTGATGTATTCTTTGCAGTTAGACTTTCGATCGGTACAACAGTTTCCCAATCTCCTAAAGCTTCATCATCAGACGATGCGGCCTGGATATCCACAGTCAAATAAGCCTAACCCTAATTCCGAATCAACGGGGCAAGTTTCTAGCACAGGGGCCTCATCGTTATCCTCTTCAACCACTCCCGCAAACCCACCCATAATACGTATGATCGATACCTCTTTCGAATCGATCGCACGCGATTACAGACTGCCCAGCTGGGAGACATTGATCGGCGTTTACCAGGAGAGAGTGTTAAAGGACGGGAGCAAGGTGTTCCCTTAGCTAAAACCGCGAAACCATCAGCGCAAGTCAAAGGAACTGGCTTATGCACTAGAAAGGATAATAGGAAAATAAGTGAGGCTAATCGACTCTTTCCACCCCCATGAATCTACGATCGCGATATAGACCTAACCACAGTAGTCTGATTATTTGGTCTCACCGGACGATTCAGATTTCGAAAACTATGTCGCCTACCTTCCATGCACATATAAGCCTTAAGACCCGTCGCTGCAATATCAGTGTGCGATGCAGGAAATAACGGAATGAGAGGCACAGGTATATGGTAAAGGGGAAAAGTCAAATCAGGGCGAAATGAGAATTTGAAGTTTAAAACCAGGAAGATGATCTAGCTGGTAGCGATTAGTGTTCTTCGTGTTGATGAAGGAGTAAAAGGGGCGTCATAGTGGTGAAAGGGAGAGTTCTCTTCTTAGGAACAACCGTTTAGTATACACAATTTCATGCCATTCTTCAAACTCTTGAGACTGAATTTACATCTTGTATGAGGTTCCACTGCCTCTGCCTACCGCGCCCCCTTCTGGCAAGAATCAGACCTGGCTAGTCGCTCTTTGTGGTTGCGATGCAGAGCTACCAGAACCTCAAGAAATTCGGCATCAAACGGTCTCTCGTATGTTTCCATTTCGTGCAACTATTCGCACTATGTTCCTATGATGTTTGTCGAAATCAAGTGTTGAAACCGGATTCCCATGTACTACCTGTAGACTTGACGAAACTCATTTTTCACGGCTTCATCATTAAGAGGAAATTTGTAAGGAATTCCTCGCTTTGGTTCAGATCTCGAAGTGCTAGAGTGACCGCTGGTACTGTAGACTTTGTCAACATCGTTCTATATTCGGAAGTCTTGAACCGACGGTTTGACTTGAGTAGTGAAAACGTTTTTGGAGTCCTCTGTCAAGCGACGTTCGGAAAGCGACCTTAAGAATTCGAGTCCTTATTTGCTCACCAACCGACGAAGATGTCATCTTGTCCAACCTGAATGCTGCAATATGGAATAGTGAAAGGGTTTGGGTTGGACTTTCGAAGTTAGGGCCGGTGTAATTTGGGCCACTTTCATATATCGGTGCTTCGTTGCTCGAAAAATTCCGCCCCTTCTTCTTCTGGGGTTGGCGAAATAGTTGAGCTGCGAGCGTTGTTCTTGCGTTTCTTTCCTGTCGGCGTCGCTTGCACATCAACAGAAGTGAAATCTGCAGAAGCCGTATTCTTGTACGAAGATTCGAAGTGCGATAAGAATGACTCTTGAAGCAATAGAAGCAATAGGAGGAAATAGGAGGAGTACACTCTCACAGTTCTAGGGTTCTGGCTTTAGATTACCCCAGCGCCAAACGGGCCAATGCACTTGCCATCCTTGGTCAGCCAAGTCAAGAAGCCTTGAGCTCTTGTCCATATGCCTCGCTTTTGCAGCCTACAGGTATGGCGGTATAACAGAGGCGAACATGACTGTTAGCAAAGATCCTCACACCCAAAGAGTAGACCCCGCCAGATTACTTTTTTCCTTTACAAAGGCGGGGCGTGATATCCGTGCCCCTCACTAAGCTCATTCTAAGCGAAGAACTGAGCGAAAGTGGGGGGCACGGATACAGAATATGGAATTACTACGGAGTACGTATTCAGAGTCGTGAGGGACTATCAACTACCAGGGTTACTAGCGCGCGATTACGAATGGGGCTGACCACACAGAGTAATCATTCCGTCACTCCGGCGCTAATCATGGATATGTTCTACATATACCAAACATCGATTCAGATTTTGGCATTTGCTGTTCACACTGGCTCATTATCCTTTTTAGTATTGTCTTAGTCTCTCATGAAGACCTGCAATTCGACATACTGAAGAAGTCTGTTACGTGTCATTGGCAAAGCCTTCGCACCTCGACTTTCGAGCTTGCTTTTCAACATTGTTTTCCGGATTAGTCTAGATATATCATACAGTGAGTGTGATAGGTCTATGTCACAATATCTCATGAATCCCGATTACTTTCCTCCCTACTTCATGGTTCCCGAGAAGGACTTGGAAGATTGATCTTTCACTGCTTAGGTTGGCCATATTCAGTGATGCTCTTACGAGAACGCTACGATATTAAACAGCGTATCTCAGAAAACTGACGAGCTGTGCGTGATATAATATCTGGCGTGATAGACCATGCGTATGCTAGCTTGATTCATTGATATTGAGGGAGGGGGAGAGAGGAGGGCTGCATAATGGAATGATTAGTTCGGTTGAAGGGAAGGCAACGATGATGCATCAAGCCATCTATTTCATGAAATGTTCTTGATCTTCCTAGAGTAACAAGTTTTCTTACCGTTCACACCAATTCTCAACTTCCGCCATGACTACCGTTGAGCGCAGCACGAGTAACCGCATAGAGTGGAACAAAGATGACAAGAATCCTCCTTTGCCAAGATACGTTGACATCATTGAGTCGTTACGCCTAAGCGTTTTGCATTGCCCGCGCCTCGATTGTCCCAATAATCCACAGTCAGATCCTCCATAGTAAGCCATGGTCATTTTGTTCACAAATGGTCACTATGTAGGCATGTTGCTCAAATAGCTCTAAATCCGGTAAGTTGGGTAGGCGGAGCCAGTATTATACAGAACTGTAATAATGATTAAGAAGACATTACCCCTTATTTGCAAATGCCAGATGGTTAATGTTACATTCATGTTCAAAAAAGCAGTATAACAGAAGTCGCTGACAGATGGCCAGATACTTCTGAAGTGAACAAACATCTATGATCCGTCGGATGCTTTGCCGCCACCCCAGATGCAAATGTACGAACAGTCCATCTGACGATACTACCCACCGACCATGAGTACATTAGTGTAAACATCTTAGGAAGTCAAAGGCTTACATATGGATTATTGCTGCCGTCCCAATCTCCAAGATTGCAGCCAGGAATACCGTGATTGAGCTTGTCGGTGCTGGCCCACGTCTGTGCACCAAGAACGAATCGAATGTATTCAGGCTGAAGGTTTTCAGGATAGATTTGCGTCACGACCAATTCATCTTCAAGCTTGCTTTCCACAATGAAGGGATCACCGCCTCCGAAACCGGTTGCCTTGGCATAACCGATCTGTCGTTGTTTGTCGTTGTCCCACATTGTCACCTCGAACGAGTGAGGTTTGTTGATAGCACTAGCGTCGGTCCATTGCATGAGGTGAAGGTTACAATTACCTTGTGAGTATGAAGTGACGGGTGTAGGCGAAGGGGTTACGGTAAGTGTTGTCAGTAAGGAATCCACTTGATCCGAATATGTGTAAGTGATGGTTTTTGTGAATGAACTGTTGCTCTCAGTTTCTGTGGTAGTAACACGGAAGCTCGAAACAGCGTCGACGGTGATAAGAGAACTGTTCACGGCAAATTTTCAATCAGCTCAGAGATATCGACAGCCGACTGTTTGATGTTTACCTGTCTGGGCCTGAAAAGGAGGTTGTCGACCAGTCTCGATTATGCACATTGTGTTCCGGTTCAGTAGATGTAGCGACAGCTCTGTGTTCTGGTTCAGCAAACGCAGCTGGGCCAGCAAGGAACGCCAGGCCGATTACTTTAAGAAAGGCTAAGACCATGATGAAAAGTACTGAAAAATCTCTGGTGTTGTCTAGGATGAAAAATAATGGTTTAAGAGTGCAAATCTCATGATTGATATACTCTGAATCCCCACTCTGTGTCTCTTTGGCACGCCCGCTATATTTGTCAGCTTTGTTGGCATAACTTACTATTATTATACTCGTAACCTTTGCTTACACTCCCTTGCTACTTCCTAGAACTGAAGGCTTCCATCGACAGTTCGCCTGCATGAGAGCACAGCTCAAACCTTGAATGCCTGTCTGCAGGTATATTTCAGAGAAGTTGGCTGCTGACTTCTGTGCGGTAATGCTAACTACTACATACATCTTAGTGTACATATGTTCTGTTTCATTAGAAGACTAATGTTGTCAGCAGGCGTTCGCTAAGTCTATGACCGTCATCATAGTCGAGAGGGATTATGACATTCCTGGTTTATGATGTATATAAGTGCCAGTCTTCTTCAGTTAACCTCAATATGTCTTTTCCTAAAAGCCAAGGCCCCAGTGTCAAGGGAGCAGCTCCTACTGATGTTTTGGATATTATGGTCGCTTGTATTCTTGGCTTTCTTGGGGTTTTGCTTGCTGTTGTATTTTTGTAGCCCTATGAGTAGGAATTGTCGTGACTAATTTATGAGTACACATTCCAGCCTTCAAAGTTCTGTATTCGGTAATTTAATTGGCTCACTCGCTCCTTACCGCTCCTGGGCTTGAATCTCTGTCAGTATAGCCTCGGGAAAGCTCCCAGTAAGCGATCACTAGTCGCTTTCAGAAACGTGTGGTCCAGTCGCCAGCAATTCGAGTTGTCCGCTCGTGTATGAGAATGACCCGTTTGGTGAATATAAAACTTGATAGTCCAGCTGGAAAATTTGACCAGACCCGGCCCGCTGTGGAAAAGAAGGGATACGGGCCAGGATAATGAGTGCAGCCATCCCCTTACATATACCGGATTACCCAGAATCGATGGCTAATCGGAGTTTTTATCATTCTCCTGTTCTCCGTCTGGAGTATATGAATGTATCTTCATGACTCCTCCTTTGACATAACCAGCGCATCCTTCACCCTTGTCCTCAACAATTGCTCAAGACCATCGGTATTCATTCGAACATTCTGCTCAATGTGTTGATATACCTGAATAGGATTGTTCCAAAGTGTGTTCACATTTTGGCCGATTCGTAAACCAACACAATGTGGTGGTTTTCGATAGAGTGATGATGCTTGTAGTCATATGGTACCTTAGTCCTTCTCTTGCCTCTTTGCCACATATTAATACTACAACGCGACCATTACAAGCCAATGCTCCTTCGCTAAAAGGCATTCATTATCGCCGCTATCAACAAGGACGCTTCAGGAATGCCCTCTCTATCTAAAGGCTTGATAGCGAGCTGATTCATCAACTGGTGCGTAGGCTTGATGACGTAAGTCTGTAGTCTCATTGAAAAGAGTCTCATCGACGAAAACGGCTGCTCGATCGTTTGCAGCAGCTTCGCTATTCAATTATCGTAGCTCATCGTTCTGTCTGACTTCTTTACACAGACCTTGTTTTTCACTTTAGTGCCTCTTTTTCAGAATTCTGAATATCGTGAACCTATGAACATGTATATCTCACTTCTTTCATAGAAACTACATCATCTATCCGACTGTTGCTTCAGGTATGTAATTAGGGAGTCTTCAGCGGCCGGAAAGATCTTTCGAGGGGCGCTCTTCGGACGAAACTGAGGTCTAAAGGGAGTGTCATACATGAAGAGATTCTCTTGCATAGTGTAAACGGTGTTACGGTGACAGTGAACCCCTTCGGCGATGACGAGGGGTTTCAATGTAAAAGCAGAAGGCGCAAGGATCTTCGAGCGAAGGGCCGAAACCAGTGGACATGTCATAGCTACATACACAGAAGATCAGTACTTGAGAGCTTTGAACAGCTTCATATTTACCTGGTTGAATTTTTGAACGCGAAAACAGGCCTTGAAGGTTTGATACCAAGAATGTCTGAACTCAACTGCACACACGCTTTTCACCGTTGCTCACTTGCAGCTCCTCAGTTCAAGAATCTTATAGTGTTACGAAATTGAAATATCTTTTCTGTTCATATGATGATAATTTAATTTTCAACGCCAGACAAAAGTTTACGGCGTCCGTTATTGGCAATTGTTCCAAAACCTGAATATATATCAAATATGTTTTCAACGCCGTTGATACTTGACCCATGTCTCTCTACAGACTTTGAGTCAGGAATAAACATGTTATTAGTACTCTCAGGCTTTCATAAGCGGTAATCCAGGTAAGCTTATCAGCATTATTATACCCATGCTCTGTCAACTACTCGTAATCTACGACTAGATAGTGTAAGTAGAACATCCATCCTTTCGAAATTTGTTAAGCACTCGATCGGTCTGCTTTTCCGTGAGGTAAAGATGAGCTTTGCTCTTGCACTGGTCACGATGTTGTTTGCTGGGATATACTGTACATTCTCAACTGCTTAGTGTGGTTTTTGATATTGCTCAACGATTCTCGACATTGACGATGCGGCGGTCAATTTTAGGGGAGCAATGTGGATGAAGTCGGTAAAGGTGAGCCTAAGTAAAATCCACTTTGAGCGAAACCATGTATGTTATTTGGGATTCCAGCTCTTGCCGGGGTAGTTGAAACTCGATGTTAAGTAGACATTGCTAGTTGATCTTTATCGACGGCCTCTTATACAGACCATCCCTCCTCCCTAACCTGTTTCTCCATATCACGCTTGCGTTGGCTGAAAACGTGCCACTCGGGACCAAGATAGTGCGAGCACTCGTCCAAGACGCGGTTCATCCTTTCCATGAATAATAATTTGGCTTGTAGGATCCCCTTGTCGGCAGGTTGTTTTCCGCCTGGCCACTGCGTACCTTCTTTCTGCCTCGTGTTGGGAAGTTCGGCTTTTCCTTAGAGGTTTTATTCGAGGTCTTGCTGGCAGCGGCTGTGGCGACGACATTTGTCAAAGGTTTTTCGTAAGTCTGGGTCAAGTCTTTATTAGTGCTCATTCTTCTCGTCCTCCGTCTTGTCATCGTCTTCCTTCTATTATGCGGCATATCCTTACGAGCTTGTGAAGCTTGTAATTGGATTGATGTCTTGGTGACATAGTCGAGCTATAGCTTCTTCGCCGTTCTCAATCCCGGAACCAAAGTAGTTTGTTGAATTGGCTTTTTCCCCTAATTGTATGCGGTTTCCTGGCTCTTAGTCTTCCACCGAAGTTGAGAGGCGGAAAGATCTGTAAATGATTGGTGAAGGTTATGGTGTTTTTGAGAGCTAGACAAAGCTCTCAAACGTCCGCGTTGCCTCCTACAAAAAAATCATCTCCAGACTCTAATATCATGTGATCTACGGAGTACACGCGCTATTATCCTGTGTCCATGGACCCCGGTGCGTCATCGAGGCTTGTATCATATGTATGTAGCTGAACCTTGTTGTAGCCTAAGGTATATGGCCCTCACCACCTTGTTTGATGAAAGTAGGAGTCAGATTAGTGAGCGGGCGCATGACTATCAAGTCAAATCCTTCTATTGCCGAGGCTTTAAGCTATGCTGTCAATCCTGCGCCGGCGGTAAATCGGCCCGCGTTAAAGGTGCCTCAGCCGACCTCGATATATGCTAGCATTGCGCCCAACCATTTATTGAATGATCTCGCTGTCTAGTCGAACTCAGCGAGTATGAGAAGCAGCGCCAGGCAAACATTGCCCAGCGAGACAATCTCCTTAAGCAACTTGCCCTTGATGCCGCCCCCGCAGGCCTTGGACCGAAGCCAGTCGCTTAGCAATCAAATCTTGGTATACGAGGACACGAGGGTAGAAGGAAGGAAAAGGAGGGAGGAAGGTCAAATACCCGCCGGATGGATGCGGAGATTACCAACCAAATCACACCTAAGAGCACCTCTACACACAAGAAAAGCGGACCCGTCAAGCGAGTCAAGAAATAGATTCAACCAAGAAGAACTTCGTCTCGACTACTAGGACTGATCGCAGATAGTAAGGTTGCAAAGAGGAAGGTCGAGAACGATTATGTTGTCGTACAAGAGACAGCGAGAGCGAAGCGGCAAAGAGTATCTGACGATCTTAATCTGAGCGATGTGATGATTGTTTAAGCGTAGCTCATCGTTCTGCCTGATGCCTACACGCTGTCTCTTCTTCACTCCAGCGCCTTCTCTTAGATATCGTGGTAACCCTAAGCAGGGTGGTGAGCAGGTCGGGGGGGTGAGCAGGGTGGTGAGCAGGTAGGGTGGTGAGCAGGGTGAGCAAGCAAGATTCGCTCAACCAGTACCAGCCCGGGGCCCACTCATCACGGCAAAGAATGTAGAGCGTTGCAGCGATAGTCACGATATCAGCTACTAAATATACTTGATGCGCACTATAAGAGTCAAATTGCTATCCCAAGTCTCTGCAACCTATAGTAGCCTTCTTCTTCTCCCCTTCTCCTTCTCC
>JAABUH010005364.1_pt1 | contig 10103 bp, 10 predicted proteins | sample 5559121 | NCBI WGS metagenome assembly JAABUH01 (sample SAMN10711871, study PRJNA513364) | rock metagenome | isolation source: Antarctica rocks | place: Antarctica: Victoria Land, Battleship Promontory nord | collected 2015-12-28 | reverse complement strand
CTGTGGCGCTATTGGCGGGCCTGGTCGAGCGCGCCCCCGCCCCCGGCCTTACAAGCGCTGCTTGACGCCGTGGGGAGCGGCCACCCTTTGCACCTCTCCCTCCGTATTTAACAAAGTACCGACTAGTACCCGAACGGACCAGTCCAGACGGGTATGACCCATTTATCCCAGGCGCGCCTCCCCAGATGGGGGCAGGCGGGTGAGGGCCGCGCTAGAGGAGTTCGTCGGCATAGTAAAAAAGGGGACCGGGGGCAATTGCCCCCGGTCCCCTGGGTCTGCGTGCTCCTACCGGCGGGATAAAACAGGATGAAGGATGAATGGAGCCGGTTCGGCGCAGGTGCGACGCGCGTTGGCATCACATCTACGCCCATTATACGGAGGGTACATGAATCCTTCATGAAACAAGACACGGGCGGACGACCGTGGATGTGGATAACCTGACCACGTAGGGTTTCGCGCCAATCCCCGCCGATGCCGGTGTTAGATCCCGCCGGCCAGCGTCACGGCGTAGTCGTCGGGCAGGCTGACCACGTCGCGGAAGATGCGTTCGATCCAGCCGGGCAGTTCCTCGCCGCGCGCGCGCGGCCACTCCTGGTAGGGGTTCTCATCGCTGGACAACGGCGCCGTGAACCCGTAGCGGCGCAGCGCGCGCTGCTGCACGGGCGTCAGATCTTTGTTGCCCGGCTGGGACGAGACTTCCCACCACAGGGGCCGCCCCTCCGCGCTGGCGATCTGCGTGTAGGTCGAGGGATCGTGCGGGTCGGAGAGGATGATGTATCCCTCCGCCCCGAAGGCCAGCTTGTCGGGCAAAGCGTCGAGCGTGGCCAGATTTTTCACGGCCTGGGCGCTCTGGGCGCTGTCGTCGGTGAAAAGCTTGAGGGCGTTGGCGAAGATCTGCAGCCGCTCGTCGGACGTCATGATGCTCTCCTCCTGTCGTACTCTTCCTAGTGTACGAGATATGCGCCGCCGCGTATCCAGCGTCGTACCGGGCAAGGGCTCTGCTGACCGTGATAAGCGTGATAAGAAGGAAGGAGGGTGGATGCGACGACAACGGATACCGGGCGGGCTGGCGCCGCTGGCGGTCAGCGCCGCCGCGCTCATCGTCGTCGCGGCGGTGGCGGTGGCGGTGACACGACGGACGGAGAGGAGCGCCGTCGTGCGCGTCACGGCGCTGGACCGCAACCCCGCGGCCCTGGCGCTAGACGGTAGGACGGGTCAGGCCTTCGTGGCGCTGGCCTCCACCGGCCCCGGCGCTCGGGGCCGCTTGCTCGTCTTCGACAGCGCCACGGGGACGTTGCTGCGCACGATCCTGGTCGGCCATGCGCTCAGCGCGCTCGCCGTGGACGAGCGGGCCGGGCGTGTTTTCGTGGCCGACGATCTCGATCTCGGCGGGAGCCCGTCCGGCAGCGCCGGCGCCCTGTACGTCGTCGACGAGCGCGGCGGGCGCGTGGTGAGCGGTGTGACGCTCGATCCCAGGGCCAGCGCCATGGCCCTGGACGGCGACCACGGCCGCCTCTTGACCGTGACCAGGGGCGGCGTTGTCGTCGGCGCGTCTGTCCGCGGCGCCGTCGCTGTGCGCGACATACGGACGGGGACGATCTTGCACACCGGCACGGCCGGCGCGCTTCCGACCGCCATCGCCGTCGATGCGCGTACCGGTCAGGCCTTCGTGTCCAACCTGTTCGACAATAGCGTGAGCGTCCTCGACGCCGGGAACGGCCGCGGCCTGCGCACCGTCGTCCTCGGCCCATCGCCCAGTCGCGTCACGGCGGTCGTCGTGGATGGGGGGACGAAGCGGGCTTTCGCGTTTAGCCCGTCGCCCCTCGGCGCGAGCAATCCCCAAATGGCGTCCGGCAGCGTCGCCGTGATCGACATCGCGACGGGACGCCTCCTGAACACCGTCGCGCTACGGAACCCTTCCGCGATCGCCGTCGACGAACGAACGGGGCGCGTCGTCGTCGGGGGCAGGGACGGCTTGCGCATCCTGGACGGCGTGGACGGGCGCCCGCTGCGCACGATCGCCGTCGCGGCCGGCCCCTCCCCGCAGGCGCTCGCCGTGGATGGGCGCGCGGGGCGCGCTATCCTGACGCGCTACAGTGGTGCCGCGCGCGACGCGGACCCGTGGGCCTGGATGCCCGGTCCCCTGCGCGACAGGCTCCCCTTCATCTCCGCGCCCCCCGCGCGCTTCCACGATGTGCCGGCCAGCGTCAGCGTGCTCGACCTGACACGCTGAGTGACGCTACTCGTTCCCTAGCAGCGCGACGATTTCGGCCAATCGCGCTTCGATGCCCTCGGCCGACTCTGCTGACAGCCTCAACCCGTCCTGGGTATACTTCTTTGTCATCTGGTCGAGCGCGTGATCGATCCGCTCCTCGGTTTGATCTTCACCGAACAAGCTGAGAAACCTTTGCCACGCCGCCAGGGGAATGCCCGACAACTCCTGACGATACAGGTCATCGATATATTGCGCCATCAGACCCGTGCGCGCGAAGAGCTCGAAGTTGCCCCTGCTGTCGCTTGTAGGAACGTCGGCGATTTGATCCGACTTCACAGGATAATGGTATGTGGACGCGGACAGCTGAATCGTCGTGTCACCTTGTCTGTAACAGATTATAGGGGAGGAGCGGAGGTTATGGCACTGGATGTCGACTTGTTGGCTCTGGCGCGCGAGCGCGAGGGGGAGTTGGTGGAGTTCGCGCGCCGCCTGATGCAAACGCCGAGCCCGTCGGGCGAGGAGGGCGACGCCGCGGCCCTGGTGCAGGAGGAGATGCGCCGCCTCGGCTACGATGAGGTGCGCGCCGACGAGGTGGGCAACGTGATCGGTCTCATCCGGGGCAAGGGTAGCCAGAGGGGGAGCGCGAACGGCCACTCGGTGATGCTCAACACCCACCTCGACCACGTCTCGCCCGGCGACCTCGCGCTGTGGACCGACCCGCCTTTCTCCGCGACCGTGCGCGACGGCGCCATCTACGGGCGCGGAGCCGTCGACATCAAGGGGCCCATGGCCTGCCAGGTGCACGCCGGCGGCCTGTTGCTGGCGACGGGGCTGCGCCCTGCCGGCGACCTCTACGTCGTCGGGGCCGTGCTCGAGGAGCGCGGCGGCCTGGGCAGCCAGCACCTGGCGCGCACACTCAAGACCGACCGCGCCGTGATCGGCGAGCCGAGCTCCAACACGTTGCGGCGCGGGCACCGCGGACGCGTCGGCCTCGTGGTCGAGGTGCGCGGGCGGGCGGCGCACGCCAGCGTCCCCGCGCGCGGCGTCAACCCGCACTACGGGCTGGCCGCCTTCCTGACTCGCCTGGAGAATCTGCCGATGCCGGCGCAGGAGCCTTTCGGGCCCTCCTCGGTCGCGCCCACCCTCTACAGCACCGACAACACCAGCCCCAACGTCATCCCCAGCGCGGCGCGCGTCGCCCTCGACTGGCGCAACATCCCCGTCCAGTCGCCCAACGACATCCTGGCCGCGCTGCGTCCGCTCTTGCAGGAGTCGCTGCGCGCCTCGTTGCCCGAGGGCGCGACGGGCGAGGTGCGCGTCGATACGGAGAACCTGACCTCGTACACGGGCATTGCCGAGGATTTCCCCTCGATCTTCCCCTCGTTCGCGCTGGGGGAGGACGACCCCGCGCTCCTGACGGCGCGCCGCGCCCTCGAGGAGCTGCTGGGGCGGCCGTTCCCGCCCGACATCTGGAGCTTCGCCACCGACGGCGGCCACCTCATGGCCGTGGGCGTTCCCACGGTCGGGTTCGGTCCCGGCGATGAGACGCAGGCGCACGTGGCCGACGAGCACATCGAAATCGCCGAGATGGTCGAGGCGCTCGCCGCCAACGCCGCGCTGGCGCTCGCCCTTAGTCGCGCCTCGTGAGCCTGACGACTAACAACGGACGACGGACGACTATGCCTCGGGTATGCCCGCCGGTATGTGTGGCTTGAAGGTGTTGGGGTTACGGGTGACCAGGAGGTAGGGCACGTTGTCCTCTTCGCGCAGCTGCGAGAAGCCGACCTCGATGCCCAATTCCCGCGCCGCGCGCGTGAAGTTGGCTTCCTCCGCGGACCGCGCGTCCTGGCCGCCCATCTCGATGCGCAGGAGCGTGCCGTCGCCCAGGCTTTGCAGCAGCGCCTTGTAGCCCACGATGTCGGGCGTGCCGTCGCCGCGCAGCCGCAGCGCCTCCTCCGCCGTCACGTACTTCCGTTGGTCCATCGTTCCTCCGTACATAAATAGCCAGTTGCTAGTAGTTCAGACAGGGATGGCTGACTACTATCTGGCTACTATGTAGTAGCACGTATCTACTGTTTGTGCAAGGATCGGTCCAGATGCTTGTCCTGGGGTGTCAACATGATAGCGCCGTCGATGACGACATAGGCGACAGGCGATCCCGGGCGAAGGTCAAGGGCGCGCCTCGCGGCCTTCGACAACGCGCTGCGCCATAGCATTGCCTATACCTATACCTATTGTTGTACGATGCCTTGACGCCGTACGCAAAGGAGCGCCTCCAGCACGGAGGCGCTCCCCGTTCGTTGCTTGGCGCATGGATATGGATAAGGTAGGCGCGACGCTTCGGCTATAGGGGCGCGTGACGATTACGGGGTGGCGTGCGCGGACGTGGATATGCGCATGCCGTGGCCGTGTAGGAGTTCGTCCTGGGAGATGCGCTCCTGGCACTGCCCGATGAGGCGGTCCCATGCCTCGACCGCTTGCTGGGCCTTGGCCCGCTGCATCCGAAGGCGCTCGAGCTGGGCGTTCAGGCGCTTGCTGGGGAACTGGCGATTCGTCTCGTACTGTTCCGTGTGCCGCTGCACGTGGGCATCGCGCTCCTTGCGGTCACGCTCACGCCCCTCGGGACTGCGCTCGTAGTAGGCGTGCAGGTGCCGCTCCACCTCGCCGTCCCACTCGAGGACGAAGCAGTGGTCGCCGTGGCAGACGGTGTGCGTCGGCGCGCCCTGGAGGCGGTTGAAGGCGTCTTCGAGCACGCCGGCCGGGAGCGCGACGAAATAGTCGCGGATCGTGTCCTCGTAGGTGTTCGGCTCGTAGTGGTGCAGGCGGCTGGGGAATTCGACGTGCACGCCGTGCCATGAGAGCTTGTGCCAGAAGTGGCCGCGGTCGATGTCGAGGAGGTCGAAGTCTTTGAGGAACATGTAGCGGTCAGCGAGGTGGTCTTCGCCGTGGGTCGGAGCCCTGCCGGCGGACGGCTGTGACGTCGAGATCAGCGTGTCGGTATCGGCCAGATCCATCATCATGTGGTACCCTCCTGAAAGATGACGACAGCGCCGCGTTCATCTTGTGTTCATGTTACTCTCGTTGGCGCAGCCAGTCAATACTTATTAGTAACAATTAATCTGCGGCAAGCTACACGTGGTCGCGCCGATGCGACAGCTGGCAGACCGGCTTGGCCGCCTCGACAATGCGCAAACCCTGCTACCGGCTACCGGCTACCGGCTACCGGCCACCAGCGCCCTGATGAGCCCATTGGCGCGCGGGGCGCCGAGGCCGGTGGCGATGTCCCAGCCAGGCGCGGCGGACGGCGACAGGGGGCGTGCCCCGGCGTGGCCGCCGGTCGGCCCTTTGAGGCGTCCGCTCGTGATGTCGCGCAGCGCGGACCCATGGCGCGGCGAGGCGCCCAGGCGATACAGCGCCTCGTTGACGAGGCCGAGGTCGCGACCCGCCGCGTCGTCGGCGAGGGCGATCAGCCCGGCCCACTGCGGCGCGGCCGCGCTCGTCCCCGCGGCGAGGCCCCACTTGCCGCCCTGGTACACCAGCACAGGGCTCTCGTTGGACGCGTTATAGGACACGTCCGGGACGCCGCGCCGCCCGCCCAGCAAGCGTTGTGTGGCGGCGGGAAGGCCACGCTGGTACGCCGGTTCCGGGAAGAGCCGGCTCAGGCCGCCGCCGCTCCCGGCCCAGGCCGACTCGCCCGCGATGCGCCCCTGCCGGTCGACGGTCAGGCGTGTGCCCCCGACGCCCAGCACGTACGGGTCCGAGGCCGGGTATTGCACCGTGGGGTAGGGATACAGGCGCGAGGTCGAGAGATCGGGGCCTGTCGTGCCCTCGTCGCCGCTCGCCGCGACGACTGTGACGCCCCGCCGCGCGGCGTCGGCGTAGAAGGCGTGGAACTGCGCCACGATGGCGCGCCCGGCGCGGTCGAACAGGGTGTCCTCCGTCGCGTCCCAGCTTTGCGAGATCACGTCGGCCAGGTGGCGCTGCACGGCGTAGCGCTCGAGGGCCAGAAACTCCGGCAGGCCCTGCGCGCCCTCCGTCTCGTCGACGGGGCTCTCCAGCAGGACCAGGCGCGCGCCCGGCGCGATGGCGTGCGCCCACTCCACGTCGAGCGTCGTTTCGCCGATCCAGCCTGAGTTGCGGGGGTGGCGCGTCCCCAGCGGGGCCAAAATCCGCAGTTGTGGGTCGGGTAGCCCGTACGCCCTGTCGAAGGCGCGCAGGTCGGCCTGAATCGTCGGTGAGCCGAACGAGACAACGATGGCGATGGTGCAGCCCTTGCCCGTCACGCCGCGCCGCAGGGCCACGTCGACGCCGTAGGCGGCGCGCACGTCCGCGGGCGCGAGGCACACGCGGTGGAGGCGCTCCAGGCACAGGCGCAGCGAGGGCGCAGTCAGGGCGGTCGCCGCGTCGACCCCCCGCTGCCGCCCGCCCGCCAGCGCGCAGAGCGCGGCCAGGATGGCCGCGACGACGACGATAAAACTCTTGCCTGCCGCTAGCCGCGCATGTATCCCTTGCACCGTCGCCACACTTTCTTAAGCCGCCGGCCATCAACCCCGATCGAGGGATGGCACTGTAGTGTAGCGTAGCGTAACGGACGGAGACATGCGGCGCCGCCCATATGCCAGGGTCTGTGAATTGTCGGGTGTCCAAGCCCATCTGCCTGCACGCGCCGTGGGCGGCCGAGCCCGTCTGCCCGCACGCGCCATAGTTGGCGGGGGTCTGGGGGGAGGCATCTCCCCAGGTTCCCCCGGAGGGGCGCTAGGCCGTCGGACCCGCGGCTAGGGTCCGGGGGCGCCAATCAGCCAGGGGCGGAGGGGGCGAGAGAGAAGAGGCGCTAAGGGAGAGGTTGGCGGGGGTTTGGGCGACTTTTCACAGACCCTGGCCCATATGCTAGGATAGTCTCATGCAGACGGGACAGCGCGCCACCACCACCATCGCCAGCGGCGCCACCACCACCATCGCCAGCGGCGCCACGATCCGCGCCATGGCTCCGGGTATGGTCATGCCTATGCCTATGTCCATGCGGCGCCCTCGTCTGCGCGCGCCGGGCGGTCCCTGACAACCGGCAACCGACCCGATACACGCGGACGAGGCGCCTCGCACGATCGAGGCGCCTTCTTTTTGTCCTCGAAAAGGGTCTCAGAGGCTCAAGGTGCGAGGAGCATGCTATGGACGGCAAAGTAGGAGGGCGCGACGATGGGAAAGGGTGACAGGGCGAAGGGGACGGCGTACGTGACGACCTCCATCCCCTATGTGAACGGCCGGCCGCACGTCGGCCACGCGCTCGAGTACGTCCAGGCCGACACCTTCGCGCGCTATCGGCGGCAGCGCGGCCTCGACACGCGACTGCAGACCGGCTCGGACGACAACAGCCTCAAGAACGTGCTCGCCGCCGAGCGCGAGGGCATCGCCACGGCGGAGCTGGTCTGGCGCAACGCCGAGGGTTTTCGCGCGCTGGCCGACCTGTTGGATGTGCGGTACGACGGCTTCATCCGCACCAGCGTCGATGGGGGACACCGCGCTGGCGTCGACACCCTGTGGAGGGCCTGCTCCGCCGCGGGCGCGGTCTACAAGCGCCACTACCGCGGGCTCTACTGCGTGGGCTGCGAGCAGTTCTACGCGCCCGACGAGCTAACCCCCGAGGGCCTTTGCCCCGAGCACCTCACGCGTCCGGACGAGGTCGCGGAGGAAAACTATTTCTTCCGCCTCTCGCGCTACGCCGGGGAATTGCGCCGACTCATCGCGGGCGGCGCGTTGAAGATTGTGCCGGAGGGCCGCCGCAACGAGATGCTTTCCTTCATCGCGCGTGGGCTGGAGGACTTCAGCATCTCGCGCTCGGCCGGGCGCGCCCATGGCTGGGGCATCCCCGTGCCCGACGACCCCGCGCAGGTAATGTACGTGTGGTTCGACGCGCTCGGCAACTACATCACGGCGCTCGGTTACGGCGGCGGGGACGACCGCCTGTACCAGGAGTTCTGGACCGGCGACGGGGAGCGGCTGCACACCATCGGCAAGGGCATCCTGCGCTTTCACGCCGTGTACTGGCCGGCCATGCTGCTGGCGGCGGGGCTGCCGCTGCCCTCCACGGTGTTCGTGCACGGCTACCTGACGGTGGAGGGCCGGAAGATCGGCAAGTCGCTGGGCAACGGGGCCGACCCCGGCGGCATCGTGGCGCGCTACGGTGCCGACGCCGTGCGCTGGTACCTCTTGCGCGAGGTCTCGCCGGTGCAGGACGCCGACTTCAGCGTCGCGCGGCTGGTCGCACGCTACAACACCGACCTCGCCGACGACCTCGGCAACCTGCTCAACCGCGCCAACAGCATGCTGCACCGCTACCGCGGCGGCGTCGTGCCGGCGGTCGACCCATCCACCCAGCCCGCGGCCGGCGATCTCGCCTCCCTCGCCGCGGACCTGCCCGGCCGCGTCGCCGCCGCAATGGGAGCCTTCGACCCGCGACAGGCCCTCGACGCTATATGGGAGCTCGTCGTGGGCGCCAACCGGCTCGTCGACAAGGCCAAACCCTGGAGCCTTTATAAAAGTGAGAGGACCGGTGACGCTGCGGCCCGCGACGCCCTCGACAGTGCGCTCTACGGCCTGCTGGAAGCCGTGCGGCTCGTCGCGGTACACCTGGAGCCGTTCGTGCCCGACGCCTCCGCGCGCCTCCTCGCGCAACTGGGCACCCCCGACGACGGTGAGCGCTCGTACGACGAGCGCGCCCGCTGGGGCGGCCTGCCGCCGGGGACCCGGACGGCCGCGCCGACGCCGCTGTTCCCAAAGCTAGAGCCGCCAGACGCTACCGATGAGGCGACGGCGGGGGCAACGGGGGCGAGTGGGTGAGAGGGATCTGCGCCCGCTGTCGCGCATGCAAGCCCCGAGGTTAGCAACTCATGGCGCGTATTTCGGCGATGTTGTCGATCTCCATAAGCGCCTTGAGGGCGCTCAGGTCCATGGCCTCGCGCTGGCATTGGAAGCGGCCCGTGCGCATTTTCGGCCCCGTCTCGAAGGCGAAGGTCACCCGCGTGCCGGCGCCGACCGACCGGAAGATGTAGCTGCCCACGCGCGCGCCCGCATCCGCGTCCGCGTCGGGGCAAAGGGTCCATGCGAACGATACCCGTTTGTTCACCTCGTACTCGGTGATCTCGACGGTCGCTTCGATCTTCTCGCGCGACTGGGTGCGCACGGACCGATACGTCGTGCCCACGCCGACCGCGCCGGCGGAGGTCTGCCGGGCCGCCACGACCTCGGACTGCCACCGCGGGGTCGTCGTACCGTCCGCCACGAATGCGAAGACGTCCTCGATCGGCCGGTTTATCGCCACGATCATCTCGCCCAAGGCCATGACGGCGCCTCCTGCGACTCTTGTCGCGCATGTAGCGCGGCGGGCGCGGCGCATAGGGCTGCGCCGCGGGCCCACCACATCGTAGCTGTAGTATGTACAGATTATGCGCCATGCCGCTTGAAGGGCGTCGATCGCCGGCATTGTGCGAGCGTATACTCGAGCAAGGCGAGCGTGTCGTCCACCTCGGCGCCGCTTGGCGTATCCTGCCGATCGGGATCTTTGCGCCGGCGATGTATCCATAGTCCACCTCACTATCACCGTATCACGTCACGGCCGATGCGGGGCCGCGCCTGGTATATCCCGCCGCACACGACAGCGCGCATCGTCGCCGCGCGCTTTGATCCCGCGCGGAGGCAATGGCCGGCGCGTAAAAATGGCCGGCGCGGAAAAGCGGTAGTATGGCGGTAGTGCGGTTATAGGGAGGGCAGGGCTCGTGAATTATCGAAGAGGGAAGGGATGAACGCCCCCCGATGGTAGGATGAGATGCCACTCATACATCGTGCCATCGAAGGAGTTCACCCCCTATGCAGTCTACCGCCGTGCTCAGCCTGC
>JAABUH010005362.1_pt1 | contig 10109 bp, 11 predicted proteins | sample 5559121 | NCBI WGS metagenome assembly JAABUH01 (sample SAMN10711871, study PRJNA513364) | rock metagenome | isolation source: Antarctica rocks | place: Antarctica: Victoria Land, Battleship Promontory nord | collected 2015-12-28 | reverse complement strand
ACCAATGCCGCTTACGATCCCTTTCCTTCCCTTTTCAGAAAGGATTGTTCTTTTGCTCCAAATTCTAATTTCCACCTCATGAACGTCCGATCCGTTCCCCCCTTCCCTACCTTACCATAGAAGCTGAAACCGTCATGCTGTGATGCGAACAGCTTCGGAACCAAGGTGCTGACTAAAAGACAAAGAGAAGATCATGTACACATGGAGATGATTGAGATTTAATATGTATTATTCCGGTCAGCAACGCCTAGGGGATCGTTGGTGGGAATGTGGAATCGTGGAAGTCGTTATTCTGTTGGTTGGCGATGGGTAGATCGCGAGGATGCTGGTGGGATGGTCAGCATTGCATACTAGTATATCATCTTTCGAAGGTACGACGAACCTCACAAGAGCTGCTTCATTCATTCAAGCTTGAGCTTCGACCTTGGGCAGACCGTTCAAGCTGTTCAGCGGAGGACTGTTCCGCTCCTCCTTCCGCTTCTGATCGTCTCCCTCATCGTCATAGTCCTCATCAACCTCCATCTTCCGCGCAGCCGCCTCATACGTTTCACGGCGCTCATCGCGGCCGGTCTCGGAAGCAGGCGTTTGCGGGGGCGGCTCGTTTGGGGGTTGCTGGTGCAGCGATGGCAGCGCAGGGGGATGATGGGCCGCTTCGGAAGGGTGATAGTTCTCTTCTGCCCTTCTTTGCTCATCACGTCTAGCGGCCGAGGAGCTGCGACTATGCCTACTAGGAGGTGGTGACGCTGGCCGACCGTACAGAGGAGATTGGGGTCGTCCGCGGGGAGAGATTGGTCTTGGTCGAGGAGACGACTTACGATCTGGAGGAGATGGCCGACGGTGTCGGTGGTCGTCTAGCCTGCTACGGTTCTCACCGTTGGTAGGATACTTGTTCGGCATTTTGTATTCGTCATCGGACTCAAGGCCTCGCTTGAAACCAATGACAGGTCGATCATGGCTGCTGTCACGAGCGGCAGCTTCAGCGGCGGCTAGTGCCGCTATAGGTGGAGGTGCACCGGCAGCTATTCCTACTGATTGAGAGGTATTGGGATGATGCGAATAATGCGGCTGAGGGTAATGCGGTCCTGGTGACACTTGCCTGGGCTCTGCGATAGGCCTGATCTCTGGTGGAGGGCTATCGCCACGACCATAAGGCGCTCTTGGGCCTGGACCAATAGGTATAGGATTAGGATTACTTGCAGCAAGCCTCAAGCTAGGATCTGGACCGTTATAATTGGGATTGGGAATCCGGGCTGGCAGAGTCGGCTGAGGGATAGATTGCTGCGGCTGTGGTGGAGCTTGCGGCGCGGAATATGGTATTGGGCCATTATGGTTCATCAGTGGCGGAGGTGAGCCTCGTCGGATAGGGGTATGACGATGTTGGTCTTGGTACTGTCTCAACTGCTCTTGGCGAGGGCTCATCTGCCTCTGAGAAGGCGGCGCTCGAAGGGGTTCTCGCTGATCGTACATGCTGGCAGGCTGAGCGGGCGCTTGTGGATTGGGTATGTCTGCCAGTCTCCGGTTCCAATCAGGCGCGGAGCCATTCGCTGTTGGGCCAGTGCCATGGAGCACTGAGTTGGGCCCAGTAGGTACACCCCATTGGGGACCGGGGGGAGCACCGACCCCTGCGGCCTGATACTGCTGCGGGTGCACGTCTTGTGGCACAGGCGCGTTCTGTTGATTTGGCATGCCGGTTGACTGGCCGTTGTTACGGAGCAGCTGCAGTCGCGCTTTGATGTGCAAGTTGGATGGGTCGAGATCGAAAGCTCGCTGGTAAGCGTCCAACGCATCGGCAGTCTGATTGTTACAGGATTCATACTGGGATGTGTTAGCTTCGAGGGAACGTACATCATCTCGGATCCTTGCGACCTACCAAAGTCCCGAGATCGTACCAGACCTCCGAGATGTACGGGTTGAGGCGTATTGCTCGGGAGTATGCATCAAGCGCGTCCCGATACTGATTGATCTGGTAGTAAAGCACACCGATCGAGCACCAGAATGTGGGATTGCGGCCGTCTCGGTATACGGCTTGCTGGTAGGCTTCGTATGCCTTGGAGTACTTTTGCTGAGACATGTAGCACCTTCCTAGGAGATACCAGCTCTGTGCGTCGGTGTTGTCTGTGAAGCATCAGCATCCCCATCTATCACAGCAACTACCAGCATGTGGGTTACTCACCAGAGCTGACAGATTTCTCCAGATACTCGATCGCTTGCTCTTGGCTGCTGAACAAAGGACTCTCCTGGTGATGTAACCAGCCGAGTTGCTGCAGGACTTTGGCGTGATTAGGATCCCGATCGAGGACCCTTCGGTAAGCCGCCTTTGCGGAGTCATACTGCCCATTGCGTGTCAGTAAAGTCGAATGCCGAGCTTGCTAGAGTACCCACGTCTTTCCGTTGTTCGTGCACGTGGCCAATCTGGAACCAGATGTCTTCCTCTGTCAACGGTCTCGGTGGGTTTTGAACGATGAATTTGAAGCACTGTCATTCTCTTAGTTGAACTCATTAGGCTTTCTTCGATAGTTGCAACATACGTCTAGACTCTGTTCGTACTTCTGCTGCTGCTTGTAGATTATACCCAGGCGGAAGTATATTTCATTTGCCTTCTCGAAATCTGGCTGCATGTGCATGACTTGCGAGAAGGCCTCTTCGGCATGCTCGAGCGAGCCATAGCGATCATAGAGGATGCCAATGCCATACCACAACTTCGGCTCCTGTTATAAATCAGTTGAGGCCACCGTACGTAATCGAGTCCGCTACGTACTTTAGGATCGCGAAGGTGATACAAGGCTTGCTTGTAGGCAGCGTAAGCCTGCTGCAGGTCCTCCATCATGAGAAAGCAGTGACCTGAACCAATTAGCCTGAGCCGCGTCCATCGTAGTATAGACCAGGCTACCCAAACTGCCCCAGACTTCTCCATTGGCTTGATCCAATTTCAGTATGGTCTGGAGGTATTCGACCGCCCTCGGGAAATTCTCCTTGGTCCTCAAAATACAGGAGATGGCGTTCAAGGCCTGTATGGACTGGTAGTTGTGCCGTAGTGCCTGCTCGTAGGCGAACAGCGCTCCATCCGAATCGCCTTGCAATTCACAGGTGCTGCCTGGTCAAGATGTCAGCTTGCGGTGTCGCCCAGATTCGATCGACGGTCAACGACATACCTATGCCCAACCACACGTTCTCATTCTGTGAGGCCAGGTGGGCGGGAGTAATCTTGAGGTGTGGCTGCATTGGCAGATGGCCATTGACTTGCGGCTGCCCCGTGTGCAGCCCATGGTGCAGGTGCAGTCCGCCTGGAGATTGTGGATGTTGGTGATGACCCGCCATCGACCTGGGTTGGGGAGAGGTGAGCTGCGGAAGCGGAGGTGTGGGTCTCGGCGGAGGCAGCTCAGAGGTAGCGGTCTAGGATCAACAAACAGACAGCTCGACTCGTCAGGACGTCTTCAAGGGGAGAGGCATCAATCATAGGAAACAGGGGAGGTGTCGTACGTGCGCAGGAATTGGCGGCAGACGGATTATTGCGACCGACCGAGGTGGAAGGGGAAAGGGAAAGGGAAAGGAGGAAGCATGTCCCCAGCGGGACGATAGAAAGGCTTTCCAGGGCTTCACCTAGGGCGCTAGTGGTATCCCCAACCTAAGGTGATAGCGCCGGCACGCGTGAAAGTGGCTTAACCCAGATCCACAAGATCGTCGCGAAGGGGCGCGGGGCTGGGACAAGGCACCACTCTGAGCCCGTCCGCCCAGGCTGCCCCAGGGATGCTCTTAGCTCGGAGCCCTTAGGGCCGAGGGTCCCACCCACACTCGCATCCCTGTGCGTTCCAACGGTCGTGCACCAGCTGCCTTATGCCCCCCAACATTATTATTTATGAAGTGAATATTGCCCATTCACTCAAATCCAGTCTGCGCATAAGAATAGAATCACAGTTGATACCCGCCTCACTCTCTACCACCATCGGACCGGGCGTGTGGGTGTGTTTGATGAGGGTGATGGGTGACGACGGGATCCTGCGAGGCAAGGCTGTCTGACTCGCTGCAGCTGCAGGCGTGCTGCTGGGTGCAAGAAGCTGTCCTGCTGTCCTGGCTCGCTCCGAGATCCAGTTGAGCCGCTTCCCGTCTCCCCACGCCCACCCTGGAATTGGCCCTAGGCGCATAGAGCCTGAAAGTAAAAGCCGACGGGGGGTGCACCGTGGTGCGGTGGTACAGCAGGAGTCGTACAGGATGTACAGTATATAGTAGGTGTGTGGGTGTGTGTGTGGGTGTGGCCGAGTGGCAAAGGGCGTGGGTCCCTACGGTAGAACTACGTGCTTTGGCTCCTCCTCTCCTTCTCATCTGTCCCCGGCTATTCCCCGGCCACAGGACATCACCTACAGACTACAGTACATCACCTACAGGACCGACACGACCCCCAAGATCGTCGCGGGCCCTGCGCAACAAGCACACGCTCGACCGACGATCGAAGGGCAGGCACTCGACACTTCCTCCTCCGGGCATCCAACTCCCTCTTTCGCGATGGTCGAGGCGCCGACGCTGCTTGGACGCACGGAAACATGGGGATGGGGATGGTGCCACTCGCTTGGCCGCTGGGCTTTGCGCGACCAACCTTAAATTCTTCTCGCCTGACATCAAGCACCCTCCAATCTGGACGCTGTCCGCATTCCGCATTCCGCATCGCCGCACGCGTGGGGTGCTTACCCTCCCCTTCATAAGCGCCCTACTCACTTCCCTCCCAGACATCGGCATCCAGCGCTCAGGCCACAGAGGCACCTTGGCCGTCCCCTGTTGCGGGACTTGTCCGAACGACTCGGTCGTTGCGTTTCCCCTTTGCTGCGGATCCAGCTCGTCGCTTCCGGGGGGCACGAGCCACGTAGGCAGAGAGGTCTTGAACAGCCGTCGTCGGTAGGGCAACGATGATGCATCTCGAAGTCGACGTGTGGTTGCTTCATCTGGACCAGCGCAGCACTGGATGAGCTTTGCATCGGTGCTTGGAGTCAGATCCACTTCTTCGGGATCGAAGCGATTTCGAAGGCCTCCCGTTCATGCTGCGAGACATACGAACACCAAGACGCAACGGTAAGATGGAGAGCCGCTGCACCCGAGTCCTCCTCATTCGTCTCTACGCAATGATGCTTATCAATTTTCCGATCGCTCCATGGCTGCAGGCTAAAAGTCGCGCGGGTGCAGCAACCTGAAACAAAAGTTGAATGCTCGATCCCTCGGTCAAGACGTTCACCTTGCTGGCCGGTCACAATTTGACATGGCCACATGGAGTGGTCGGTCGCATGCATTTGAAAATCCTCTCGCATAGTTTGGTGGCTGTTCAGGTTCGCATCCTGAACGAAATCATATCAATCCTACGGATTCGACTTCAGGCTCCGATTGCATTGAGCACAATATCAATTTCCACTTGTCGCAATGCCAACGGCCGATCGCTCATGATGAGAACGAGCGCGCCACGAAACTCGCGGTCTCGTTGGCTCTGTGGGCAGGCTGATTTTTCCTGAACATGATTGTCTTGGCACCAAGCCTCGCCAAAAGTCATGTCCGGGAAGAGCCAGCCTGGTGTTATCGCAGGATTCTGCCCACGCTGACTAAGGAGTTTTGGCTTTATGACGGCTTGATGAGGATTGACAGTCGTGTAGGATCACGTGGACCACAGCTTCGTTTTCTCACAATTTCGTCGCTACATTTTGTCTCATTTGCTTGTTTGATCACTGGAGAATGGCCGGAAGAAATGTCCTCAACCTGACATCAACACAGCATCACCTAATCTCTCCTGCTACTGACCCCTCCACAGTCAGGCTTCCAGAGAAGTCTGTAGTCTGTGTACTGGGTGCGAGTCGTGGTATTGGTGCCTCAATAGCCCATGCCTACGCCAAAGCTGGCGCCAACAAGATTATCCTCACTGCAAGGAGCGTTGCAAGCCTGAAAACCGTAGCCGCCGAATGCTCATCCTTAAACTCCGCCGTTTCCACACGATGTGAGCCCTGCGACGTCGCGTCTAATGCAGATGTTGAGAAATTAGCGGCTGGGATCAAAGAGCGAGAAGGACGACTTGACGTGGTGATTTACAACTCCGGCTATTATGGAGCCTACGTCCCCCGCGTGACTGACGGTGACCCTTCCGAGTGGGAACGTTGTCTGTCAGTCAATACGCTTGGCACATATCATGCTGCACATCACCTCTTACCAATCTTGTTGCACACGGAAGGAGCTAGAGCTTTTGTGGTAGTCTCAACCGCTGCTGCATGGGTCACTTCGGGCCCAGTGGCCAATCCGGCGTATTGCATCAGCAAGCTGGCACAGCTTCGTCTAGTGGAAATGATGGCCGTCCAGTATAAGAGTGAGGGTCTTTTGACCGTGGGGGTACACCCGGGTGCGGTACCTACAGACATGACGGACAATGCACCTGAAGAGTTTCGCCCACGTAAGTCCCCACTCTCGAACACTGGCACTGCAATTCGGAAATTTGCTAATGAACGCATAGACCTCATTGATAGCGTAGATCTTTGCGGGGGCGTTTGTGTCTGGTTGACGAAGGACGCAAAGGAGAAGATGTGGCTGACTGGCAGGTTTGTTTCTGCAACATGGGATGTAGAGGAATTGGTCCAGATGAAACAGGAGATCTTGGACAAAGATCTTTTGAAGGTCACAGCAGCCATTATGTGATATTTTAGGCGGGATTGTCTGTGCGTGTACGAATCCCTCCGAATGTACTCTAACTGGCGTGCTGGTCTTACATCACGAGTTGATCGCTTCTTGAAACCTAGCGACAAGCAACGTAGCTCAAAGATTTATTGGGAGGATAACGGATCAGGATCTCGGAGACATTTGAACCTTCGCACGCCAATACGATAGAGTCAAAGATTCGCAATTGGATTTCATCTTATCTCTAGCGCATAATAAGGCGCCGGGCTTTTAGCGTGAGCCAGTCTAGAGGAGTCTGCATAAGCGAGCACACATTGAAATTTAGACGCGATATCAACATCTTCAGCAGATCACCTTCGCACCCTCAATTAGACAAGTCGCTCCAGACGCTCAAGATGTCTCATAGAAAGTTCGAAGCGCCCCGTCATGGGTCGCTGGCTTTCCTCCCTCGCAAGCGTGCGAGCAGACACCGTGGCAAGGTAAGTCAGAGATTCCACTGGCCCAACGTCTGCTAATTCTCCATCCAGGTCAAGAGCTTTCCCAAGGACAGTCCTAAAGAGCCTGTTCATCTGACCGCCGCTATGGGATACAAAGCTGGCATGACTACAATTGTTCGCGATCTCGACCGTCCGGGTGCGAAGATGCACAAGAAAGAGATCGTAGAGGCCGTTACCGTCATCGAGACCCCCCCCGTACGACACCCCCAAACCCTCTAATATACGATCGAGCTAACACAAGCACAGATGATGGTCGTCGGCCTCGTCGGCTACATCGAAACCCCCCGCGGCCTCCGCTCCCTCACCACCGTCTGGGCCGAACATCTCAGCGACGAAGTAAAACGCCGCTTCTACAAAAACTGGTACAAATCCAAAAAGAAGGCCTTCACCAAAGCCGCCAAAAAGCACTCCGAAAAGTCCGGCCAACCCATCAACCGCGAGCTCGAGCGCATCAAGAAATACTGCACCGTCGTCCGCGTCCTCGCCCACACCCAAATCAGCAAGACCCCGCTCAAGCAGAAGAAAGCCCACTTGATGGAAATCCAAATCAACGGCGGCAGCGTCCCTGATAAAGTAGATTTCGGGAAAGGGCTGTTCGAAAAGCCGGTTGAGATCAGCTCGATTTTCGAGCAGGACGAGATGATTGATGCGATTGCGGTGACGAAGGGGAAGGGATTCCAGGGCGTGACGAGTCGATGGGGCACGAAGAAACTGCCGCGGAAGACGCACAAGGGGCTCCGCAAGGTCGCTTGTATCGGGGCGTGGCATCCTTCGCACGTGCAGTGGACGGTGGCTCGTGCCGGTCAGGACGGATATCATCATCGTACCTCTGTCAATCACAAAGTGTACCGTATTGGCTCTGGAGCGGCGGAGGATAATGCGTCGACGGAATTCGATGTCTCGAAGAAACAGATCACGCCGTAAGTCAACAATCCCCTACCTGATCACTTACATTCTTTTCTCACAAAATCTCCAGTATGGGCGGATTCGTCCGCTACGGCGAAGTGAAAAACGACTTCATCATCCTCAAAGGCGCCTGCCCGGGCGTCAAAAAGCGAATAGTCACGCTCCGCAAATCGATGTTCGTGCATACGAGTCGTAAAGCGCTGGAGAAGGTCGATCTGAAATGGATCGACACGGCGTCGAAATTCGGGCATGGGGCGTATCAGACGCCGCAGGAGAAGAAGGTGGCGATTGGGGCGCTCAAGAAGGATATCGAGAAGGAGTGAGCTTGACATGGTGCTCGAGCTTGTTTCGACTTCAACTAGCGGATCCTATAAAGCGCGTTGCTGGAATCTGCTTCTAGCCGTGCAGATACCAAAAGAAGCTTATTGAATCGTGATGCACTTGAGTGATGTTTGCGGTAATAGCTGAGTCTAGGACGAGCTATTGAGGTACGCTTCCACTGACACAATTATCACAACTTCCTTCCCATCTACACCTCCAGTCCCAACCTCTCGCTCCTTCCCATACCCTGGCATTACCCTTCGGTCTTCGACCCTGAATGTAAAAACCTTACCGAAGCTCTGAATCTCGGCAGGGATTTTCTCGTGCGAAGTCACCCATCCATTCGGATTCTTGAATGGCAAGGTTGCTCTTTGAAGTCTCAAAGATCCGGCAATTCTCCACAACGCTCGACCTCTTTGTGGGATCTTTCCCACCTACCGTTTCTCAGGACGAAGTTTCCCTAGCTAATGTGACCAGCGCAAAGGCTTTGAAAACACGGGCTCTTTCCCCAAAGTCCATGGGCTTCACCCGTTTCTGCTGGCCTCGTTTGGCGATAAAAATGATCGCATACGATCTGCAACTGCCTCCCGGGCTTTGAAAACCTCTAGCAGCACTTTCCCAGGATTCTGGACAATCACCTGTTCTTCAATTTCTCCATTGGTGAGTACATTCTTCAGAGTCACTTTGGTGCCCTTCTTCCCATTTGGGAGAGTGACCCGCTCAACATGCGTTGTTTGATAGCTAAAATAAGGACGGTCCGGGTCCGGGCTTCTAAGCATCGGCTTCTTTGTTGGCGGCTTATGAATGCCATCGCAGAGGTGTTCGCGTTCGAATTCGTCCTTCGCGTGGGCACTAGGAAATGGAATCTTGTATAATGGCGGTGGGGGACTACCGACGAATAAGGGTTTGCCTTGCTCAAATACCTCGAGCAGCTCAAGCTCGGAGATGACAATGCCGTCACTGCCCGCAGGATTCGTGTCATCTTCATGTCGGAAATCCACCACAACTCCGTGAGCGCTATCCTGGAACGATGTTGACCAGCCTGTCAGAGCCCCGGTAGTAATCAACGATGATATCCAGTGGCCTCGTGGCTTGTGCTTGCTGGCTGACCAGTTTTTATAAGCTTCTGTCTTAGCTCTAGCGGCCTGGGCGAATGAATGGCGTTTTTGTGCAATTTCTTTTAACCGCTGGATTTTTTCGTTAAGTGTTTTCCGGTTGGCCTCAGGGCGGTCCTTATGTTGTGCCCAAGAAATATAAGTAGAGATTTCTCGATTCGCTTTGTTTGTACTATCAATAAGGGCAGAGGTATTTCCCCAAATGAAATTGCGAAAAGCTTCATTCTCTTCCTTTCTGCTTTCAGGGTCGATCATTTCACCCCTTGATTCAAGAGCGAGGAGATCCTCAAACGCGTCTCGCCATTGGCGTCCTGGATGTTGCTGCTCGACACGCAATGGAGAGTATGAACTTGATATGAGATATCCCACGGGCCACATGCTAGGACTCAAATGCCATGCGTCCGTGAACCGAGTCCATCTTTGATCGAAAGTCAAGTTGCTTGCGGTCTGATCTGGCTTAAGAACAGAATTTTGGCACGTGTCGCAGAGTACTGATCCTACATCTGTGTCTGTAGGCTGCTGAGCACCCGATTTGGAGGTCATCAAGACGGCCTGACGCAGACAAGGTCAGCTTTGAATGTGGATAGAGCCTTGAGAACCTATTGGATAAATGATTTTCATTTGCAGCCTATCA
>JAABUH010005361.1_pt1 | contig 10109 bp, 10 predicted proteins | sample 5559121 | NCBI WGS metagenome assembly JAABUH01 (sample SAMN10711871, study PRJNA513364) | rock metagenome | isolation source: Antarctica rocks | place: Antarctica: Victoria Land, Battleship Promontory nord | collected 2015-12-28 | reverse complement strand
GGGGAGTATCCCTCGCACCTAGACCAAGGATTGATGACCATGCCTCGAAACGATTTGCCCCTTACCATCACCGGCAATCTGACCGCCGACCCCGAGTTGAGATTCACCGCGGCCGGGATTGCGGTTGCCAGCTTCACGGTTGCGTTCACCCCGCGCCGCTACGACAAGGCGACGGATGAATGGAAGGACGGCACAACGACTTTCATGCGCGCCGACGCCTGGCGTCAGCTCGGTGAGCACTGCGCCGAGTCGCTGTCCCGAGGTTCCCGTGTTGTCGTCACTGGGAGTCTGAACACTGAGCAATGGGAGACCGAGGCGGGGGAGAAGCGCTCAGCGGTCAAGCTCACCGTTGACGACGTGGGCGCCTCACTCGCCTACGCCACCGTGGAGATTCGCAAGACGACCCGCACGGACAGTGCGGCGCCTGCCGCGGACCCGTGGACCGGGGAAGCGGCAACCCTGCACACCAAGCCTGGCACGGCGGCACCCGAGGACGGCGCGCGATGAGACCGCGATCGGTCCTGGGTCTGGTGTCGGCGTACGAGGTCGGGAAGCACCGTGGTGAGCGTCGGACGGGGGACCGGCGCCGACACCCGTTACTGCTCGCCGCCGCTGGCCTTGCGCTACTCGTGTTGGCCCTGCTGGGTGCTCTCGCCTCCCCTGGTGCGCCACCACCTGAGACCGCACCGACTTCAACGGTCATGCTGCCGCCGAGCGGGTCGGCAGGGTTGGTGTCCTCGCAACCGGCGGCGCCGAGCACCGGGTCACTGTTGCCGTCCGCGGCGTCGCTCGTCCCGCTACCTGGTGTTCCCGGCGCGTTCACAGGTGGCAACTGATGACGGCGAGCGACACGCCGACGCGACAGAGTCCGCACTTGAAGCCTTCCCGCGGTCTAGTGTCGCTGCCATGACGGCACCAAGCGTTGACCCGCGCACACTGTGGGACGCCGACGTAGTGCCGCTGCCAACGGTCGCAAGGGTGGCCAACGTGCCCCCGATGGACCTGCATAACGCTGTACGACGAGGGCACCTTCACCCGGTCGGGCGGATAACTACCGCCTCGGGCCGACCCGCGCTCATTACTCGTGAAGAGGCCGTATCTGTGCTCATGGCGTCGGCGCTGGCGGTTGCGGCTGGCATCGTCTTCTCTGCCGCACTGCGAGCAGTCTTAGCGGGCGCGACTTTCCCGCTGCCAGGCGCGGACGCGGCCGCATGATCACCACGGCGAAGGCCGCCGAGGCGGATGGGCGTGTCGGCGCCGCGGTGCTGCCGGGCGACGGCTGGGGCTACGTGGCGAACGTCCAGGACTGCACCGATGCTGCGGACAGCGGACGGTGGTTGACGGATTGCGACTGGCGTCAACTGACAGCTGAGCAAGAGGCCGAGGTGTCGCGGGCGGTCAACGTGCACCTGTTGTGCGCCGAGGCTGCCGCGACGGGGGATTACGCCGCGATGCTCAGCACCGTGGCGTTGGGCTTCGTATACTTCCTTGTCGAGCAGAGCACCGGTGCTGATCAACAGGCATCAACTGGTCTAGTTCCTGTGCTAGACGATGTTCTAGACCTGCTTACGTCCGAGAGCTTCCGTGATGTGCTGCCACAGATCGTCGGAGCGCTGGCCTGTTGTGCGCCGTTGCCGCTGGATCGTTGCCTGCATGCCGAGCTGACGCAGCGCGGCACAATCTCGCACTCATCGGCGCCCGAAGTTCCTACCCCTGTGGCGCGGTGCGCCCTGTCGTCGTCCCTGTCCTGTTCAAGCCCTCCGCTGTTCCGTCACTTGACGGCAGCGAGCAAGTCCGGCACACGCGAAGTCGTCACCATGACCTGAGCAGTACCCAGAACGCGAAAAAGCGCCCCTATCTTTGGACGGACCGGGGCGCCTATCGCTCGAACGAAAGCAACACTCATGAGCATAGCTCAACCGTCGACACGTGCGCGTGTCGACACGTCAGACGCCGAGCGAGCCGACCCGTGGAGCTGCGCCACACCTCAGCACCCCATGGGCTCTCCTGTTGGCAACGCGCTGGCGCTGGCGAAACTTGCCGCGGATCGCCGGGCGGGTGCGACGGCACTGCCCGTGCAGCGCGGTATTCGCCGCGAGCCTGTACGCCGCGAGCCCGTGCGCCGCACCCCGGACCCGTCCGAGTCGTGTTCGGTTCAGCTCGACTTGTTCGAGGACCACGCCGACGACGGTGAGGCGGGACGGTGAGTACGGAATCAGGCGAGAACACTCCCTCGGCCTTCCCGCACCACGGCGAAGCCGCCGACTCACGGGCGGCCGCGCTTCCGGCCGATCCGGTCAAGTTCTTCGCGGACTTCGAGGGTGACCACCTCGCCGCCCGCTCCCCGTTCAAGGTCCTGGTTCCGGCTATCGCCGCTGCACGGGCTGACGTGCAGGATGGCTGGCGCGCAGCACTCCCGTCCGGCTTCATGCGCAAGCCGGTGTTCGACAAGCTCCTGAAAGAGGCCGAGTCCGATGCCGCCGCGGCTGCCCGCGAGGCAGCTCGGGTAGACGGTGCGCGGTCGGGCGGTCCTCGCCCCGAGCATGACGTGAACGTGTCCTTTCACAACCCGTTCCGGTATTCGCTCGGCACTTCCGACTTTCGCCGGGGCGTGTTCGAGCGGGTGAAAGGTGGCGACGGCGATGCCCCGTGCACCTGGCAGAAACGTGCATCGCTGCCCTGTGTGCATGCTCGGGTGGTGCGTCGCGACGGCACCCGACGCCGGATCGACACCGAGTATCTGATGAGCGCCGAGCAGGACGGGCACCGGGTGCTTGTCGGCGATGACGAGCTGACCGAGGGCCAGTGGGCTCGCAAGCTCGGTGTGAACCTGTCGAGTGACCGCGACATCATCACCGCGGCCGGGACGGCTATCCGCGACGTGGCGCACCGATGGGCACCGGAGAAGGAAGCCGTGGCGCGGCTGGACGCGCACACCGAAAGCGGGCACCTCGATATCCCGGTGGCCGAGTGCCTGCCCGCCGGGTACCTCACGATGCCGCCGATGGTCACCGTGGAGCAGGCCCGCGACAGGTGGCGCGAGCTGGTGGCGATCCTCGCCGAGCGGCCCAAGATGGCGCTTGTACTGGGCGCCTCGGTAGGCGCCCCGTTCGTCGGCCCTTTGCGTCGGCAGAGTCACTGGGTTGACCTGTTCGGCGACTCGCAGAAAGGCAAGAGCACCACGCAGGCCGTGGCGGCGGCGGTGTGGGGGGACCCGACGATAGGCGCGGGCATCGTCTCGGGGTGGGACGCGACGAGCGTCGGTATCGGCCGACTGCTCGGGCAGCTCGGCATCCTGCCGCCGTTCTTCGATGAGCGGAAGGTGGCCCCGTTCGAGCAGTCGAAGTGGGGCGAGGTGATCTACTCGACGTGCCAGGGCTCGTCCCGGTTGAAAGCCGAAGCGAACAGTGCGCAGGGCACGCACAAGGCGGTGCCGTGGTTCGGAATCCTGTTCAGCACCGGCAACCACCGGCTGACGGACGGTATCTCTGCGGGCGGGTTCGCCGGTATCCCCCCGCGGGTGGTGGAGCTGTCCGCGCCGTTCACCGCAGATCAGGCCGAGGCGGAGCGGATCGCGGCCATCCTGACCGAGTGCTACGGGTGGCTCGGGCAGGCGATCATGGAGGCAAACACGCTGCCGATGGTCCGGGACCGGATCGCGCGGGCCGTTGACCTGGTGGGGGCACCCGAGTGCGGCGGGGTGCCCGGCACCCTCGCGAAAAACGTTCACATGCACATCGCCGGGGCGATGATGGTCGACGAGCTGCTCGGTACGGGTTCCGCGCTTACCGATGCCGCGGTGCAGGCGGCGCGGGAATACCTCGAGCAGAACGGGCACGAGCCGGTGCACGACTCGGACCGGATGGCCGAGGGGCTGGCCGAGTCGCTGACGGCAAGGCGCTCAGCGTGGCCGAGTGAGGCAGAGTACGCCGAGCTGAACCGTCCCGTCCCGGCCCACCTGGGCAACGGTCACACCGAGCCGCGCGAAGCTGCGTTAGCGCAGCACGGTTATGACCAGCAGTCGAGCGGCATCCGTTCCGACGACGGCCGGTGGCTGTACGTGTTCCCCTCGACCTGGCGGCAACTGGTCGACGAGCTGGGCACAGACAGCGCCGTTGCGTGCGCTGAGCTCTACCGCCGCGGGCATCTGCACGTCGCCGACTCATCCCGGAGACGGGGAGAGTGGCACAGCATCCCCCGGGTACTCGGGAAGGCGACTCGCGTCTATCAGGTGGCGATGACCGCTCTCGAAGGTGATCCCGCTGCCGAACCTGGTGACAATGATCTTGGCCAGCCCGATCCTGAATCCGGCACGTTGGCCACGCTCACCGCGGTTACGCCGGACACCCCGGCCCCGGCCCCGGCCCCGGACGCGGAGCAGTCGAGCACTGACCCCGGTACGGGGCTGGACGCTGACACACCCGGCGAGGCCGCAGAGGCAGCGTCGACCGACTCGGCCCCGTGCCCTGTCTGTTCAGCGGCCGGGCCGTGGTGCGGCTCGGGCACCACGGCCGGGGACAAAGAGCCGTGCATCCTCTGCGGACAGTCGACCCTCATGCGTTCCCGCTGCGGTGCTCCGCGCCACGCTCACCCTGACTGGCGGCCCACAGGGCAGGCCGACACGAACACCTCGACAGCGGCGCGGCCCGGTCCGCACCGAGAGGTCGCCGCAACACCGGAGCGCGCGCCCACTCCCCGCCCTCGTCGGGGGCCGGCAAAGACGGAGCCGCGCCGCGGGTTGCACCTGTACGGGGTGCTCGACGGCGAAACGCTGACCATTGTCTCGGACCGCCGGGCCGGGCCACCAGAGCCCCTGGGGGACGACTACCCGGCGAACGCGGCCGAGTGTGTCGCCCTGGCCCGCCGACTGCACCTAGAGGCCGTGTGGGTGCACGAGTCGGCGCTGTCCAGACTCGACGTGACCGGCGTCGCCGAGTCCGGGTGGGAGGTACACGGGCGCGGCGATCCGGATGCCGTGGAACTGGCGGTGCCTGCGCGGGCGGACAACACCTGGGCGGATGCCGAGACGGGTGGGAAGCTGGCGGTTGCGTTGGCCGCGTATGAGTCCGCGCTGAGCATCCGGTTTCGGGTGTCCCCGGCGGCTACGGGACTGTCCCTGTTGGGGATGCTGCACAAGCGCAAGGGTGCGGTAGCCCTGGTGACGCCGGAGACGTTGCCCCCCGCGGAGGTGTGCGATACCGAGCGTGCCTTGTCCTGGTGCCGGGCATTGACGGACACCGAGCGCGGGCACCGCTACGTGCACGGGCTCGACAAGCACGGCGCCTACCTGGGTGCGGCGTCTGATCTGATCGTGGGTCTCGGCGACGCCGAGCACGTCACCGATCACGTCGGGTTCGACCCGTTGGCCCCTGGTGTGTGGCGGGTGTCGGCGTTCGGCCCGGCGCCGGATCGTGATGATCGTCTGCCGCACCCGTGGATCGGTGACCCGGCGGGCAGCATGTGGCGCTCGACGGCGACCCTGGCCTACGCCGCGGAGCAAGGCGCCGAGGTCACGGTGAGCGAGGCGTGGGTGTGGCCGTTGAAGGGCAAGCCCTTGTCCCCGTTCTACCGGCGGTGCCGTGAGGGGCGTACGCGCCTCATGGAACGTGCCGCCGCGGGTGAGCCGGGGTGCGCGCTGGCCCTGTCGGTGCTGAAAGAGACCTACTCGGCCACCCTGGGCGGCGCCCTCGCGTCCCGGGCGACGGGGGAGCGGGACACACCGGGGTCGCTGTACCGCCCGGACTGGCGTTCGGCCCTGGTGGCCAGGGCGCGGGTCAACCTGCTACGCAACGTCGACAAGCACGGGGTGCACCCGTTCGCGGCCGACGTGGACCAGTTCTTCTTCACCACCGATTCGCCGGACCCGGCGTCTGTCGGTCTGCCGATGGGCGATGGCCTCGGCGAGTACGGGGCGAAGACGGCGGCGGAACTGAACGACGCCGTACGGGTGGCCGCCGAGGGTGGCCGCCTGCGCCCGCTGCTGACCGCGCTGGGCGTGCGTGGTGAGTAGGTTCCAGGCGGTGAATCGCGCCCTGCTGGCGTGGGCGCCGTCATCGGTGGGCGAGGCGCGGTCCGCCCTGTTCGGTGGCTCCACCAAGCGCACAGCGGCAGCGATGGGGGTCACGGAACGCTCGGTGCAGCGTTACGTGGCGGCGGAGGAAGGCCGGGGCTCGCAGAAACGCCGCCCGGACCTTGCGGGCCTCGGACGGGCCACCAGGCGAGAGGCGCTGCGCCGGATTCAAGCTGGCGGCGGGTCCTACACCTTCGCCGGTGCCATCTCCACGGCCAGCGGTAGACGACGGGGGTCGAGCACCCGCAACACCCAAGGCATGGTGGCGATGGACCCGGCCGGTGCCCGAGCGTGGGCGGCGGCGGAGCTGCGCGGGGACAACGACGCCGCCGACGACCTGCTCTCCGAAGCCCTGTTCGGTGAGGCCGGGGGTTACCCGATCCCCACGGCCTACGCCTACGTGAAGACAGTCCAATTGTTCACCCTGAGCCTCGGATAGGAAGTGCCGATAATGGAAACGGAAACGCGCAACGGTAGGGAGTATCCCGTCGTCTATTGCAGGCAAGTCGGAGATCGACTCGTGTTCGAGTGCCCACATTGCAAGATCAGTCGTGGGCGCCGACGTGGGAAGCACCGCCAGCATTACCACGGGGCACAAGGCGGGATCGGTCACCGCGTTGCGCATTGTGCAGACGGACCCCTGATAGCAACCGGATACATACTCCGAAAGAGGTAACGCGCATGGTGAGGGAGACGACGCCAAGTGTGGCGATTACGCGCGTCGAGCGTGACCGTACAAAGGTACGGAGCGCGTTCAGACACCGCTCCAGGCGCGGGGCGGCTGTGGGCAACACACGACGAGTGACGGAAAGTTAGGAGTGAAGCAATGAGCGTTGCGAGTAAGGAACTGATGGAGCGGACCGTGGTCACCGGGGTGATCACGTCCACCATCGGGATCGTGCTGGGAATGGCCATCACGTCGTGGATAGGCGCATACCAGGCCCGCAAGAGTGCTCTTCCGCGGCCCGCGCCCGCACCATGGGATTACCAGTGACCACGCCGACGACGAAACGTGCGCCTGGCGCCTCGGCGAGGCCGGTTATGGGCGACGACGCCCGGACCCGGTACACCTCGGCGGTAACCGCCCGCGCCGCCCGCCAGCACGGTCCGTCTCGGGTGGCGATCGTGGGGGAGGCCAAGGCGGCCGACGCACTCGCCCACCGGCACGGCTGGATCGTGGCCCCCGGCGTTGACGATGCCGATGCCCTCGCCGTCGCTCTGCCCGCGGGCACGTTCGGCGGCGCCGCTGACACTGCGGTGCGGACCGCGCTGCGCCGGGGTCTGCCGATCCTCGTGCAGATCGGTGGGGGCCTCGCGGCGTTCCCCGACTGCTGGGCCGTCCCGGTGCCTGGTGGTTACCGACTGCGGGTCCCGGCCGAACCCGGACCTGCCACCGACGCAACGCTGACCTACCTCGGGGTCACCCCGGCGCCGAAACGCTCAGCGAGTCCGGGCCATGGCGAATCCCCGAAGGCCGCGCCGCCGTCCATGGCGAGCGCACCTTTCCCGGCGTCCGACACGTCGAAGTCGTCAGGCTCTGGCTCGGCAGAGGACTCGAAGGCCAGCTCTGGTCAGGATCTCTCGAACCCGTCCGCAAGTACCGCTGAACAGGAAGCCGAGCAAGCATTGCGCAGAGCACGCCGCGAGGTCACTGCGGCGGCCATTGCGAAACTCGCACCGCATCCGATACCCAACGATGACGCCGAGAATCGGTCCGCGTGGCTGCAACTGGTGCGGGGTGGGATGACGCCGACCCCGGCCGCCGTCGCCGGACTCGTGGCCAGTAAAGCGGCGCGGCGGGTACGGCGGGCTCAGGAAGCCGCCGAAGTGGCAGAGATCGCCAAACGGGACGGTGCGTCCGCGGCGGCCGCTGTCGCGCGCGTCGTCGACGACACGGGCAACGGACCGACGTGGCTCGAACTCGGCGCCGCCATGAGCTGGCCCCGCAACGCATCTCGCGGGATCATTCCTCGGCTCGTCCAGGCGAGGTGGCTCACGAGTACCGCCGAGGTTCGCTCCCTACGTCCCGGACCCGGACCCGTGGCGTGATGTTGGGATTAGTTGCAGGTGCTCAACGGGTACGGGAGGTGACGCCCACATGGTGAGGGTGAGCGAGCAAGGCGCCGTGATCCGCGACAAGCGACGCAAGGCGGTACTCGACGCGCTCGGCCGGGACAACGAGCGCGGGCTGACGGTGGCCGAGGTGATCGAGGCGACGGGTATCGAGCAACGTGGCTGCTACCGAGCCGTGAACGATCTACGCGATACCGGGATCATCACGAAAGACGCGGACGGATACTGGCGGCGGCAATCCTCCGCGGGTGTATCAATCGCCCCGCCACGAATCCCTGACCTGCACAGACGCGATGTCACAATCCCTGCCGACAACTTCACACCGCCGACTGAAACCGCGGGTGACACCGCCGCTGTTGCTGCCGATGACACCGCGGCCGAGCATTCACCCGATCCGCCTACCATCGTCCCGCCCCGGCCGCCCTCCCGGCCGTCGAACCTCTCCGCCGTCGCGGTGCGACAAGTCGACCCGCTCAACGATCCCCGCAACGCCGCGGAAGCGGTGCGCCAAGGTGTCGAAGGCTGTCGCAACCTGGCCGCCGCGCTGGCCGCTGACGCGGTGCCTATTGAGTACCGGCACCGGGCCATCACCGCTCGACAGGAACTTTCCGGCCTCGAATGGCGACTCGCGCAGGCCCGAGACGGGGGGATGATTCGGGCCGTCATCGCCGAGGCCACCCCCGCCGTCATGCGTGCGCAAGAGCTACTCGTGAAGATTCAGCGTCAGCTCGGGCAGATGCTCGCCCCGGCCGCCGAGGTCGCATCACGGTGGGTTGAGCAGCCGATAGCCCAGCCTGACTGGACCCGACAACGCACTACTGACCTGGTGAGCCCTGCTGGCCCCTCGGTTGACTTCGATCTACGCGCCGTCCAGCTGACTGCCGCACCGATTGCCCGAGAAACTGCTCGGCGGCAGGCACGGGAACGCGCAGCGGCTGAGCAGGCCAAACGAGACGAGCAAGTGGTCCGATCCCGACGCCGCAATGATGCTCCGCTGCACCGTCTGATTCGGCGCTGATTGCGCGCACGGCATCGAATCTGCGCGCAATACACACTGCGATTGTGCGCAAGTGTCAAACACATACGCATAACTCGCTGACCTGCATGAATAGGTGTCAAAGAGCATGCACAGCCGTCGATTGACAGCGCGATTGACACTGCCATTGACACACCGATTGACACCGCGGAATGACACCGCCAGTGACAGCGCGGAATGGATCATCCGAGGTCGACGAACTGACCGAGCACGTCACGCGGCCGAGCTGGCCGAGCTGACGGAGAGCCGCCCCACCAGCAGGCGAACGAACCGAGGCGTAACCCTGGTCATGACCAGGTGTGACACCCGCTCTGATCTGCGATAACCGAGTTTGACCAGGTTTATGACCGAGGCGGCGACCCTGACCCGACATAAACTCCTCAGGCCGTCCTGCCTCGCCACTGGGACGAGGGCGGCCCCTTACTGGCCGCCCGACGAGCTGGCCACGGCGGAGGTGCCCGCTCCCGGACCCGCCACGATTCCCCCGCACCATTACCCCGGCCACGGCCACCGATCCCGCACAAGCCCACACAGGCCCGCTACACCAGGTGAAGGGAACGCACCCGAGCCGCCGCGGCGCGCGGTGAGCGTGCCCCGTCGCACCTCGCCCCGAAAGGGCCGGCCCTCGGCCAACTCGGCCCCTGGTGCCCGAGCTGGCCGCCTCACTGGCCCCGGCGAGCAGGCTCCGAGCTGCCCGAGCTGCACCAGGTGGCCGAGCTGCACCAGGTGGCCGAGCTGCACCAGGTGGCCGAGCTGCACCAGGTGGCCGAGCTGCACCAGGTGGCCGGAGGCCCTCGGCCGCGGAGCAGCTCGTCATGCTCGGTGCGGATCCGCTCGCTCGGTGCCCGTGCTCGACGAGCTGCTCGACGCGCTCGGCCGCCTTGCTCGGTCTGCTCGGCCGACGAGCTGCTCGGGGTCCGCTCGGCCGCC
>JAABUH010005360.1_pt1 | contig 10112 bp, 13 predicted proteins | sample 5559121 | NCBI WGS metagenome assembly JAABUH01 (sample SAMN10711871, study PRJNA513364) | rock metagenome | isolation source: Antarctica rocks | place: Antarctica: Victoria Land, Battleship Promontory nord | collected 2015-12-28 | reverse complement strand
GCAGGCCTCCTGCGGTGTCAAGCGCACAAACACCTGTGCCACTGTGCCGGCAAATATTGCTTCGTGTTTGTGGCGGCGGTGCATGCACCTCCAGGCTGTTTGGCTGTACAGTGCCCCAGTTGGCCTCCTGCTGGCCCAACACCTTGGTTCTGAGGTCCGTCAGAGACTGCTCACAGATGCCCGGTCGCCCCTGCAGGCTGCTGTAGATCGCCTCGCCCTGGGGAAGCAGAGGCATGGTGAAGGGCCACTTGCTTCCAGTCCCAACACCTCACAGGAGCGCTCAGCAGTGCTTGCTGCGTTATACTTAAGTGTACTTTCAGGTGGTGCAGGCAGAAGTACTTTGTTGCGTCTCGCGTAAGCTAAAATGCTTTAGTACAAATCTACTGACATTTCATATTCGATCAGGATGTTGACAGGGTTACGAAACCTAACCCTAACCTAATAAGTATACAATGAGCGTCCTCACAGCCGTGTGGCAACATGTGACTGCGCCCAATGCTACGCCTTGCACCGCTGCACGTTCCTATGTGTGGTGCGTGCCCGGCACGCCACCCACGGGCAGCTGCTCTGACCCCGCCACAGGCGCCGGGGCGCCGTGTGCCAGCGGCAGGCCGGGCGCCGGGCCGGCCGGCGCGGCGGCCTGCGCCTGCGCCTGGAAGGCCGCCTGCGCCTGCGCCAGGCTGGCGGCCTGCGCCTGCAGCTGCGCGCCAGCGTCCAGCTTCCGGCGCTGCAGCTCCAGGCGCTCGCGGAACACCTGGTCGCGCGCGGCCTGCGGCGCCGCCCCTGCCTCACCATGCGTAGGACCCTGCTCGTGGCGCACGCCCTGCGCTGCGGCGCAGCCTGATGCGCGCGCATGGTCGTGGCAGGCGCGAGGCAGGCGAGGGCCTGAGCGAGCGACAGCATCTATGGTTGCAAGCACACGAGCGAGTGTCATGCATGCACGATGCGTGAAGTAGCATGCTGGAAGATGCATGCAGCGTGCGGACGCGACAGACCCCCCAATGTCCTCTGACGTACACTGGACGCTGCATCTCGTGCCGCAGCCCGCTTGCACGTCCTCAATCCCGCCCAGGAGCACGTGCGCCTGAATTGCCTCTAGCCCTCGCCCACGCGCCATGCGGGCCGCGCGCCTCGAGCGAGAGCGTCTCGCGCGCCAGCACGTCGTCCAGCTGGTCCAAAAGCGCGGCCTTGGCCTCCACCTTGCTGCGCAGCAGCGCGCACGCCTCCAGCGCCAGGCGCTGCGCCTCGCGCTCCTCCTCGTCCGCCAGCATGCGCGCGCGCACCTGCCACCGCCGCGTGAGGAAACTTCGCGCGCAACACGCCCGCCTGATGCATAGAGTGTGCGACGGAAGCGCACATGCAGCTCTGCATACATCATTGTGACGTGCAAACGCTGTTTGGGGAGCGCAGCTGAGGCACTGCGCTGTTTGGGGCACATGCAGAGCAATGACAGGTGCCAGGCTTCTCTCACCCCTGACCATGCCTCACGGCGGAGCATGCCACCTGTTCAGCTCACACAAGCCCAAGAGCTGGCCGCACCGCTGCGGCGCCCAGCGCTGTCGCCGCCGCCACACGCATACGCGCCTGCGACACAGGCCGGTCTGCCGCGGCAGCCGCGTGCCCAGTCGCCGGCGGCAACGCGCCCTGCTCGCCGCCGGCCGCCGGTGCGGTGCCGCGGCCGGCAGCCGCAGGCGCATCAGCGCCGTCCCCAGCCGCGGACTGCGCCGCGCCGTTCGCCACTGGCGGCGCAGCGCTGTGGCCGCGCTCTGCCGCACCTGCTCCCCAGGTGCCGCTCGCGCTGACAGTCGCACACATTTTGCGCTCACAGTCGCATATCACACATGCCCCACCTCACATACGAAGAGCGCCCACGGGTCAGAGATCATGATCTCTTAAGCAATGCACACTTTCACTTTGTAGAAAGGCATCAAGGGAGAGCAGTGCATGCTGCGCGGAGGTCCCAGCAAAGCACTTTGAGCCTCGACCCTGCCATGCGCTGGTTCATCTGGAAATCAGGCATCAGCAGACGCCTGTCGCGTAGCCTCGAGGCACACCGCCGGGCGCAGCGCCATTGGCGCTTGCTTGGCCAGCCTCGGCGGCCAAGGCAGGGTCCTCCTCGCACAGGGCCTCGAGCGCGGCCTGCGCGGCGGCGGCGCCCACGCGCGCGCCGACCATGGACACCAGCCAGCTCGCCTGCGCGCCGCGCGCGCCTGCATGCTGGGCGCCATACGCATGCCCGGCACCCAGCGGGCCGCGGCCGCACCCACAGCAGCGGCATTCGCAGCACGAAACATGCAGAACACGCATACGGCTCGTCCGGCTTGTGGCTGCACGGCACGCACCATGTGTAAAACGCCTACATGTTTGCTTCACGCTGTCAGTCTGGACACGTAAGTCACGTGACCAGACACGTGACCTCAAGTGGGTGATCGCCAATCCGCGCAGCAGGTTTTGCGCACGCTCCGCCCGTCCAGGCTGAGGTGGACCGCGCCTGCGCCATGACGGGGTTGCCGGCGTCTGCAAAGGGGATCGGCGCATCCGGCGCGCTCGCGGCCGCGGCGCCGTCCCCTGCCAGCGGCTGCCCAGACGGCGCGGCGGGCGCCAGGTCCGCCAGCAGGTCGTCCTCGATCGGCAGCTGCAGGAAGTGCGTGATGCACTGCACCTGCGCGCGGGCGGCCGCGCCGCCGCCAGGCCCGTCAGCGCCGGGCGCGAGCTCCCCGGCTGCTGCCTGTTCCATACACTGCGCAGCGTGCGCGCGGAGCATATTTCGCAGCCGCAGGGGGTGGCGAGGCGAGCAGACCATGACTGATCCCCGATCCTACCAACCTCCCCCACTCCAAGGCAGGCGCCCGCATCTGCGCCCGAAAGCACCTGGCAGCTCGCCAGCACGATGCGTCTCGCACAGCGGCGTGCAGACAGCGCCGAGCGACGCGCTGCCCGCCTTGCGCACCAGGCTGGCCAGGGAGGGTGCGGGCGGCAGGCGCGCCTGGCTCTTGGTCCCGACATGCTCCGCGATGTCGGCCCAGCTGTCGCCGTACAGCTCGACGCCCTCCAGCAGCAGCAGCAGCTCCTGGTCGCTCCAGCCCGGCGCCTGCACCTGTCCACCGGCCCACATGCCAGCCTGGGGGGTTGCATAGCGAGCAGGGACCCCCTCACTCTACATCCCCACCCACCCTCGCGCGCCCAGACAGGGCCTGGCAGTGTGAGGTCTTGCTGACGCGACGGCCGCCTGCACATGCCGCGACGCAGCAGGGCAGAGCCCGCCAGGAATGAGCCAGCCTAATGCAGGCGCAGCATGTGCGACACCAACATGGGCTGGAGATGTGCTGCCGCAGGAGGCGCGCGCCTTTGGATCGGCGGCATCAATGCGCACAAAGTCCGCGGCGCTGCAGCCGGGCGGGAAGCGGCCCTCGGCGAAGGCCTCGGGGCACAGGTCCACGTCCGGCATGCGCGTGCAGTGGTAGCGCACCGCCGTGCAGTCCACCCACGGCATCGCGTTGCAGAAGAAGCGCGCCTGCGCGGCCAGAGCTGGCAGTGTGGTTGTCCGCCACTCATTTGCAGTGCGGGCGCAGCGCAAAGGAGGCGCCCAAGCTTCGCTGCAAGGACGTGTGGGGTCAGGCCGGGGTGGTACCTCACTCCGTGCGGCGGGGGCGCGCAACTGCGCACCTGCCTGTACCCGCGCCTGCAGCAGGCAGCAAGATGGGCACGTCCAGCACCCCAGCACTCGACAAGGGCACCCAGGAAAGCGCCAGCGCACAGTGACGAGGCCCAACCTGACAGCCGAGCACCGGGCCGCGCCTGCTTTGTGGCCGCCTCGGAGGGCAGGCGACCGAAGCGGTTGCGCCGCGCCGCGACCCGGACCGTGCCGCCGTCGCCGCCGCCGCCCAGCATCGCCTCGGGCGACGGGCGCGGGAAGCGCAGCAGCGCATTGCTGTCAGCCGGGAGCCCCGCCACGCGCACGCCAGGAGGTAGACCTGGGGCACATGCTGCGGCACTGGGACCGCTGCATGTCTGCCACCCACAGGTGCGGCCGCCACAGCCACACTGTCTCACAGTGAGCCGGGCAAGAGCGCTGCTAGTGTTCTGAGATGTGGAGCACAGGCAGCACTTACACTATGTTGCTTGTTGTAGGAGCGTCCAAAGTGCGCAACGCAATGCAAGGTCAGGGCCGCCCAGGCGTGGCACTGGCTGGGCTGGGTGCTGGCAGCCCCCCGCTTCCCGCCAGCACTGCGACCAGTGCGCGCTCCACGCCAACCCGCCACTCCAAGACACTGCTTGAGCCCCGCACGCCCAGTGCGCACCGTCCGGCGCGTCGTCAGGCTCGGCAGCTCCGCCGCCGCCGGGCGCCTGGTAGTTGAGCAGGCCCCAGTGCTCCAGGAACTCAAAGATGCGCTGCAGCGCGGCTGCGTCGCCCTCCAGCTGCCGCCGCGCCTCTGTGAAGGTCAGGCGGCGGCGCACGTCGCGGCGGTACAGGTCCACCATGAGGTTGCGCGCCTCCTTGTACATCTGTCGACGCGCAGGCTGAGCGCCTCGTCGCAAAGGCCACAAGCGCATCACATGACGATGCACCCCTGTGTGGCGCATGTGAGCTATGCATTGAATTGCTGTGGGGCGCTGCGGGGCGCCATGCAAGGGAGCGTCAGGCCGCCCAAGGGCCCCACGGGCGTTCCGACCGGGCGCAGCGCCACAGGGCCGGAGCAGGTGCCGGCCACGCCGCCTGCGCTCCGTGGGGCGCGCCGGCGGAGGGGGCGGGGTGGGCGCGGGCGCGCGCACCGCCGGGCCCCGCGCGGCGTGCTTGCCGCTGAAGAAGTCCGGCAGCTCGCTGCGCTCGATGGGGTTCACCGCGTTGTAGCGGAACCATGCCGCATGTGCCGGCACGCGGTACAGCTCGCCGGCCGCGCCGCCATCCCCTGGCGCGCCTGCGCGCGGCCGTGCCGCCCATGCTTGGGACGGGCGCGCGCGCCGGGCACATGACGCAGGCCCATCCGTTGCACACCTGGCAGGAGAAGGAGCGGTGACTGCGAGCCATGCTGCAACAGGTGGCGCCATGGGCGGAGCATGTCAGGATGGAAACGCTCTGTGCGGCAGCGCAGCCTGCCACCGGCATGTGTATGGCATATGTCAGGTGCTCTACAACGCAAGGCCTGTTAGAAGGTCCTGCCAGCCTGGACCGGCATGGTGGCGTCCACGCGCAACAAGTGGCCCAGCGCGCACCGGCCTCGGCCGGCCGCGGCGCCAGCGGCGCCCGCGCGGCTGCGCTGCCCGGCCCGCGCGGCGGCGCCTGCCCCTGCGACAGGTTGAGGCTGGGCGCGCCGCCGTCCGGGGCGCGGCGGCCTGCGTCCAGCAGCACCTGCCGCAGCAGGCCGGGCGCCACGCGCTCGCCCGCGCCCGGCTCGATCTCGGTGCGCGGCGGCGCCGCTGCGCCCCGCCAGCACACACGCCCCCTCGGCTCACGGCATGCAGCAGGCGCCGCTCTTGTTTGGAGGAGGGGGCGCAGGCTAAGGCGAGCGTCTTCCGAGACATGTGCTCAGCGCAGTGCTCTGGTGCCCTGCAAGGCGGGGACCGTTACTGCCCTGTGTGCTTGGCGCCTTCGCTGCCGCAGCACGCGCTCAGGGCCGTGCATGCACAGCTTGGCGAGGCAGGGGCTAACCTCCTGCAGCAGGCCCGGGCGCGTCCGCCGCAGAGTCCAGGCGCGGGCGCTTCGCGCTGGGCTCCCCGCCGGCACTGGCGGTCGGCGCAGGCGTGGCTGAGCCAGGCGCGCCCGCTGCGCCGCCTTCAGCTGCGCCCCGGCAGCTCGCATGAGTGGGGGTGTGTGCCACGGCGCGACAGAGATGCGCACACTGGAAAATGCAGGACCGCAAGGAACAGCACAGCCAACACTGTCACATGATACTCCTCGGCACAGAGACTGTGCGAGGGACACACCAGCGGCCGCGGCTGCGGGCTGCGGCAGGACGAGGCCCAGGCGCTCCTGCTCGGCCAGCGCGTCCTCGGTCTCGTAGTCGATGGGGTTGCAGATCTCGTTGTACCGGCCGGAGTCTGTCACCCAGCGCGTGTACACCTTCCATGGCCCTGCATCATGGGCGCCCTGGGTCTCTCATAGGCGCCCAATGCGCCTTCACGGACCTTGAGAGTAATGGCAATCAGGCATGCCATGACATTGGTGAAAATGCCCGCGTGCGACCTCTGAACAAGCGCCGCGCATTGATGCATGGCAAGCGCCTAGCAGGCAGGCCTTTTGATGTCACGACCTCCACTGTGAAGCGTACACGCCTTGTGTCAACCATCATTACCACAAACAGCAGTCCACATAAAGGAGACGGGTTTGCCAGCACCCACCGCGGATGCGCTTGTCCGGCTCCAGCTTCTCCGGGGCGATGTCCATGGGCAGGTTCTGGTCATAGCTGTCGGGCGTGTACCAAAAGTGCACGCGTGCAGCTGATCCCCTGAAGGCGCGCCAGCCTCAGAGTCAGAGCTGAGAGCCGTTTGCGTGAGTGTCTGTCAAGCAGCGTCGCAGCATGTCAGCGCAAGCAGTGCGACGGCTCGAGACATCACACAGCAGGATGCCCCAGCACATGCAGGGCTGGCAGTAGCTTTCCAAAATAGCACAGTGGCAGTGCTGGACACCATGCGTTTTCTTGTCACAGACGGGCTTGCATGCTGTGCGCCCTGCAGCACACCAACAGCTACGCCACGGAAAATCTGTAGGCAAGGTCTGAGCGCTGTGGCTGCAGGAGCTCGCTCGCGCAGCCGCCCAGGCGAAGCGAGGGCGCACGCTCGGCGCAGGGTACGCATGTACTCCCTGCCATCATCGGGGTCCCCTTCCGGGCCGAAAGGGAACACCACATGCGTCACGCCCGGCGCCCCTGCAGCCACTTGCTCTTGGTGTTTGCGCATGCATGGGCATGCGTGACATGCAGCATCATCTGTCATGTGCGACTGGACTGCGCACGCTCGGAAGCCGCCACCTCGCCATGGAGCTGCTCCACGATGCGCTGCAGGCGCTGACGGTCCTCCGCGGGCAGGCTGGGGTGCAGGAACACGTGCGGCGCGCGCAGGTGCCCCGCGCGCGTGAGCTCTCGCCGCAGAGAGGCAAGGATCTCCAGGTTCTGCGCAGGGTCACATGGCAGCTGGGGCGTCACGTGGCCAGCCACTAGTACTGCTGTGTAGCTCTCCGGGCTTGCAGAACACCTAAGTATGTCCCGCAACCCGCAGCCAACGCCTGGGTGCCTTCTTGAGGCGACCTGCAGCAGGGCCGCACCTCTTTGCGGCGACCGGGGTTGGCAAAGTCCACGCGCTTGGTGTTGCGCTGCTTGACGATGCTGTGACAGTGAGTGGCGATAAGGTGCAGCGGGCCATCTGGCGACACATCCTCCAGCAGCTTCACCGGCAGCTTGGGGAACGGCTTGGGCGGCAGCGCCTGCAGTTCCAGTGCTTCTGCTGGCGTGCTGGCCAACACGTGCCACACGTTCACAGCACAACGGCTGTGGCATGGGTCCGCACATTGATGCCGAGTGCATCCTCCATCAATTGCAGCAGCTGCGCAACCATCTGACCGAGGCTCTTCCTGTCATAGCGAGCCTGCAGCGCGGCAGCTCAGCGACACAACGGTGCCCAAGCGCACTGCAAGCTCTGCCTTGCGCAGAGCCGGACAGGGGCTGGCAGCAACCGCAGCCAGTGCAGCGCTTGGTCTCACCTGTGGCACGTCCTCCTGGAGGCGCTTGACAAGGGGCTCCAGGCTCTTCAGGTAAGCCTCCGACTGTACATTGGCAGTCCAGCGTTCAGCCGCAGTGAAACGCACTCTTGCTGGAGCACAGGGGACCAAGTGAAAACATGCAGGAGTGCATCACACCTCATAGTCTTTCACGCGCACGTTACCGCTCTTTGCATGCTGCACGCCACCTGCGTCTTGCGGCTTGACCTCCATCAAGGACGTACCAGCTCAGGCAGGCTCAGCAGGAGGGAGCTCCCCCTCTCACCAAGTATGCCTGCCCCTGACGAGGCTCTAGGCAGAGGCCTTGCAGACTGCAAGTTGCAGAGCTCAAGTTTGTGCTTATATTAGGGCTTGATAGGTTTGGTGACTGTGAAGGGCGTTTGGCAAACGCCCTTGGTCACGACCAAAGGCGACACACAGTCGAGGTTGACACATAGCACAGCGCGCCCACCTGCAGCGCACACGTGCCTGTTTACAGCAGAGGACTCTTGCGCGCGGTGCGCTGAAAACTCTGGTGGAGCTGGACACAGCACGCACTTGATGAGCGTGCAGCATGAACACGCTAGAGGACATCACCTTTGCCGCCGTGTGGGTCTTCCTGCCTCTGCTGCCAGTCACGCATGGCGTAGGCCTGGTCGCGCACTGCCCACGCTCTGCGAAGCTGCGGCACATCCTGCTGTACCCGTTCCGAGGCGGCAGTAACCACACCATATTCCAGGCGATCGCATGGGTGCGTGCGCGGGCCTGCCCAAGAGCTGGACTGGGGCACCTGCTGCGCAGTCCTGGCCTGGTGTCACTGTCTGGCCTGAGCGAAGTGCGCTGTGCCTGTGCAGCCTGTCCATTCTGACACTGCGACTGTCTGTTTCCCACTGCGTGCGCGGTGCGGCCTTGGCTGAGGCCGAGGACTGTCTGGTTCCCACTGCGTGCGCGGTGCAGCCTTGGCTTAGGCCGAGCCGTGGTGCCTGCGTAGCTCGTCTGGGCGGCGTCCATCCTGGTGGCCCTGCCCGTGACGGTGCGCCGTCAGTGGATGCCCGCGACACACGTGGAGCTGCTGGCGGGCGCGGCAGCGGCCGGCAGCCTGTTCGCCGAGCTGTTTATGATAAAGTCGCTGCTGGTGTTTGACCCGGACGCTGCGGCGCGCGAGCGGGCCGCCCGCAAGCGCGGGTCGCCTGGCCCTGACGCGGGCGTTGCCTCGCCGCGGTCGCCTGCGTCCCCGCGCTACCAACGCAATATGGTGGGCCCCTGGCAGCCTCACAGGTCCCCACGCGAGGCGCTTGGGCTGAGGCAGGCCCTGGTCGCCTTCTGACAGGTACATATGCGCCTTATGTCCTGTCTCGTGCACAACCAAGCATGTGTGGTGACCTGCAAGCCTGTCGATGTCCGGCTTGCCATGCAGCCGTGCCGCCACCGTGCTGCTCGTGACGTCGTGGGCAAGTTGTGCGCTGCGCGGTCCTTGCTGCGGAATGTCAGAGCGGCTGTGCGCGCGGAGCGCACGCGGCGGTGCTTGCCAACTGCACCGCCTGGCTGCGCAGCTGCCTTCGCGCGGCGTTGCGTCTGCCGCGGTGGCCCTGATGGGCCTGGCGTGGGCGAGCGTGGGCGGGGCGCTGCTGCTGGCCACTGAGTACCTGGAAAGCTCTGCAGCAAAGTGCGTGTGCAGTGCCAACCCCGCTTGCTGCTTGCTTGGGAAGCAGACTGCATTCACACTGCTGCCGAGGCAGAATTGCGTGGGTCCAGCATGCAGGGCATGCGCATCCCGAGCTGAGGCAGCCTTGCGTGGTGACACCAACGGGCGTGCTGGCACAGGCTCTGTGCAGTGCTGCCAGCTCATGATGTTAAGGTCGCGCCCTGGCCCTTGGCGTCGCAGGCAGGCGTATTTCGTGCTCTCCGGCGTGTGCGTGCTGGTCGGCGCAACCACCACGCACGGGCTGGCCGGCGAGCTGCGGCACGCGCCCGCGCGCGGGCCCGACGGCAGCGACAGCCCCGGCTGGCAGTTCTTCCAGCCGTTCCGGTGCGAGCACAGACCCAGTCAGTCCGGTGCGAGCATGGAGCGGGCGTTTGAGGTGAAAAGTAAATGTGGCCTGCCTGGCCACGGGATGCGCTGCTGCCTCTGCAATGGCAGCGACAGCCTTTGCTGACCACATGTAAAATGTCAAGTGCATGGTCCTTCATGCAACGCCATGTCAAACACGGACATCCGTTTGGCGATGGGCGGGCACGGGCGGCGCTCATTGGCAGAGCCTTGACGGGCCGGACAACCTGCCATGCTGCAGCAGTGGCGCTGGCCCAGCCTGTGTGCTGGAGCGCTTGGCAAGCGCCATAAGGGCCTGGGCGGGGAAGTCTGCTGAGGCTGGCCAGGGGCCGTCGTTTGCACGCTGCGTTGCATGGCGAGCTGGCTGCG
>JAABUH010005359.1_pt1 | contig 10112 bp, 9 predicted proteins | sample 5559121 | NCBI WGS metagenome assembly JAABUH01 (sample SAMN10711871, study PRJNA513364) | rock metagenome | isolation source: Antarctica rocks | place: Antarctica: Victoria Land, Battleship Promontory nord | collected 2015-12-28 | reverse complement strand
CATGACCCCCGACACCCCGACGCTCTACGACTACCTCACCAACGCCATCGCCGGGCTGCCCGCAATCCGCGACATCGAAAGCACCCTGGTCATCCACAGCCTCAAAAGCCACGGGTAACGGTGCCGACTTGCCCCGGGGTCATTGAGGCAGTTCAGGGTCTCCGTGGCTGCGGAGCAGCTGCCGAAGTCGCTCAACCATCTGTTCCTGGGTGACGATTTCTGAAAAATGAGTCAGGCAATGCGCATCAGGACTCAGAAGATGGGTCAGGGCAGTATGTGGAACCACGTATCCTTCAGGCTCGTCTGGATCCTGCCCATGACCGGAAAATACGTTGAACGAAACTCGAGCCGACTCACTTTTTTCACGATCACCCGTCAAGCCTAGAAAATGTGGGTAGTTCTCAGTATGAAATGTCTTCATTGCCGGAGGTGTATCCCGATCGGGATCAACAGAGATGTAGAGCGGTTGAATCATCTGCGACTCAGTGCCCAGGTCGTCCAGAACTGAGCTCAATTTTTCGAGGTTTCTGGGCACACTGCTCGGCAATGGGTGAAACCGAAGACGACCAGCTGATACTTCCCCGCGAAATCGGCTTCGGTCACGGGCTGGCCGTGGTGGTCGATAAGGGAATACCTGGGCTCGATGGGTGCGCGGGTTGTCCTCATGCCTGCCCCACCTCAGCGCAATATCGCGGGCCCGGTCGAAGTGCATCGACAGATGCAGCTCGGCACCGTCTCGCCGTACGTTGAGGGTTCATGATTTGTCGGCCTGCCTAAGCATGCCAGCAAGTACTTCCCGATCACCCATCTCCGAGACCCACCCCGCGAGCCAGCCAAATTCGCCCAACGTACCGAGCTCGACCGCGTGCTCGCTGCCCGGAAGCCGCGACAAGTTTTTTACAGCAATGGTTCCATCAGGAGTTCGAACGGATGATCACGATCTACGGCTGTTGTGGTAGAGGCCAGAAACTACCCAAGTCACACCAGCACGACGAAAGAGGCCACGTTGTCAACTATACTTGGCCATATGGCGTCTCCGCTCCGCCTGGCATAACTGCCCTATCATAATATTCGTGGCAAGATTGTATTTTATGTGCCGGAGTCAACGACAAGATGGCTGCTGTTCGACCGGTGAACGGTTTCATCGTCGCTTTCATAAGTCCCCCCGCCAGATCTAGACCGGAGAACGTCCCGCGACCGACCGCTTCGACTACGACGAATCCCTCCCCTACGTGCGCGCTGATGAGCGTCATCGCAAAATCGGGAATCGCCAGCCGCCAATGTTTGTGATGCAGGCCTATGAGGTCGTGCCCGCGTCGGCGGACACCGAAAGTGGCGTCGTAGTACTCCCCGTCGTCCGCGTATAAGTTGACAAAAGCGTCGGGAGTTGAGGCGTTCCATGCGTCAACCCACTGCTGCCCGATGTTGGTTGTGCTAGCTGTTTCGCGAACTTCGGCCATGGATTGTCGCTCCTTATTCGTCCTTGGTTAGTGAACGTCAGTGACCATTCGAGTTGTACGATACGGGCCCTCCCCGTTTGAAGGCAACGCTTGTCGCCGACCAGGACTCGCAGGTAGATCGTGCGCCAGGCCCGCGGGGGTGCGCCCCTTACAACCCGCCGGGCCAAGCTGAGCATCGGCAGCGACGTGCTCAACGGAGCGGCTCGTGCTGCTCACCGACGGGCACTCGACGGAATCTCCGACGGCGTTCGCAACCCGATTCCTGGGGACAGATGACGTGTTCCACCAAAGAGCGCACCTCACACCTGGCCGTCTGTAGTGGTCGCGGGTGTGACTCGAGATCTTGTGCGTGGCCTCCGACTCGGGCTAGGGTTGTTCTATCCCGGAGCAGGTTGCTCTGAATGCGAGCACAGGAGGCACTATGGCCGCGAAATTGTTTGCGTCATCGGCTGATCTCGGCGTTAAGGAGCAGACGCTCGAGGTGCTGGCGGATGGCGTCTACGCCCTCACCGCTGAGGGGGACCCGAATCTGGGCGCGATCGAGGGCGAGGACTTCCTCGTGTGCTTCGAGGCGCTGGCCACCCCGGTGGCCGCTCGCCGCTGGATGGCCAAGCTGCGCGAACACACCGACAAACCGGTCCGCTACCTGGTGCTGAGCCACTACCACGCGGTACGGGTGCTGGGTGCCAGCGCCTTCGACGCCGAGACGATCGTCAGCAGCGAGCAGACCCGGGACCTCATCGCCGAGCGCGGCAGGCAGGACTGGGAGAGCGAGTACGGCCGGATGCCGCGGCTGTTCGAGGAGCCCGAGTCCATCCCGGGGCTGACCTGGCCCACCATGACATTCCGCGACAAGCTCACCATCGAGCTCGGCGGGGACCGGGGCGAACTCGTCCTGGAGCACGTCGGCCGCGGCCACACCGAGGGCGACCTCGTGGCCTGGCTGCCCAAGGACAAGGTGCTCTTCGCCGGCGACCTGGTGGAGTCACAGGCGGCGCTCTACACCGGTGACGCGTTCCACTTCGACTGGGCCGCAGCCACACTCGACCGGATCAAGGCCTACGGTGCTGAGCAGCTCGTCGGTGGTCGCGGCGCAATCGCCCGCGGCCGTGGCGAGGTTGACGCCGCCGTCGAGCAGACTCGCGCCTTCCTCACCACGATGCACGAGACCGTGGGCACCGCGCACCGTTCCGGCGGTAGCCTCAAGGACGCGTTCGAGGCCACCCACGCGGCGCTGGCCCCGAAGTTCGGGCGCTGGCCGATCTTCGAGCACTGCCTGCCCTTCGACGTCTCACGGCTGTGGGACGAGCTCTCCGGCATCGAGCGCCCCGTCATCTGGACCGCGGAGCGCGACCGTCAGGTGTGGGACGAGCTGCAGGGCTGAGGCACCCCGGGTCAAGGAATCGGAGGCACTCGATGTCAGAGCAGAGCTCGATCGGCACTCAGCCCGTCGTGGTGATCGGCTGCGGGCCCGTCGGCCAGACCACCGCCCTTTTGCTCGCCCGCTGGGGCGTCCCGGTGGTCGTGCTTGACGGCCGACCCCAGCGTGACCTCATCGGCTCCAAGGCGATCTGCCAGCAGCGCGACGTGCTCGACGTCTGGGACGCCGTCGGGGTGGGTGCCGAGGTGGCCCGACAGGGCGTCACCTGGACCACGTCGCGCACGTTCCACCGGGACCACGAAGTGTTCAGCGTCGACTTCGTCGACCGCGGGAGCTCACCGTTCCCGCCCTTCGTCAACATCAGCCAGTGCGTCACCGAGGACCTGCTCGACGCCGCGATCTTTGCCCAGCCGCTCATCGAGGTGCGCTGGGGCCACCGAGTCACCGGCCTGCACCAGGACGCCGACTCGGTGACCGTCACCTGCGTCACCGGGCACGGTGAGGTCACGGTCTCCGGCACCCACGCCGTGGCCTGCGCCGGGCCCCGGGCCGACCTGCTCCGCACCGCTCTCGGGCTCTCCTTCGAGGGGGAGACATTCGGGGACCAGTTCCTCATCTGCGACATCCGCACCGACCTCCCCGGCTGGGATACCGAGCGCCGGTTCTACTTCGACCCCGAGTGGAACCCGGGCCGTCAGGTGCTCATCCACCCGTGCCCGGACTCCACCTTTCGGATCGACTGGCAGGTGCCGCCGGACTTCGACCTGGCCGCCGAGCAGGCCTCCGGCGGCCTGGACACGAAGATCCGGCAGGTCATCGGGGACCGGCCCTACGAGATCGTCTGGCAGTCCGTCTACCGGTTCCACTCCCGGGTGGTCGACAGGATGCGGGAGGGCCGAGTGCTGGTGGCCGGTGACGCCGCCCACCTGGTCGCCCCGTTCGGTGCCCGCGGCCTGAACTCCGGGGTGCTGGACGCGGAGAACGCGGCCTGGAAGATCGCCTTCGTCCGCAACGGGTGGGCGTCCGACGAGTTGCTGGACAGCTACTCCGACGAGCGGCACGCCGCAGCGGTGGAGAACCTCGACGTCACCGCCGCAACCATGCGGTTCCTGGTCCCGGCGAACCCGACCGACTCCGCGCACCGGGTGGACGTCCTGGGCCGCGCAATGACCGACCCGGCCGCTCGGGCCCAGGTCGACTCCGGCCGTCTCGCCGAGCCCTTCTGGTACATCGACTCCCCCCTGACCACGACCGACCCGACGCGCCCGTTCCCCGGCCGCCCACCCCGTGGCCAGGCCCCCGAACCCGCGCCCGGGGTGCTGGTTCCCGACTGCCCGGTAAACGTCCCCGGCCGCCCGGACCTGCACCGGCTACGGCAGCTGGCCCGCCACGGGCTGACCCTCCTGCTCGGCCCGGACGCACCTGATGTGCCGACACCGGTCGGTGACCCGCCCCTCGCGGTGCACCGGATCGACAAGCTCGACCCCAGCGGCGCCCTGACCAACGTCCTCGGCGCCCGCCCCAACGAGATGTGGCTGCTGCGGCCGGACGCGCACGTGGCCGCCGTGCTCACCGACCCGGCGCTACTGCCCGCAGCGCTGTCCCGGGTCATCGCACACTCACCCGTACCCGCCTGAAAGGACCCGACCGATGGCCTACTACCGACAGGTGGGCAACGTCCCACCCAAGCGGCACACCCAACACCGTCGTCCCGACGGCGGGCTCTACAGCGAGGAGCTGATGGGCGAGGAAGGCTTTTCCTCGGACTCCTCGCTGCTCTACCACCGCTCGATCCCGAGCGCGCTGGTCGACGCCCGCCCGTGGGAGCTGCCCGACCAGTCGCTGACCGCAAACACCCCGCTGGTGCCCCGGCACCTCAAGCTCCACGACCTCTTCCCCGGCGAGGAGCACAAAGCGGCTGACCCGGTGACCGGGCGGCGGCTCGTGCTGGGCAACGCCGACCTCCGGATCTCCTACGCGGTGTCGTCGCTGACCAGCCCGTACTACCGCAACGCCACCGGTGACGAGTGCGTCTACGTCGAGCGCGGCACCGCCACCGTGGAGACCGTCTTCGGGGCGCTGAAGGTCGGGACCGGTGACTACGTGATCATTCCGCGGGCCACCACGCACCGCTGGATCCCCACCGGGGACGAGCCGCTACGCACCTACGCGGTCGAGGCCAACAGCCACATCACCCCGCCCAAACAGTACCTGTCCCGCCACGGGCAGCTGCTCGAGCACGCCCCCTTCTGCGAGCGCGACCTGCGCGCACCGAACGAGCCGCTCACCGGCGAGGGCAGCGACGTCGAGGTCTACGTCAAGCACCGCGGCGAGGGCCCCGGTGGGCTGGCCGGCACCGTGCACGTCATCCCCGACCACCCCTTCGACGTCGTCGGCTGGGACGGCTGCCTCTACCCCTACGCCTTCAACATCAGCGACTTCGAACCCATCACCGGGCGGGTGCACCAGCCCCCGCCGGCCCACCAGGTCTTCGAGGGCGCCAACTTCGTCATGTGCAACTTCGTGCCCCGCAAGGTCGACTACCACCCGCTGGCCGTTCCGGTCCCCTACTACCACTCCAACGTCGACAGCGACGAGGTCATGTTCTACGTCGATGGGGACTACGAGGCCCGCAAGGGCTCGGGCATCGGCAAGGGCTCGATCTCGCTGCACCCGGGCGGACACAGCCACGGACCGCAGCCCGGTGCCGTCGAGCGATCACTGGGCGCGGAGTACTTCGACGAGCTGGCGGTCATGGTCGACACCTTCCGCCCGCTGTCCCTCGGCGAGGCAGGCACCGCCTCCGACGACGGCCGCTACGCGTGGTCCTGGTCCGGCCGCGGGCCCAGCGCATGATCGGGCTGTTCCGGGGCCTGTTCGACGACGCCGCGCTGTTCCCGCCCGGAGACGCGCCGATGGCGGCCGCCGTCCCCGCGCACGCGGCCCTGCGACGGGAGTACGGGGCGCTGACCGGTCCGTTCGTCGTCCCCGCCGCCCGACTCGACGACTTGGTCGACGCACTGGACGGGGGGACCATCGCGGTCTCTCTGATCGCCGCCCCCGGGGGCCTGGCCGCGGCGATCGACCGGGTGCACGCGGAGCCGGGCCTAGGGCTCGCGGGCGTCGAGGTCCCCCCGCCCGCCGACGCCGGTGCGGCGGCCGAGGTGTGCGCGACGCTGGCCCGCGTCGTGCCCCCCGAGGTCCCCGCGGCGGTGGAGCTCCCCCGGACCGCCGAGCGGGACGGCGTGCTCGACGTGCTGGCCGGGGCCGGCCGGCGGGCGAAGCTGCGCACCGGCGGCGTGCGACCCGAGCTCTTCCCGCCCGCCGACGAGCTCGCCGCCACCCTGGCGGCCTGCCTGGCCCGCGGGGTGGCGGTCAAGTGCACCGCGGGCCTGCACGGTGCGGCCGCGCACGTCGACCCGGCCACCGGGTTCGCCCACCACGGTTTCCTGAACGTGCTGCTCGCGGTGGATGCGCTGTCCGACGGCGGGTCCGCGGCGGACGCTGCCGGCCGGCTGGCGCAGACCTCCGCGCCCGCGCTCGCGGACGCCCTCCGTGACTGGGCGCCCGAACGGGCCGCCCGGGCCCGCAGAAGCTTCACCTCCTTCGGCACCTGCAGCGTCGCCGACCCGGTCGGCGACCTCTCCGCCCTCGGCCTTCTCCACGACCCCGATCGGATCCCCGCATGAGCACCACCACGACCTGGCTGGACCTACCCGACGACACCGGCTACGGCCTCAACAACCTGCCGCTGGGCGTCTTCTCCTCCCACCCCGGCGCAGCGCCCCGCACCGGGGTCGCGGTCGGGCCGTGGGTGCTCGACCTGGCTGCCGCCACGGGTGACCCGGTGCACGCCACCGGGACGCTCAACGACCACCTGGCCCAGGGCCCGGCCGCCTGGGCCCGGCTACGCTCCCGGCTAATCGAGTGGTTCACCGACCCCGCCCATCGGGAGGCTGTGGCGCCGCACCTGGTGCCCCGCGCCGAGGTGACGATGCACCTGCCGGTCACCGTCGGTGACTACGTCGACTTCTACAGCTCCCAGCACCACGCGGAGAATATCGGCGCCATGTTCCGGCCGGGCTCCCCACCGCTGACCCCGAACTGGAAGCACCTGCCGATCGGCTACCACGGCCGCTCGGGCACCGTCGCGGTCTCGGGCACCCCGGTGGTGCGGCCCAACGGCCAGCGCAAGGAGCCCAGTGACACAGCACCCACCTTCGGGCCCAGTCGGCGGTTGGACATCGAGGCCGAGGTCGGGTTCGTTGTCGGCGCCCCGTCCCAGCTGGGCACGGCCGTCCCGGTCGGGGCATTCGCCGAGCACGTTTTCGGCGTGTGCCTGGTCAACGACTGGTCCTCCCGGGACCTGCAGTCATGGGAGTACGTGCCGCTGGGGCCCTTCCTCGGGAAGTCGTTCCTCACCTCGATCTCGCCGTGGGTGGTGCCGCTGGCCGCGCTGCAGGTCGCTCGCGTCGACCCACCGGCCCGCGAGCCCGCCCTGCTCCCCTACCTCGACGACGACGCCCGGTGGGGGTTGGACATCAACCTGGAGGTCCGCCTGAACGGGGAGGTGGTCAGCCGGCCGCCGTTCGCCTCGATGTACTGGACGCCGGCCCAGCAGCTGGCCCACATGACCGTCAACGGTGCCTCGATCCGCACCGGTGACCTGTTCGCCTCCGGCACGGTCTCCGGGCCCGAGCGGGGCCAACGAGGCTCCTTCATCGAGCTCTCCTGGGGCGGCACCGAGCCGCTCACCCTCACCGACGGGTCCACCCGCTCCTTCCTGCAGGACGGCGACGAGGTCACCATCACCGCCACCGCACCAGGTACCGGTGGTGGCCGGATCTCCTTCGGAGAGGTCACCGGTGGAATCGTGCCAGCCCGGTGACCTGTCTCTCCTCCGAGCAACCCCGCCCTCGCAGCCAGGGGCGGGGTTGGTGCCACCACCGGTCATCGACCGAAGGTAACCATCCACTGGCGGCACTCGGCTACCCGATGTTCTGACCACCCCCTCGGCGCTGTCGCCGTTGTCTCGACGACACGGCGGGCTCGTCCTGCCATGCGATCTCAAGGAGACCCGATGTCCACCCCTCAGTCGCAAACCCTGGACCGGGGGTTGCTGATTTTGGAGCAACTCGCGGTGGCCGGTACCCCACAACCGGTCATGGCTGTCGCCGCCTCGGTAGGGCTGCACCGATCCATCACGTACCGGTTGTTGCGCACGCTGGAGGATCGAGGTTTCGTGGAACGAGACGAAGCCGGGCGGTTCGCGCTGGGGCTGACCGTCGCGTTGCTCGCCCGGGGGGTCCGGACCCCCTTGCAGGCTGCAGCGATCGCCGGGCTCACACCGCTGGTCGAACGCCTGGGTTGCACCGGATTCCTCGTTGTCCGATCCGGAGACGACGCAGTAACACTCACCTCTGTAGAACCGCGCGATGTCCCCAGTCACGTCACCCGCCAGCCGGGTACCCGACACCCGGTCGGGCGGGGTGCCCCCGGGCTCGCCCTGCTACAGGCCGACCCGCCCCACGCTGACGACCGACCCGAGCTCGTAGCCGCCCGACACCGCGGCTGGGCGGTCAGTGACGGCGAAGTCCTCCCAGGGGTGCGGTCGGTATCCGCGCCCGTACTCGACGGCGAGAGGCAAGTAAAAAGCGCTCTCGCGGTCGTCTACACCGGGGACCGGGATGACGTCGACCAGATCGGATCGGCCTTGGTTGATGCTGCGGCACAGCTGTCGCGTGGAACGCGGTAACCCGAGCCCACTCACCGCACGGCCAACCGACCACGACGCCCCCCAAGGGACGCGATCCGGCAGTACTCCTCGTCGACGTTACCCTTCGGCTAAGGCGGGTGACGTCTCCCTTGTGGACACATTCGACCGGTGCTCGGAGCAGTCGCGGAGTTCCTGTTCGAGGTCCGCATCCCACTTGCCCCGCCCATCGACGTGGGGCCAGGTCCCGACGGCCGGCGCCTCGTCCTACTCGCCGAGTCCGGACGCTTCGCCGGGCCGCGGCTGCGCGGCGAGGTGATCCCGCTGTCCGGTGGGGCCAGGTCCCGACGGCCGGCGCCTCGTCCTACTCGCCGAGTCCGGACGCTTCGCCGGGCCGCGGCTGCGCGGCGAGGTGATCCCGCTGTCCGGTGGGGACTACGTCCGCCGGCGATCCGACGGCGTCTCGGTGATCGACGTGCGGCTGTGTCTGCGCACCGACGACGGCGCCACGGTGCTGATGACCTATCAGGGTCGGCTGCAGGCGAGCAAGGTGAACACGGACTACGCGCGCGACTTCGCCAAACCCGACGATCCGGCTGGCGCGGACCGCTACTATTTCCGCACGAACCCGCTGTTCGAGACCGGTGACGAGCGCTACGCCTGGCTCAACACGATCGTGGCCATCGGGAAGGGACGCACCGGCGGCGGCGGCAGCGTCATCTACGACATTTTCGGGGTCAAGTGATCACGCCCGCCGCGTCGGGCGATCAGCTGTCCGACGCCGACCGCGGCCCGATTATCGACACTCATCTGCACGCCTTCGCCTTCGCCGGCGACGTGCCCGGGCCCCGGACTCCCCGGGGCGGTCCCCGCCGCGGTAGGTGTCGGGTACGGCGTGAACCTCGGCTACGACGGCACGCGTCCCTGACCCGCCGAGCTGGCGGCGATGCGCAAGCAGCCGCGTGGCGCCGAACCGATCTGGGCCGCGCTCACCGACGACGACCTCCGCGAACAGACACTGGACGCGATGACACTGTTGGACATCCGCGGTGCTCGACGAAGGCTTCGCGGTGCTTGACGAGATCACCGACCAGTACAACGACCCGCGGATGGACGACTCGCGCTTCGACGCCTACTGGGAACTGGCGGCAAATCTTCACCGGGCGGGTCTACTGCGAATGCGCAGGCGACACTCATCCACTTCCACCGGCGACCGTCCTACCCAGCCCATCCTGCTGTCAGGGCTACCTCCACCGTCAAGGGTCAGCCGCAGAACGCCAGATCACGGCGGTTCGGGGCTGGTGACAGCATTGCTTACCCATTCAGCACCCCGCCGCGCTGCGGTGGGCGGTCGTGGTGCGAGCGCCGGGCACGACGAGAGCGACCATCATCTTGGTAGGACCTCGACTACCCCCGATGCTGACCCGGCCGCCGCCAACGACCGACCCCAGCTGGTCGCCGCCCGCCACCGCGGCTGGGCGACGAGTGACGGCGAAGTCCTTCCTGGGGTGCGGTCGGTATCCGCGCCAGTATTCGACGGCGAGCGGAAAGTAAAAAG
>JAABUH010005358.1_pt1 | contig 10114 bp, 11 predicted proteins | sample 5559121 | NCBI WGS metagenome assembly JAABUH01 (sample SAMN10711871, study PRJNA513364) | rock metagenome | isolation source: Antarctica rocks | place: Antarctica: Victoria Land, Battleship Promontory nord | collected 2015-12-28 | reverse complement strand
CCTGGTCCCCATCCACATAGCGAAGATGAATCTTGCAATGTTTCACACTAGGAGCAATACGAGACTTGAATGCCCAACCTTTCGGATCCGTGTACTCTTTTGGCACAGAGGATAGATAAAGCCATACTCGCTCCAGGTTGAAAGTGGATATGACTTTCCGAATTTCCTCTAACAGAGGCCCCTCGACAAGATGATCGGACACTAGCTTAAGGTAGACGAGGGTTTGGCGGTGCGATGACAAGGCTCTTAATGTCGCAGTTGTGAGGGAATGTGACGGCACATCAGACGTCGGGTGGCTAATACAGAGACTTTTCAAGGGTCTTAGGCCCTGCAGTACGTCACTTGTAAAGCTGTAGTATTTGTACAACTGGCCTGTTGGTACTGAATAAGTGTCGCTGTCGTAATAAATGGGCCAACGCTGAATGGCTATGGAATTCAGACGTGGTAGTGAGTTGAGGATCGAAAGTGTTTCCTGAGGCGTTGACAACGAATAGCCAGACCAGGTCAGTTCAACCAGGTTGCGAAACCCTTGCAGAGGCTCTACTCGCATAAGATCTGTGACTAATGAAATGAACTCGATCTTCGGACAAGATTTCGAGATCATCCGTAAAAGGGTCTCTTGGTCTTCATATCGGTGGTCATTGAGGGATGGACCAATTTTGGAAGTTTGATCGACCAAATCAAGAATGAGTCCAAGACGCCTGAGATTCTGATATGATGGTAGAGCCCGCTCAAGTAGCTCGCTCTCATTGGGACTGGCAGATGAATGATCCTGCATTACCATGCCCGAAGTCTTTGCTACCGGAAGTAAGGGAGAATGAATCGTCCAATGGCAGAAGATGTCCTTGACATGGAGTAGTAAGTGTGGATACCCGTTTGATGTCCAATCGACGAAGGATTCGATGCTATCGAAATTGCGACTTAGTTGGAACAATAGAGGAAATGCCTCCATTCGGGTTTGACGACAGACTGATGCAATCTCCGAGGAATATTGAGGTCTATGTGATTTCGTATCGAAGCAGATCTCATAGATCTGGAATCGTAGTTCCAATGGAAGACCGAGAAGACTGGAGAGTTGAGCTGACATCATGGGTAGATTGTGTAATAGCTCTAGGCAGCAGTGTCCACGCCGGTGTGATTGCAATGCAGTTCGGGAGATGAGAGTCGAGTTTAAGTAGAAAGCTGACTGTGCTGATTGCGAACTGTTCCAATTATAATTGCGGATAAAACACCAGAAGGCTTGGCGGATTACATAATCACCTTCTCCTCTTACCATTTTGGCAGCAATCTGTACTGGAAAACTCAAATTATGAAAAATCAGATCACCGAGGCTGGGAAGATAAACGGTTTGTAGATGAAGCTCGGTAGTTTGTAGCTTATTAAGCAGGACCTATAAGAAAATTGAATCATTATCAGGTACAAGCAATGATGGCACCAATGATGGCACTATGATATGGTTTTTGGGGAGCCTTGTGGTCGAGTAAGCCTGATCTAATCCGCCCAGAAAGAAGGAGTTATTGTGATTTACGGATCGATAACACAACCGTCCGTCAGGTCGCTAGAATGGCGATCTAAGTTAGGGTGTAACCAGACTGGGAAACGTACTCATAGTCATCGTCAATTAATTATTCTGTCCCATAATCATGATTCCCTCGCTGCTTCGCATCATCATTTCTTTAAGACGGATCACTTTGCCCGCTGATGATCGATGGTCGAGCGTCACTGCCAATGCCACACATAATGCCTTCAGATCCCGCCTGCAGATACTCGAGATGAAATGCCTGTGTTGTTGAATTTCTGTGAAGTTGTAGGTCGATCGGAGTACCGACGAATGATAGCAAGTTTATCAGAAGAGTGCCAAACGAAAAGCAATTCTCGTTATCGGAGCTTTTCTCGTAGCGAATCGAAAGCGGATATAAAAGCTGGTAAGAGATTGCCTCCCATAGATGCTAGTCGGTCATCCATCTACGGAGATCATGCCCTAGTCATATGATTTGATGAAGACTTTGACGGTCTGAATTTCAATGGAGCTTTGATATCATTGCGCAGGCTTCGAAGGCGACAATCCCATTTCAAGTGTTTGTAATACAGCCGTCTAGGATTCAGAAACCACTTTCGAAAGATACTTCGGCTCGACCAAGCCACCTCCCGCCTCCAGGCTTGCGATCCACTCCCATGTAAGGCAAGGAATAAGCACCCCAACCACTATACCCATGTACGTGACAGCATTCATACGCCTATCGATAGGCAAGCACAAGACGACTATTGCCACAAGAATACGAGGAACCAATCTTACATAACGGTTGTTGACTTTCAGAGTCCGTGGACCGTCCAACGACCGATTCAGTAGCGCGATCTTCGTCTGGTTGAAAAGAATAACCGATAGCGTGCTAGATGCCACCCACTTGGCTGAATACATGGAGATTGCCAACTTGTGGGCTGCTTCGTCTTCGCCATCGCTTGGATCGATAGCGTTCGCGCCGAGATTCTGGATGAAGAACCCAAATGTAACGCCGAGGATGAGAGTACTGCCGAACATTGATACATGGGAGCTATATAGTTCAGCAGATTATTCAAGAGAGCAACTTAGGTTACATGATGTGTGTTTCACTTACGAGAGCTAGAGAATCCGCCTCCAGCAAGTCCTCTTCACTGCATGTATATATCTTCGCGATAAGTCGCCATTGAAGAACAAACAGCTCAGTACATAATAGACCGAAAGTGCAGATACACCTGCTCCAGCTTTAGGCGTGATGTCTTTCCCTAGTGGGGAGTTCCTGATAAGATTCAGTACGCCTTCGCCTAGAATGATTATGTAGAAGTCCTCCACTCTCTCAACCCAATGGTCTCTATTAAAAATCTCCTTTCGGTCGTCTTTAAGGAAGCGTTCTGCCAATGGTGTATCAAACACAGCGGCTGCCAAGAATTCAAGTGTCACCGCACAGTAGACCAAAGCAGCTTTTGTGGGGTAAGAGTACCAATATGCAGGAAGCCAGAGACCAAGTAATGGCACGCCGAGAGCGCTCTGGAGAATGGTACGTCTTCGAATGTGTGGCAAGTGAAGAGAATAGTAGGCCTCGATGGCGAGCATAGAAGCCTTGAAGGCGAGATAAAGTGAGATCGCAAAGCTGGTCTTGGCCTCCTCGTCAAATAAGTACGGCGCGTTGTTGCCATAGCCCATGGCTAGGATCAGAGCCCATACGACCCACAGTCTTTCGATGATGTCGTTCGTGCGGTACTTGCTCATAAAATCTTGGAGGTATTTCCAGAGCCGCCATGCGATGAGGAAAAGGATGATGAACTCCCATATCGCTCTTCCCACGCCGTAGACGGATTCAGGGCTGTATGCTTGTTCTGCGAAATGGTCCGCAAGATTACCAATGATACCGACCCATATCAAATCGATGACAAGCTCGAATCGCCCTGATTGAGTATTTGTATCAATTTCGATACATGAACTCGATCTACCGAGAAGGCGAGAGAAGGCTTACGCTTTTCCCTCACAGGGTCATCAATAGACCCTTCGTCCTCCCCCGGGCGTTGAAGACCGACAACCTCGTCTAGTGGCTCGTGTGTCCTTGGTCTTCTCAAAATGTAGCTGTGAGAAAGAGGGTTCGACTGAGCAGATTCGATCAACGTCTGCCTTCGTAGTAACCTCGACATGCCGCGTTACTCTACTTTCCCCAATCTGGTTTTTAAGGAGCAGGGAATTGGACAAATGCTCTCACTGGCATGAATGGATATTTCAAGCACCGATGTTCCAAAGAAAGGGCATGCTACATCCCACAGGACCTCATGTTCGAAGATACAGCGAAAACGCGTTGCGAAACTTACAGGGAATCGACAATTTGCACCTACGATAAGAAGGTTTCGACTGTAGCAGCCAGCAGATTGCGGCTGAAGATCTGGCTAGCTTTCCGAACATTGGATGGAATGATACATTATATTGCTCTTCATTGGTATTTCGGGTCATTTGAGGGCTGTGATGCAGCTCACCGCCGCCTCCGTGCACAAACCCATCCAAACGACCTTTGTGGCCTGTTGGCGATGGGAGGGCTCACAAGCTGGACTGATCCACATAGACACTGCGAATGCCAAGAAGCAGACGGCCGTGATTGGTGGCTACCTCACCTTTGGGGTTTCAGATCAGCACGGACAAAGTGGCCCCCGAGCCCTGATAAGCCAGACTCTTGAGTGTTGGCAACCATCAGTCTATGGATCCTGACAATTGGCTGATATCTCAAGGACTGTGAGAGTCTGCTACGTTCGCAAAGACTTGGCCACTTGGCGTGCAATTATAAGTACTGTAGGGCTGTGAGACCCTGGACATTGCTCCCATTCATAACTCATTCGAGCCACGAGATGCAGCAACAGTACGGGACATACGACCAGATCAATCACTATGGCAAACCTTCAGCACGACGGAAGAAATCTCTGCTCATCGGGATCAATTACGAGGGGCAGAGTCACGCCCTCCAGGGCTGCCGGCAAGATGTACGCAATATGGTAAGTACAGAATTCCTAGGGATCCATCGATGCCACGTTGACCTTTCCCAGTCACAGTTCCTGAGTTCCAGAGGCTACCCTACGGACGAGCGCAGCATGGTCGTCCTCGCTGATGACCGTCAGGGTTCCTATTATCCTACCGGCCATAATATCCTAGCTGCTATGGATTGGCTCGTAAGCGAGCCTGGTATTCAATGCTTCCTACACTATTCTGGTCATGGCGGCCAAGTCAAAGATCCAGATGGGGACCGGGACAGTGGATTCGACGACACCATCGTACCTGTTGATTACCAAGAGCAAGGCCAGCTTGATAGTGACACCCTACACAGACATCTTGTTTCCAAGCTACATCCAACCAGCACCCTCTTTGTCGTGTTCGACTGCTGTCATTCTGGTTCAGCAATTGAGCTGCCCTTTGTATACCGTCCTGATTCTGGGGGTAATATCAATCTGATGGACAACGTCAAGCAAGGCCTCCACTTGGTGCAGACCGCTCAGCACCTCGTTCAAGGTGGATCTACGTATGATAGGATGAATGATGCCAAACAGCTCTTCGCAGGCGCGCAGTCCTTCTTTCAAGGTCTGAAGCATCGGGGCGAGGGGGAATCTGATGAACAAGGCCTGGGTGAAGAGAATTTCCAGGAAGATTGGGTACACGAAGGGAAATCAGTGTTCATGTTCAGTGGTTGCAGGGACGATCAGACGAGTGCAGATGCGACTATTGGGGGTAGTCATGTGGGGGCAATGAGCTGGGCTATGTTGGAGACTTTGTACTCAAGACCTGGACAGAGCTACGTCGAGGTACGTTTGAATTGCATGCTCTAGAAGCTCAGGTGCTGACGTGATGGCATAGGTCCTCCAAAATACGCGACAATTATTGGTAGGAAAATATCAGCAGGTACCTCAGCTCTCCGTGGGGACAAAGGTCGATTTGGATCAGCCTTTGAACTTCTGAGCTGGAGATAATCCTGCCTGTCAGGGAGCTGACCTGATTGCTTAGTGACTGAGCCGGCTTGATCACGGTTTGCGGGTTGGCGCCAATAGCAATACTACAGCCGTGTTATGACACCTGTTGCAGTGAGTTGTGTTTCTATCGATGACAAGCAATGTAGCTCTGAGGGTGATTAACCAGCTTTCCAACCAGATTTTTATTTGAGCACAAAGCATGTTACCACAGTTGGATCACGACCAGAAGTCTTGAATCTAAAAGCGCGGCTAGCTATGTTGGGTTTAAATCTCAGGGTAGTTGTCTTCCCATATCTTGAGCAATCCGACCCCCGAACGGCATAGCGATGTAAAGATGAAGGCTTGATACTGGTGTCAAACCCCCGTGCCAGTCAAGTCGCGAAGTGAATTTGACGCTGCCCTCTGAACGGTCCATATCTCCATTGGAGGCTACAAAGCTGTCCACGAACGGTGTTGTTGGGCGTCCATATGCCGACTGTGACTGATAAATATCCGACAGGTGGTTGTAAGGGCGTCACCCAGGATGCATCTTCCTCAGGCTAGCTCGTCACAAGATTAAATGGCACACTTGATTCAAAGAACGACAGATCAGCTCGAGAATCCTGCCCATTAAATACCAAGTTACTGATGCCAGGTCCATCAGAAGACACATTTCCTATACTCCCCGCAGCTGCCGAGGAGGGCTTGTCTGAAAGCTCCAGAAAGATTTTATTATTGGCACCTTTCGCGATCGTATGAGTCTCTAGCTCTCCAGTCTCTATTCCTGTTTGACACTTACCAATACCATACGCCTTACCTCCTTTCTCCTTCCATCTCGTGCACATAGCCGCAATAGCTGTCGTTGTTTCCCAAATCTCGTACCAGCTCGAAGTCGTTACAGAGTGACCGATGATGTCAATGGTCAACATACATCTTTGTTCCTCTTTCGTTGAGGTTTGCAACGTCAGCGCGTTACTTTCCGGTTGTGAAAGTGTTCCGCCTACTTGTTTCCAAGATGAATGGCAATCCTACTTCAACCTCCTCTTGGTCGTGGGACCCAAAGATGCGGGATCTGCGATTAGCTCTCATCATCGAGAATAGAACGACGCATGAAGACCATGGTGGTCCTGGAGTTGAACCAGGGTCGCATTTTACGTTCGGTTTATAGCTACCCATTTCCACCTGGACTTTGTTGTCGCCACCTGTCGAAATTGCATCAATAATGCGTGATGAGAATCGAAATGGCTGAAGGACACTCTGTTCAACCAAGAATTTTCGTTTCTTCGGCTTACCTAGATTGTAGGCTCTTCCACCCTTGCCCCGTTCGATGATGCAACTCTGAAGCACCTGGGCCCCTGCTTGTGCAATGTCTGTGGCTCTCGCATGACCCAGAACAGCACCTTCGACTAAGCCCGGCTGCAAGAAGCAGACTCCATCATCTGCCACACGTCATTGGGCTGTGCATACTGCATTGCAACGACTTCTGCATCTAATCAACTCACTGCTATACGTCCTTTGAGGAAGGTCTATATCGTGTGGAATCCCGCTGTCACGTTCAGAGAAGGAAAATGTCTTGTCATCATGTCCGAGGTAGCCAAACAGGTCCCGGCAACTCTTGACTTTCAAATTACTGCCATATCGACGTGATTCGCACTCGACCTTCAACCTATTGCCCGCGAAGAGGGACGCGTTATTCGCCAAGGCCAGGATACCATACGGTGGTACTAAATTCCGAGAAGCTGAGGAGATTGCCGCGAGACTGCCATCTACATGGGAAGGGTAAGGAATGCTTGCCGACAGTACAGTAATGCTATGTATGAAAAGAGAAAAATCCTTAAGCCTCAACATTTTTTTTTGGGAGACCATGCCGCAATGCTCAGACCATGGGAGACTTCAGGATCCTACGAATGCAGGGATCAAGTAAAAGGTAAGATAAAGATCGCGACTACGAGTCGGAGCCGACGTTCGCGCATACGCACATCCCATGTTCCCGCAGAGCGTCATCCAATTCCTGTGCACGGCTTCACCCGATTCCTTCATGCGCCCCTATTATCCATCTTGAAATTGTCCCACACTGCTGATCTTCGTTGGAAATTCCGCTAGAATTTACCTCTTATAGGTAGAAGGAAGAGATGCAAATCAGGACTGGGAACCCGAAGATCTTGTGAAGATCGTAAGCCAGATGCTTGGATTTGGAAGAGCTACAAGAGACTTCGAACGTAGACGCGAACACAGTCGGAGTACGAGTAGGCACATTCCACCAAGGTCGATGCAAAGGATGGAATCAAACATGATGTCATGACGTGGCCATGGAATACCTGGATTTCTCTATTGCAATTGCCAAGTACTTAGGTATCTGTGCACCAAAAGACAGCCAGCTGTTCACTATGCATTTGAGGTGTCTTCAGTGCTGGTCATCATTACTTCCGAATAATTGACACATTGCCTATGACTAAGGTCTATTACTTTTACTTGATATGTCTAGTCGGTCTTGACCCCCTCACCAGCCAAAAAATGCCCACTCGCTATCGGACTCCACGCAGTCCTCGTCTCGTCCGAGACCGAGTATTCCAACGCCACGCATTCCCAGGCATCAACGAAATTGCCCAGCGCACCCAGCACCTCCCTCCACTCCCTCCACTTGATACCCATCGGCGTCACCAAAAGGACCGCCCTCTCAAAATTCGGCTCCAAAAACGTCTTCCGTCGCCCTCTGTGCATCATGGCCTTCCCGCTGCCATGCTGGAAGCTATCGTCATAGGCGGCTTCGAGAACCCGTTCTGCGGCTGATTGGGGGATGGGGCCGCCATAGTCGGAGAATTCGACGGATAGGTCGCTTTCTGGGATGAGATAGACGAACGGATTTGGAGGACTTGAGGTGGCGCTCTTTTTAGAGATTGACCTCCCTCGTTTTTAGAGGGCATGTGGGTATACTTACTGTGCGAGGGTATTGTTCGACGGAAGTAGGGACGAGAAGTTTGGACCGCTTGAGAGAGATAGATAAGGGAAGGGAAGAGAAGACGTCAATGCAAAGGCAAAGAAGTATAATAAGGTCAGAAGGAAAGCTTCAATGTGGCTTTCTAGCTTCCATGTCATTTCCCAGGAATGATCATAATGTCTAAGTGAAGAATGTATTGCAGAAATTTGGTGTCGCTTCTTTTCGTTTTGAGCGCTTGCAGTATCTGCGAGTACACTATTGCGTCACTTCACAGGACATTCATTGGGCCAGTCATGCATAAATATCGCGTGCTCAACGTATTCCATGAGAGACACCGTGGTCTCTCCACTTCCATCCATTCATTATGCTTTGAACATTGTATTCGAGGTATCCCGATTATTCTTACAGAGTAAACCGGTGCAGATTCGAAAATTACAGGAAACAGACCGAACAAGTGTCTTGGAAAGAAGTACAAAGGGTAAGAACGTAGCTAGCGATAGGCTACTAATCCAACTCTCGCGAACCGATGGCCAACTCTTGGGCTGAAGAGACATTCACCCTTTCTGGCACAAAGCCTTTCTATCGATTTACCGATGGTACAGCCCAACATGATGATGTTGCGATACTCCACGTGACATTTTGAATGATGGACTGTGAATTGTGAGTAATGATGCTGGCAATGCTGGGCGCGTAACCCAAGAATCCCATTGGAGGGTTGCATTCTCGAATCCTTCTGTGCGGCTGAGTCTTCGCTTACAGGTCCATTTCGGCATTTCGACTCACCTCATTCGGCCATCTCACCTCATCTGGGGCCGTTTCATGAGGCAGTGTCGCATCATCCACACTAAGCACGCCATCTTCGGGTCTGGCATGAAACGTCGAGGGTACCTGCATGTTCGCGCCGATCTGAATGGATATGAACGCGCTTTGATTTCGGAAGCGTACAGACGCACACTTGCATTGCGTAGGCAAAGCGCGTGTGCAGCCGCCCATCACAATAGTTGTTGTTGTCCTGTCAATTGGTTGCTCCTAGATGGCTCTTCGAGATGGAAGTCGGCGATGCAAAAGATGCAGCAATCCATAGAAGAAACCGCCCCAGCGAGGCAACCATAGCACCCTGGGCCAATCAGCCAGTTCAACGAAACTACCGATGCTACCACACAAGACATCTTGTGCGCCCCGGCACAAGCTACTTGCCCAAGCTGATGCTGGACCCATCGTATCATCAGACGCTCTTGCCTCAGTCAGCCAATCATCATCGACATTTAGAATCCTTTCATGCAAAGCCTCAATCCCAACTCCCAGTCTTCTAATTTCGTCTTGGGAAGCTGGCCTGGCTCGTGACTCTGAGGTTTTTGCTCATGAAAGTGATGCTTCTTAAGGCAACAGGATGATCCAACATAAAAGGGCGCTTTGCACTGATCGCAGATCTATTACTGCACATCATTCACTAGCCTTCTCTTTCAGTCAACTGACTTGTGTATCGATTTAATACCTTGTACTCTGAATAGACGTTGCCTTATCTGCATCACTAGACCAACGCTATTGATCGCGAGAGGTCAAGGTTCTCTTTCAAAAGGCTTGCAATCGAGGCCATCAAGAGTCAAGCACCCTGGCGAGCGGCGGATCCAAATCAGGAGGCTCATCAGGAGGCTCCGGCATGTCTTTCCTCGCGCCGTATACGAATGCTATGAGAATTGGCCAAGGGTAAGTGGTATTCATTGT
>JAABUH010005356.1_pt1 | contig 10115 bp, 12 predicted proteins | sample 5559121 | NCBI WGS metagenome assembly JAABUH01 (sample SAMN10711871, study PRJNA513364) | rock metagenome | isolation source: Antarctica rocks | place: Antarctica: Victoria Land, Battleship Promontory nord | collected 2015-12-28 | reverse complement strand
CTGCATGCAGGTAAGCTAGCATGATCAATCATAACAGTGATGTTGATGATAATGATGACGATAATTGGTGATAATGATTTAAACGTGGGCTCAGCTAACAGGCATCAGTGCATGCAAAGCAAGCCCTCCACAATGCTTCTGCATGCAGGTAGGCTATGAAGGCTGTCATTCTTGGTAGGATTCAGCTTACGAGTGGCTGTACTACCTTTTATGTGGAAAAACAGTCCTGAAGCTGAGTCCCCCCTGAACCGTAAACAAATAAATATAGACAAGCAAAGCGCAGCGTGACACAGAGGATGCGGGTGTTGATGCTGCTACGAATGACAGCTCCTTGGATGCAGCCTGCCCATGCTCTGGTCTTTTTTAAAACGCTTCTGCGTACATGGCACTTGCTGTCCCTCAGCATCTCTTGGTGCGAAAATGTGATGATGGGCTTCCTGCTCTTTGGAAGCTAAGACAGCACCTGAACATTGTAGTCTTGCAGTAGTCAAGCGTCATCCACTCACACATGAAGAACAGATGCCAAGCGCAGTCTTTGCGAAAGATCTTGTTTCATGCTCAAGCTCAGAGTACTCCTGTGTCGCAGACTCGCGGCTGAGCAGCCACTTTGTACAAGTGACAGCCGCTTGAAATTTGAGATGACCAGATGAGAAAGGGGGGGAAAGTCCCCTGTTGCAGCAGCACTTTCACCTGAAGACATGCTTCTTCGTCTTCTGGAAGGTCAGAACGACCTGCTTGGCAGCCGTGTCCTTCTGTACCAGTACCTGCTCCACCATTGTCCACCACTCTTGGTACGCACTCTTCTTCTTCTCATGTTGCTCCAGCATGAGTGCCTACAATGCGCAAACTGCATCAAGGGGTACTGCATGTTTCATGCGATGCTTGAGGCAAGGTAGGACCAACAAACCAAATCATTGCATGAGCAGCGTTGCTGACTTTGGTGGGCTCAGTGATGGGCTTCTGAGAACAGAGACTCACTGAGTCAGCCAAGAGCACATATGCTGCCATTGCTTAGATCAACAAGAGCTGACACAGTCCACATTTGCTACAGCTGGGTGTGTTTAAGAGGGGATATGGTGGCATGTAACCCATGCACTGCTGCAAAAGTCACCTGCCTTGAACTCCTCAGTGGCGATGCCAGCTTTGTCCTTGACATCAGTCCAGCCATCCACCAGACCGGGGACCTGCCCCAGCTTGGCCCACTCGGCATCTGCCTTCACCATGTCCTCCAACAGTGTCTCGATGCCCTGAAACATTCATTCATTCATTCATTTGTTCTTTCATCACATTCATTCATTCAATCATTCTCTTTTGGAGGATTCAGATTTAGCAAATCCTCTAGGGTCAGGTATGTACAGTCCTGAGTAGCTCCCTGTGTTAGGTTTTGTTACGGCAGTCTGAATCAAGTGCACCATCTGCTTGGCGCTTTCATGCAAATCATCTCCTGATGTCTCCCATGCATGCAACAGACATGTCTGCTGTTGCACCGGCCCCTGGTGTTTACACTGACAAACATCCAGGATCATCATCAGAAAGTGTGTTGGGGCCTGCCAGTTCAGGTGTTGTAAACAAGATGAAGGAAAGGGCCTCACCTCCAGATTAGCCTCTTTCATTAGGGCCACATGGGCAGCAGTCTCAGCAGCTTCCTTGTCAGCTACCGCCTCGATTGCCTCCTTCTCCCCCAACTCTATCATCTCATCCTGCAGCCATTCCACAATTAGCCTTTCATGCATCCATTCATCCATCCATTTATTCATTCATGCAATACATCTCTTCCCCTGTTCAGGTACATACAGTCCTGAGTAGCTCCCTGCATGAAATCTTGTTTTGGCAGTCGGCATACCAACAATGACATGTGTTAATGTGTTCTGTATCAGCATCAATCATGCTACAGGGCAGTCTGTACAGCCCTACATGCCTTCTATAATGTCAGGCAGCAGGAGTACTGTCTGACCTCTTCTTGTGTGCCTCAAATTGTTGCCAGTCACACATGCATTTATGTTGCTGTCATGAGACCTATGACCAGTCATGGCATGATCACACCTATGCCTCACAGCTGTGGTGCAGTGTGCCATGACAGCAAGCTAGGGCGCTAACAGGTGGAAAAAGTACTTGACTATGAATGCATCTGTGCAGTACACATGCAGCAGTTCTCAGTCAGCGAATTGTCAGCGTGATGGTCAAAGCGCAGACAATGATAATGCAACAGCATTATGTGTACCGCAGAGCTGCTGGAAGTCGCACCTGATGCTGCTCTATGGCAGATGCCACGTCAGCTGCATTGACACGTCGGTAGTCCAGGTAGGTGAGGTCCTTAATGTGGGATAGCACATAGCTGCGGTAGTCAGGCAAGGCAGCAATGGGGTTGCCAGCTAGGTTGACCAGCCGCAACTTTTTGAACTGCCGCAGGTACATTACATTGTCAAAGGCTGAGATGTTGTTGCGACCTGCACAGCACACCCTGCGTTGAAGGCACTACTGTGCTGCTTTGGACTGGTTGTGTAGACCAGCACAGGCTATGCTATGCAGGGTTGCTCTGCAAGTGTCACAAGCCAGCATATGCTTTGCAGACGTCACAGGCCAGCAGATGCTCTGCAAAAGTCACAGGCCAGCAGATGCTTTGTGGAAGCTACAGGTAAGCATACACTTGCGAGCCAGGCGAATGTACATTCATAACAGCAGACTGGGTAACTGTTGTGAATTTCCAACCTTGATGGCACATGCAGCAAAATGTGATCACACAAACAGAGGTGTGGCATGACATGTGTGTCTCATGTGGATGCCTGCATGAGGAGCAGCCATTTGGAGTGTGGGGTGCTTTGCTCACCAAGGGACAAAACAACTAAGTCTTCTAGGGTTTCAATGTTTTCTATTCTCTCAAGCTTATTACTGAACAGTGACAGGTCTGTGAGCTTCTTCAACTTGCTCAATCCTTCAAGCTTGGTAATGCTATTGAAGGACAGGTCTAGCCATGTCAGGTTGACCTGCAGAGAATACACAGCATTAGGTTGAGTTTAAGCTGGCAGTTCTTGCATGTGTTGGTCATTCTGCATCTGTCTGTGAGTGACACTCTGCCTCTGCTGCAGCTGTGGAGTTTGTCAGTTGTGCCCGTGCTTGCATACCAGGTGATCAAGATTCTCAATCTTGGTCAAGCAGTTGTTGTCCAGCTGCAGCTTCTTGAGATTGACCAAGCCATGTAGATGATCAATCTGAACAATGCGTTTGAAACCAAAGGCCAAATGCTCGATGTCCTTGTACTGCATGGTTTTCTGTTGCTGTTGTATGTCTGCTCCTTGAGTGCTGACTCCTTCCAAGCCATGCCTCTCGCCCTTGTCGGCCTCAGTTTTGTTGCCATCAATCTGAAACGCATCAAGATCTCAAACGCGGCGCTCTTGCGTTGAACTGCCGCAGTTGAGCGCAGCCGTCCCTGCAAGCTTAAGCTGATACCTGTATACACTGGCGGGTGAGAGCCTCTGTTATCACATTTTCCTCTTTTTGAGGAGCCAGTGACAGAGGGCCTCCCATGCCCTGAAGCTGTACTTTGTGGCCAGCAGCTTACAAGCCTGTCGTCTACAAGGCAAGCTCGTTGAGCTGCGGTCAACCTATGGCAACCTGTCGGCAGCGTAAACGCTGTCGCTGCTATCAGCGCAAAGGTATTTCCTGCCACGCCGAGAAGAGTGAATGCCAACAGAGTGACTGTGCTCCCGCAGATTGGCAGGTTTCGGATCGCAAGCAGCACTTAGCCAGACAAGGGAAGGGGACATGGAATTATGTTCGATGAAGATGAACGGAGAATTTGTCAATTTAGGTTGCTGAAATAGGGTTTCAAGCGGGGTTTACAAAGTGAACCGGACGCTGCTGCAAACAGAAAGCCGCCAAGGAACAACACATTCTGCTCTGTCCGGAAGGAATATGACTCTGTGACAGCAAGGATCGCTCAATGGAACCGGGTTCGCGAGGACACCTCATGGTAAGCCTGCTGCTTCCCCTAAACCTACTGCCCATGTCAGTCAACTGTGCCCTCAGCAGTCCACTCTTGTTCTTACGGGCACGCATGACTTCACCCGTGTTGCAAGCTGTCAACCAGAAGCTATGCTGTGGCCCTGCTGTAGCCAGAGAAAACTGTTTTGCCCCGCTCTGAACCCCTGCAACTTCTCTTGCTGGTTGCTGCGGGTATGATAACGGATGGCGACAACGAAAGCCTCCAAATCCACTGAAACGCCGCAGCACATGGCTATGAAGTCTACAAGGATGCCACATGACGCCTTGCTTACGGCCTTTGATTCACTTTCCCGTTCATGGCTCTGACGGCATTCTCATGCTTCCTGCTGCAGATGACATCTGCCGGCGTCGAGCGAACCGCTCTGTACGCGATCAGCAGCACCCCGCTCGACTACCATCGCGATGTCTACATTTGTGGCCAGCAGACCCAGCCGCCGCCAGTCTCAGGTATGTTTGCATAAACCATCAACTCTGTGGTCTCCCTGCCCTCGGCCAGGTTAGTTGCCTGGGACGGGGCTTTGCCTGTCTTAGGTATTAGCTGGGGGCACAAATCGATCTTTGCCAGACCATAAACCAGCAACAGCTGTCTTCCGTGGGCACTTGCTGACCTGTCTCGCTGGTACAGCTATTTTGTGAACATGCATACGCTGCTCACGTTTATGCCATGCTGCAGGCTGGTGCAATGTCTGCTCTGCTACCCATGCTCATGGCCCTTGGTATGTGCTCGAAGAGACCTGAAGCATCATCACCAAGTGGGCAAGAATCAACCTCAGGTAAGTAGCTAAAAATTTGAGTGTGTTTGCCAGTTAGCACATGACTTACCCCGGACAGCTGAGCTTTCTATTGCTTTGCATGTCCCTGTATCACGTGCAAGATCAAAGGGAGCGGTGTGTTGCGGCTGAGCTTGATCATTGGCTGTGTCGTGTCTTAACCCATTCCTATATCATCTATCTCAATCTGCAGAATCCACATGTTCTTGATCGTTGTTGGACCTTTGTCATCTTACTGTGTTTTCACTGTAGGTGTGCAACCAGTGATGAGATGGTGGCTACTGCAGTGCCGCATGGTAGTATCCGGAACCATCTGAGGTAAATCTACCTTGAAACAGGTGATCACCAATTCTCATTGGACAAAATCATGTGATAAGCCTTCTTGCCACGGCCCTGGTAGCTCTTCTGCAATGACCTTGGCTGCTCATAGATGAGCTCACAACAAATTATGGTCACTGTATGATAGGAAACTGTCTTGACCTTTTGTCTTGAGCAGTGCTGAGCTAATGTGACCACATGCATCCTTCGCATTCCCTGGCCTGAGGTGTACCATTGCTTTTGCCTGCTACAAATCTGACCTTGGTCTGTATCACAGGCTGACTTGGACGTAGCCCACTGGAGCTCAACCGGACATGGATTGGTGACACCTTTCACTGCTCAGGTATCCTCCCTGCTGACCTTCAAGCAACCCATTGCCATGCATGCGTGGTGTCGGACTGCTCAATGAAGAAAACAACCCTTACACATAGGAAGTGCCGTCTGACCTGAGTGATTGACATAAGGAAAACCTACAGAGAGCAGTCTGTGCTGTGTGTGCGATGCTCTGCATGCAAGATGAGGCAAACCACTGATCTGTGTTTTTGTTTTGGTGTGCTGCATAGCGCTGAGGCAATGACGAAGCAAGTTTATCTGTCAATCCACTGAAGGGCGTCAGCTCTCTGTCGAATGATTAACTACCCTCTAAGAAGTACTGAGTCTCCTCTGCTGCTGCATGCTGTCCTGCTGCATGTCTGGCTTCTGCATCGCAGCGTACTGTGTAGTCTCATGGCCGAGGATGATTGCTTAAAACATATGGAATTACCGTCTGATTTGTATGAAGAGAATTTTGCGGCTTACTGAGGCCTGCTGCCTGCACCTATCTTGACTCCACTATTGTGCATCCCCTATGGCTAGTGCACTATCAACTCTGTTTTTTTTGGCATGCAGGCTGGACACCGTAAGTTGAGCAGCCACTTTGGAGAGAGAGTAGGGGGGCGGGGGAGATTCTGGGCTATCAGATGTATGGGGGGTACCCTGGTTATGCACCTCTGCAGCCTGCCACGCTGCAGGTGACCTGAAGGTGAGCTTGGCCCTCTCTGTCCATGGCTGTCAATGAATACTGTAGGGCTTATCAGGGCATACTAGGGTTTACTAGGGCTTCCTTGGACCAAAACATCAAGTCGGGCTGGGAATGATACTGCCTATGTTTGAGTGTTCTAGGGCCAACTTGCACTCAGAAGTTCAGTTGGGCTAGGAGGAATGTGTGGCTGTCTTTGTGCTACAGACTCATATGTCACACACTTAGCAATGAAGACAGACCTTCCCATGGGGCTGTCCTGCCCCCAATTTCAATGATGTCATGATCAGACAGGAAGTCTCTGAGCTCTGTGTGCAGTTTAATCTGCAAAGAAGGTAGTGTACTAAAGCAGAATAGTATGTCAGGGTGTTTGGCTTAGCTTGGCTGTGATGACAAGCCATGAGAGGGCTGTCCTGCCCTTCATTTTTCAGCTTACAGCTGACAATGTGGTTGCTGAGCCTTGCAAAGCCTTCAGATACTGTTCACAGTCATCACTCTGCTTGTTTCCTGACATCCTCATCAGCTGTTGCTAAATCTACACTGCAAGTATAAATGACATGGCAATGATATCATTTAGCCATTGAGAGGGCTGTCCTGCTCCTCATGTCTCAGCATACTTGCTGAGGCTTTGGTCCATGAGCTGTGTCATGTGTTGTTTAGGTAATCAACATTAGATGTTGCTTGGTCTTATGTTGTGTCATTTTATTTGGCAATGATAACAACAAGCCTATTGAGAGCTGTCCTGCTTCTCATGCCTCTGCACTATTGCTGAGACAACGGTTGTTGAGCCATCTAGCTTCAGATACTTACAGTTTAAGAAACCCAATTTGGGATGTCACAAATCCTTGTCGTCTACTGATAGTGATTTGGCAATGATAGCAACAAGCCTATAGAGAGCTGTCCTGCTTCTCATGCCTCTGCACTATTGCTGAGACAACGGTTGTTGAGCCATCTAGCTTCAGATACTTACAGTTTAAGAAACCCAATTTGGGATGTCACAAATCCTTGTCGTTTGCTGATAGTGATTTGGCAATGATAGCAACAAGCCTATAGAGAGCTGTCCTGCTTCTCATGCCTCTGCACTATTGCTGAGACAACGGTTGTTGAGCCATCTAGCTTCAGATACTTACAGTTTAAGAAACCCAATTTGGGATGTCACAAATCCTTGTCGTTTGCTGATAGTGATTTGGCAATGATAGCAACAAGCCTATAGAGAGCTGTCCTGCTTCTCATGCCTCTGCACTGTTGCTGAGACAATGGTTGTTGAGCCATCTAGCTTCAGAAACTTGGTTTTCTCCCATATCTTCAGTTTGTGTCCAATTGCACTCTGCTTCTTATGCTTGGCAATGCTAGCAACAAGTCAATTACTGGGGTGTCCTGCTTTCCAAACGGTGTTGAGTTTGAAAAGCCGGATAGTCTTCAACTCATTGTTGACTTCTTGAGCCTTGCAAGCCACCAAGTAGTCCGTACATCATTAGTCTTCCTAGTGTTGTGTGCTGATTTGGCCATGATAGAGTGAACCATAAGAGAGCAGTCCTGCTCCTCACATCTACTCTCTAGTAGACTTTCAGGTTCCTGAGCTATTCAACACACATTAGGTCTGATTTGTATAGGTCCACTGCTGCAGTGACATGCTGTGGCAATGATAGAGTGAACCATAAGAGAGCAGTCCTGCTCCTCATATCTACTCTAGTAGACATTCAGGTTCCTGAGTTATTCAACAAACGTTAGGTCTGACTTATATGGGTGTTCTGTATGACTGCTGTGGCTGTGATAAAGTGAACCATAAGAGAGCAGTCCTGCTCCTCATATCTACTCTCTAGTAGACATTCAGGTTCCTGAGCTATGCAACAAACGTCAGGTCTGACTTATGTAGGTGCACTGCTACAATGACTGCTGTGGTCATGATAGAAATGATAGAATTGTATAGGTGCACCATCACAATGACTGCTGCTTACTGTTATTTCCGCAATACCTGATGCTGCTCTTGGCTGTGAAAAAAGCAAGCTACCTGGAGGCTGTCCTGCCCTCCTTCATCTGATATTTTGATGATAAAGTGGCTCTTGAGCCTTGAGCATCTCCCAGCATCTAGATTTAGTTGTCGTCAGGCACAGCAAGCATGTTAGATGTCTGGCTTAGTCAGGTGGCTAAGACAGGTTTAGGTGGCTATGAAATCTACAAACCAACTGGGGGCTGTCCTGCTCCCCATTTTTCTGATCTTGATGACATCATTGGTTGTTGAGCTGCATACGCTAAGCTGGATTTCAGGTTTTAACTAGTGCTGATGCTTTTAGTGTCCATTGTCAGGGTCTCTAGCTGAATGATGTGCATTCTTGGATGTCAAGCTGATGTATGTACGTGGGTGTTCTTGACATAGAAAACATGTGTTGGCTATGAAAACAGTAGACCGTTAGGGGCAGTCCTGCCCCCTACCTGTCTGACCTCCAGATAGAAGTATGGGTTCTTGAGCTTCACATAGCATTGTTGTAATGCACTTTAGGTTTCAGCAATGTTCTCTTTTGATGCAAATTCTGTTCACTGAATGTTGCCTAATCTTCTCCCTCTGCATTTTGCCTCTGTTGCTATGGCATCTGTGGCAGAGGTGTGGCGGAGGGATCCCCATAAGGCACATATTGACTTGGAAGTGTGTTGAGTCGGCTCTAAGATTCCTCATGATCAGTGGCCGAATAAATGACTGCCACATTCACTACTTGACTGATCAAAAAGTTATACCCCAGTTTTGTCTTGGTTTGGGTTCCCTGACGTTAGGTTGTTGTTCCCTTCAGGTTCATGAGGTTACCAGCAGCACCCCATTCAGTGCCAGTTTTCTTCATCTTGTCCAATGTGTAACCGGGGTACGGCATGGGTCGTTGTTTCAGGTCAGTTTGTGTTACCCTTGTCGGCACTTGTCAATGGTGTGATGCTGTCGTCTGTTGTTTACTGAGTTGATGGGAGATGAGGATACTTTCCCCGAATGATCGACGCTGATTCTAGACTATGCTACACATGTCCTCTCCGGAGGCCAAGCCAGTAAAGCTGATCCCGTCAACTCTTCTTCTGCCTGTGTGCGCATGCGTCTGCAAGTGTGCGTGTATGCCTATGAGTGGGTGTCTCCTCGTTTTTGATGAAACACCATCCCTGCATGCTCTTCAATGTCTGGCTGCCCATGTCAAACAAAGGTGACGCTTGGGCAACGTTTGGATTTCCCTGTATCACCTCAGTGGCGTGGCATAACTGGGCTTTGCATGTTGTCATCATACTTGCTACAGGACATTGTGTCACGGCTGGCGTCCTTCATACAGAGTCAAGTGATGACAAACACAAATTTAGATGACGAATCTTAGACAGTAGCAGCGTCTTGCTGATCACTGCTGTCTGTGCCGAACAACCGAGGCATTTGTCTGATGACTGTATGAATGCCAACTTCACGGTCTTGTCACTCTCTGTTGCAGCTGCCTTTATTGACTCCTGTTTTGGGTGCAGGCCGTTCTGCGTATGCGAGCCCCTTTGTACATTGGCTCCAGCACGGATGCACAGACGCCATGTAACAAGGTGGATGATACGCACCTTGGCACGTCGGCATTGGACTTTCAGCTCTCGCCTCACAAGCTGCAGCCGTAGTGCTGTAGGTGAGCTCTCTTTCAGGCTGTCTAGCCATCTCCTCTGGGTGTGTGTGTGTGTGTGTGTCTGGAGACTGGTGATGATATTTAGATGGTGGCAGACCTCACAATCTGTAAGTCCACTGCTGAAGCGCAAACCTGATGGCGGAATCTAAGGGTCTGAGGTCTCCAAGATCACCCACAAATTATGATTCAGTGTAATAATAATTTTAATCATTAAGTAATTATTATTATTTAATAATTAAAACGCTTTCCAGCTCATGATGAGCTAGGTACGTGCAGGACAAGTCTTGTCTCTCTCAGAGCAGGCTGTCTTGTGCATCCCTATAAGGCCTGCTAATACAACAATTCAGTGTGAGACATGAAAAGATGCTGTGTGAGTAGTGA
>JAABUH010005355.1_pt1 | contig 10118 bp, 14 predicted proteins | sample 5559121 | NCBI WGS metagenome assembly JAABUH01 (sample SAMN10711871, study PRJNA513364) | rock metagenome | isolation source: Antarctica rocks | place: Antarctica: Victoria Land, Battleship Promontory nord | collected 2015-12-28 | reverse complement strand
AGATCTTGTGGTGCAGCGCAGCGCCTGCCGCTTGAGGTGTTCGGAAAGCCCAGATGGCTGTGAGCAAGGCTGCTCCTAAGAAGAAAATCAAAAAGGTCAAAAAGGCAGCCAAGAAAAAATCGACAGACAAAGCAAACCGAAAAGCTGATCCCTCCAACCCTGAGGATGCAGCTGCAGCCAAAGCCAGAAATCCGAAGGCCTTCGTCTTCAGCGGGCGTGGCAAGGCCAAATTGCAGCAGGCTCGCTCTGCAGAGCGAGACCAGAAGCGCATGCATGGTGTGTGCTGCATTAAAAAGAGACTACACTTCTTGTTGCATGTCACATGCACATGCAGTTCCTGTCACCTGTCATTATAAGCGTCACTGCCCCAAGCAGCAGCCTGATGGGTTCTTGCCGTTGAGACAATGCTGCGCTACAACCTCTGTCAATACTGAGAGCTCACAACCAGTCCTTGTCTGCAGTTCCAGTCGTGGACACAACTCCTGAAGAGCCACCACCCTTCGTGGTGGTTGTACATGGCCCCCCTGGCGTTGGCAAAACCACCCTGATCAAAAACTTGATCAAGCACTATGTCAACCAGAACCTGAGTGAGGTCAAAGGACCTATTACAGTGGTTTCAGGCAAGACTAGGCGGCTGACATTTGTGGAATGTCCTCAGGTGGGTTTGTGTCAAATCTGAGCTCTGTAAACTGTTCCTTTGATGAGTTTGTCAGGGTGTTGCAAGTTTGGTTGTGCACTCAGCAACATATGCTCAAGGCCTGTGCCAGAGCAGCATTTATGGGCATGTTACACTCTTGTTCATCATGTTCATGCACTGCAAATGGTCCAACACTTATTAAGTGAGCGGTCAAGCCAGTGCTGCATAGCATCTGAGAGGGCCTTGAGCATGGTCACATCACTGCCCATCCTGCTCACATGCCCAGCCACCTCTGCATGTTTCCTGATGTCACACGCGGACGCATGGGACTGATGTCATGACTATTGCCTCGCTGCAGGACTTGCATGGCATGATTGATGCTGCAAAGTATGCTGACCTGGTGCTGCTCATGGTGGATGGCGGCTTTGGCTTTGAGATGGAGACCTTCGAGTTCCTGAACCTCCTGCAGGTGCAAACAGCCACATCAAGCAGCTGTTGCATATCTGACCTGTGCAATAGTGCTGCTGCCATTCTGACTGCTTGCAAATGTATGGTTGCTTGACATGCTATACCTGCGGCAGCACTGCACAGCAGACCCATCATTCAGTATTCACAGGAGCTTGCTGTACACAAGTGATCTGTGTGATCTGACATGCATTTGGGTCCGGAAGCTGTGGGTCCGACAGGTTGCATGTGGATCTGACACATGTGGGTCTAACATGTTACATGTATATTGCAGGTGCATGGGTTTCCCAAGGTGATGGGGGTCCTCACTCACTTGGATGGCTTCAAGGACCAGAAGAAGCTGAAGAAGACCAAGAAGGCTCTCAAGCACCGCTTCTGGGCTGAGATCTATCAAGGTATAAACTCAGTACATCCTACTTGTCTGCAATGTGACATGTGTGTGCTGCAATGCTCACAAGGGCATGTGTACATAATCATTCTGCTGGTGTGGATGATGAAAGCTGCAGCTACTTCTCTGTTGGCTCGTGTATATTTTGTCTGAAATAAACCTAGTCAGGGACGGCTTTGTCTGCAGTCACATCAGTACATATGAACAGCAATGCGTGTGGTGGGTTTGTGATCTGAGCAACAGATTGATTGACTAATTGATGACTACGTCTGCTGGGTGGCTGCAGGGGCAAAGCTGTTCTACCTGAGCGGCATGAAGAATGGCAAATACATGAAGAGAGAGGTGCTGAATCTGGCCAGGTTCATCTCAGTCATGAAGTTCCGGCCCCTCAATTGGCGCATGGCGCATCCCTACCTTCTCACAGACAGACTTGAGGTAGTGCTTCTGGCTATTCCTGTCGTTCTGACCACCCAGCTGCTGTAGATCTTGCGTTTGTACCTGACAATCCTAGCATTGTAATTGGTGTCACAGTGTCTCTGCTGCATGGTACAGGTGATTGACGATGTGCAGCAGCAAGCAATGCACACCCATTGTTGCACAACTGACAGCTTGCACCAGCAAGCAATGCGCACCCATTGCATGTTTTGACACAACAACATGGTTTTTGAACCAGGGAGCTCACTGTAGCTCAGCAGCAATGTTGGGAGCAGCAGCCTTGCACATGATGACGCTCTCAGCCAGAAAACCTTTTTGGTGTGAACTTCGTCTGTAACCCTGGCTGTATGCATGCAGGACATCACACCTGTGGACGACATCAGGACGAACCCCAAGTGTGACAGGGAGATTGCAGTGTACGGCTACCTCAGAGGGACCAAGCTGAAAGGCAATGCCCGAGTCCATATTGCAGGTGTTGGGGATGCCACAGTGAGTGGCATAGACACCATGGTCTTCTGTTGTGTTTTTGCAATCTGTTTCAGGCACTCTGGGTCCTGCACTCACAGAGTGGCAAACTGCAGTCAACATGGGCTGTATGATGCATGGCGCAATGCATGCCCTGTGTAGGGGTTTTGGGCAGTTTCCCAGTGTTCCAACCACACGCTTGGGCAGTATCACACACAGTGATTCACAATATTGGTTGAATGCCCAAAAGCCGCACTGAGGGCTTGTATCAGGCCATGCATTGTATAGCCCAATACTGATGAGTCTGTAACTGAAAAAGAGCTGTTGTGGTGATCAAGGTAAATGTCAAAGCAGCCACAAAGGGCAGGCAGCCTGAGAGCCTGCTGCTTATTAGCTGTATTGAGTAGCTTCTAATGTTGTGCAAATACCAAGTAACCTGAATGAACTCTGCTGTGGCAGTTGCCTCTGCAGCCTGTCTCATGGTCGCATAGAATAACCTCCTGCTGCTGTATTTGGTCTGTCTTCATGATCTGTTTGTTAGCATGCAACCTCAACATGCAAGGTCAGAAAACAACAGCTTGGACCTCTTTGAGACAATGTTGATACTGCAGGTGGAGGAGGTGGATGCACTCACAGACCCATGCCCCCTACCCAGCACGCTGAAGAAGAGGGGTCTCAATGAACGGGAGCGGCTGCTGTATGCGCCGATGGCAGATGTGGGCGGACTACTGTATGACAAGGACGCCGTCTACATTGACATCCCTGACTGGAAGGTAGGCTCTCGGCCTGCAATTTTTGGCCTGCCATCGCAAAAGCAACGGAGTCCTCCAGGATCCTGTCTGTTGAAGATTCTGGGACCCCAGCTGAGATCACCCCGTGTGTGCTGCGTGTGCGCCTAACTCTGCACATGCTGACAAACTCCGATGGCCTCAAGTCAATAAGATCTGTAGTCAAGACATCTACTGCAACAATTGTTCATGTGTACATAACCAGCACGGCAGGTATGACAGTCCCTATCGCATCTTGACAATTCAGCAGTGTCAAAAACGGCAGCAGTTTTTGATTTGCCCACTGAGCTGGTGAATGGCTTCACAGTCACAGGGACTGCTCTCTCTCTCATTTTTGTAGGAAGCTGCGTGTACACCGTAGCGTAGAAACAGACAGTGAGCTGCGGCTGGATGATGCTTTTTTTCTAATTTACTCCTGAACTTAGCATATGCTGGGTCTTGACGACCAACTTTGCTGACAGCCGTCATCACGCTGCACTTTACAACCTGGTTAGGGCAGTAGGTCAGAATTTAGCGCTGTTGCGTATAGCATTGCGACTACAGGGATTTAGGGACTCAGGGTTGGAAAGTTGCTTAAAAGAGCGCGTCAAATAGAGCTTTGAGCTGGTAAGGGCATCATCAACATGCCCTGAAGGTTTCTCAGAAACCTAGCATGTCCCATGCTTCACAGTATGACACCCCACTATGCAGTGATATCAGTAGTCTTTCATGCTGTCACCCTACAAGGCCAGCATGAAGAGCCGCACCTGCTGCGTTGCTAGTGGACAACATCAGCGTGCCTCACACCAGAGTCAACGAGCCTGTGCTGTTGGAGCAAGGGGGTGTGGTCCATTGCCAGCACAGCAGGATCAAACCGTCATGCACTCCCTTTGGCAAACCAGACATGCTCTGCTACGGCAGTAAGCCAGGCTTTTGTACGTCGTTCAAGGGGATCCTGCCGCCTGCACCCACCTTGGCAGATGTCATCACAACTTTTGCTCTCTGCACCCATCTTGGCAGAAGGGTCCATGGCCGTGCTCACATGAGTAAAGTCTGCCAGTCTTTTTATGAGAGGGTGTTGCACCCCTACTTGACCAGCCACATATATCAAAACCCAACGGCCACGTGAAGTGACCTGATGCCTTTGTATCAAACATAAAGGCACAGCAGCCACAGCATGGGGTTTATAGGCTCTGCCAACCACAGCGGGTTTTGCTGTAGCTAATCCTGGACTTGAACTGTTCAAACGCATCGTCTGGTTGTGAAGCCGGCTATGGAAGTGGGTTTTGGGTGCCCATGCTGCACCAGAGTGCCTGTACATCCAGTCTGATGGCATTCCTATCTGCAGAAGGCGCCATGAATGCCATCAGGCTGCTTGGACAGGCACTCTGGTGGACTTTTGCAGGCGTGAGCGTAGATTTATGTCCGCCGCGTCTGTTGCTTGGCAATTCGCTGGCTGAGTTGCGCTGAATCCTGATTGTCGCAATGTGCCGGAGCCAGTTACGAAGAAGAGTGAGGCGGTGCAGCAGTGCGTCCCCATGGCACTCTATTCTCTAGCTGGCTCCGCTACGAGAGTAGAGTGTCGTAGAGACACACTGATGTATCGTGTCACTCCCCTCTGTAACTGGCTCTTGCACATTGCTACAGCAGCTCTGGAGCCCAATGTTTGCTGGCAGCTTCTTGCAATCTCTTCTTCATCTCTTCAGCGATTTGTCTATACACGAAGCAGGTAGCAGAGATTTGCTATGCATGTGACCTGTTGTTGCGTCAAACAGGATGCTGCTAATCCAAAGCATGTCACAGCCCTATTGCAACTGTACGCCATTTGCTGTGCATGTGACCTCCTCTTGTTTGCGGCAATGTGTGCTAACAAGCATTTCATTGCTGTGCTGCAGTACATGGACACAGACACAGTTGCATGTGCATGTGTCATGTGGCCCACTTGTAGATATCGTAGTTTGCCCTGTCATTGGTTGCCAACTCAGTTTCTGAGTGAGGTTGCAAAGACAGTTGTGGCCCAAATGCCTGAAAATGGCTGAAAACTGTGTTCTTTCCCCTTAATATTCGGCTCATTGTAACCTGCTTTATGCAAGCAAATTTTGATAATTTTGACAGGACATTTACTTTGTCACTACTTTGGTACTACTGACTCTGTTACAGAGTTGTTGTAGTTGTATCGCCTGATGCCGGTTGCTAACTCTGTGTCCAAGTGGGAAGCCCAAGACAGCCATAGCACCTTGCAAAAGTGTCTTTTCTGCCGTCAGATTGATTTATTTCTGGGCCTGTGCAGACACCGTGTGCACAGACCTGCAAGTCAACGCATTGTTACAGTTCATGCCAAATCTGATAGTGCAGATCTTGACAGAAATGTGACGTTCCAGTACCGTGCATTACCAAACCACCTGAACTTTAGGGACGCGCCTAGCCAGATGCTGCCAGGTCAGCTACTGCTTTGTCAGCCGGTGCCAGATCAGCTATTACTTTGTCAGCTGCTGCCTAATTATACAGTCAGCCCCTTGTTAGTCAGCTGCTGCCCAGCTACTCTCAGGTCGGACGCTGCTTGGTAAGCTACTCAAATGTAGCTTGGAGCTCCCCATGCTGGCTGGTGCATGTGAACTCCTGACTAGGCCCAGCAGTGCGCATGTATCATGTTGCTTGGGGACCTCAAGCGTGCATGGGGACAGCTCACCAGCAGGCCTAGGCCTAGGCTCATAGGTATCGCAGACACAGCTGCAACTCTTTTTGGTTACTATCACTGCATCGTTCAGGCAAGATCATTCACAGACCCTTCGTTGCTGCATAAGATGGGCATTCCACAGTCTAGGTCAGCCCAGTAGAGCCTGACTTTTTCTGTCAGCAAACTGCAGCATGAGCTGATGTGAAAATCTGCAAGCAACGCACAAATAATGAACAAATAATGAGCATGCTGGTGACACAGCAATTGTGCTTTTGGTCAAGGCAACAGGCCAGTCTCAGTCTCGGTCTCGGTCTCGGTCTCGGTCTCGGTCTCGGTCTCGGTCTCGGTCTCGGTCTCGGTCTCGGTCTCGGTCTCGGTCTCGGTCTCGGTCTCCCAGTCTCAGTCTCAGTCTCAGTCTCAGTCTCAGTCTCAGTCATTGCAAAGCGACCTTGGCATCTGCTGTTGCCCTTGCCCCTGCACACCACAAAACTTGATAGGACTTGATTGCCAACAACAGGACAGGCAATCTTTCTGAAGCTTGCTGCGTGGCCCAACAGGACCAGGGATAGAGGGTCACAGTACTGCCTCCCTTGCGCATTCCAGCATACATGCCTGTGAGTGTGCAAGGGAGGGAATACTGTGACCCTCTACCCTACAGATCATCAGATACTATTGCTCTATGCTGTCTGTGAATGACCTCGGGGTGCAGCAGCAAACTGCATCATGTTATTCTCTTCTGTTGTACTGTTGTACTGTTTGAGCTGCATAGCTGGTAGGTCAAACACATCCTTGCAATCATGAACATCAATGAACCACCTGGTTAGCAGGCACGGGCGTGGATGTACTGTTCTCAAACTTGGCACTTGTTCATTGCTGGAACATGAACAAGAGCCAAGTGTGCAAGCAGTACGTCAGCGTGTGAGGCAGCGTTGTAGACTGCTTGCACACCCAAGCGTAGTTGCAATGAGCCAGCGCTAGCTGCTCCAACCACATGTCTTGCTGTCCTTGGCCTCCGGGTTCTGAGCGTCACAGCAAGGTATGTAGTCATGCGTGTGTGTGCTTCATCAGCCTGCAGCAATGTCAGCATAAAGATTCAATTTTTCGAAAAGGTCTTGAGACAACAACACTGTAGTGGGGAGCAAGCAAGATATTGCAAATTACAAGATATTGTCTTGCTGCTGTACGGCACCAAAACCAGAGAAGGTATTGAGGCTCCAAAACCAGTTGGTTACGGAGCCACATTGCAATGTCTGGGTCCAATGCTTTACTGCATCAAGCCATCATTCCGTGACGTTGCTGAAACCACAAAGAAAGGAAAGGAAAGGAAAGGAAAGGAAAGGAAAGGAAAGGAAAGGAAAGGAAAGGAAAGGAAAGGAAAGGAAAGGAAATTTTCATCTTTGGTGCTTCCATACCTGAACTATCTAAAACCACACGTACATAATATCTTTGAAGGCATGGAAACATGCTGTTGCAACACAAGCAGCATACACATACATCTTTTCCAATCTAGAGAGCAGCATAGTTGGAGGAGGAGGATTTTACATCTTCAGCCAACCAACTAGGTTGTACAGATGTGCCAGGGTTGTCAATAACCTGGTCAAAAACATCATTACTAAGCGTTTACTTCTGGCTTGCGCATAGCACAGTCAGCTTCCATGTCTGGGTTCTGACCTAATGACGCTACATTGACGACTGCTCTATGTGCGGTCCTGGATGTGTTTGCCACTCAGTCTGCTTGAGTAGCTCACAACATCCGATTGTCGGCCTTTTGATGGTTGTTCTAGTTTGAAAGTCAATTCAATTAGAATCGGCAACCAACGCACAAAGTGTTGAATGTGGAAGCCTTCAGATAGCTTGGCTGAGTGATGCCTTTTTCTAATTTACTGCTGAGCTTGACTGCTTGTCAGGTCCTGAAGAAACACAAAGCTGACAGCCAGAGCTCTCTGCAGACTCATGACTGTTCCAGTGCCTTGCTGCAGAATGTCTGCCAATCAAGTATCACCTCTGCAAAGACAAGCTTCATAAAGTTGCTCACGGACCTCCTGAGCAGTTTGCATCTGCTCTGTCCCAGATCAAGCTTCCAACAAGTTTGATTGCATTGCCAATATCAGGGCTGTCCAGCTCTGTGTCAGCAGAAGTGTGAGTACAGCGGTGCCTTTCTCTATACGCTGGCTACAGTCCAGCAGTGTGCAGTATGACAGCGCTTGTGACCCCTCTTGTGAGACACACGTGTGTGTCATATAGCGGGTAAGTTGTGCTGTCGCTGCGTTGCGCTGCTTCAATCAGCGTTCGCAGTCTAGGTGTCAGGATGAGTAGTAAAAAGGGATGCGTCAACATAGAAGGATCATGATGCGCTCAAGCAGCAGCCTCAACGGTCACGCATGTAGAAGGGTGACTTCTTCAGCAAGCGGCCTTCCTTCTGCCCATGAGACTGCTGCAGCTCTTGCTTGTGTGCACCATGATCGTATCTTGGCAGCTGTTGAGCTGTATGCTGCAGAAGCGCATGTGCAATGGCTTTGGCAGCGGTCAGATGGTGTGCTGATGTACTGCAATGATAAGCCTTTGCACAGATAGTAAGATTGCTGTTGTTCTTGGACCCTTTGTGTGAGCACACCTGAGTGGGTGCTGAGCTGTGCTCACTGCAGAGTCATGAGCAACAGCTCTAGTCAGCTCCCGCACTGACTTATCCATTGACAGACCTCCTCAAAGATTGTATAGTCCCTGCTGTGTTGACCTCAGTCATCACACCTTGGGATACTTACCACAAAACAGCAACCCACTCTGGAGCTGCTGCTGCTCAGAGAGAGACAGAGCCATGTTGTCGCGCTAAGATGTGAACAATTCAAGGTCAAACCAGACTCATGACAACAGCTACTGTACAAGTACAGAGGCGGTCTGTCTCTGGACAAGTCAGTGCAGAAGCTGACTGTCTGACCTTGCAAACTGTTACATGGTGGCAGCAATGTTGCTGCTGAGAGTGCGATTTTACTGTACCTCGGCTGTAATCTGCGCTACAGTGGAAGCAGCACATTCAGCAGCAGCAATGGCAGACATGCAGGAAGCAAAGTGTGCCTGCTCTCAGCTGGTCTTCTGCGCGATCTTGTTCCTGCAGTTTGGTGTAGCTCTGGAGGGTCATGTTTTGTTTACCTTGACTGTGCTGTAATGCACATGATGCCATGACGTGTATGGTACTGTTGGTTGATGTTGGTGTTGGGTATGTGCTTGGTTCAGCTTTGCATTAGATTGCTGAGATGTAGCTGGGACACTCCTTTCTGCTGCATCAACTGCCGCCCTCGGCGCCATTGCTATCAATACAGTTCAAGTTTAATGTAAGACTTGTATGTTACCTCAAAGGTTACCTCAAAGGAACAGAGAAGTCAAAAACATGAAGGCGTGCTGCATAGCTGGATGATGACACATCTAACTGCAACAACTACTGACGTGGCCACTTGTGGCAATGAGGACAGATGTTACCTGACAGCTTGTAGCACGCCTGTCAACATGTTAGATTGCAAGGCACCAGCAAATGTTGCAAGGCACCAGCAAACAGGAACAAAACAGGAACACCCATCTTTTGATTCTGCTGTGCCTTGGAGCTCGAAAGTGGTGATCAGTGCACCCAGTGACAATTGCCAGTTGCTGTTTTGCAATTGCCTAAAAACACTCTGGTTTCTGCTCCACCGATCAGCTTTCCCACAATCAGCAGTGCATCTTTGGCTTCATGTCAAATCATCCTTGCTCGGTTAATGTCAATGTGGGATGAAAGCTGCAATACTGCAGATCTGCGCTTGCATGCATGCTCACAGCGGTGCATGTTCTGCCTTGCGCCTCTTGTGAGCCTGTCAGTAATGCAGATTCACTATGCTGGAGCTCATGTACAGCTGACAACTGCATGAATTAGCTGTGCGGCTGCAATCTGACCCCTTCCTCACCCTCCTCATCCCCCTGACCCTCCTCCTGCTCTCACTCCTCCTCCTGCTCTCACTCCTCCTCTTTCTTGTCCTCATCCTTGTTCCATGCTTGCAAATAGGGCTACAGGGCTTGCCCAGTTACACACAATTGTATGGTGGCATGTGCTGTATTGCGTATGCAGTCGACGTTTGCATGCTGGCCTTGCCCTGAATTTTATGGACTTGCATGTGGTGGGTCTGACACGTTTGTATGTGCTGCTACAGATGCAGTACTCCAAGTCAGACGGCGGTGTGGCTCCAAGGTATGATGAAGGCGAAGACATGGTGCGTCAGTTGCAAGCCAACCAGACAGGAGTGGATGACAGACTGCACC
>JAABUH010005353.1_pt1 | contig 10126 bp, 16 predicted proteins | sample 5559121 | NCBI WGS metagenome assembly JAABUH01 (sample SAMN10711871, study PRJNA513364) | rock metagenome | isolation source: Antarctica rocks | place: Antarctica: Victoria Land, Battleship Promontory nord | collected 2015-12-28 | reverse complement strand
GGGCGCGCCTAGCTGGTGCAGCGGCCGCGGGGCCCGCCGGGCACAGCAGCGCTGCGCGCCCAGCAGCCGCGCCCGCTGCTGGAGCTGCGCCCACGGCAGCGCGGACGGCCGTACGCGCCCAGTCCTCCCAGGACGCCAGTCCGGCGGTGCAGCGCGGGCGCGCCGAGGGTGACGCGGCCGCCGAGCCGGCGCACCCTGCTGACGAGAGCGAGGCAGCGCGCCTGTCGTCGCCCGCCGCGCGCGCGCGCAACGCCGCCGCCGCAGCAGCTGCAGGCGCCGCGCCGGCGCGCTCTGCTGAGCTGCGTGAGTCCGCGCCCATGTGGCTGCTAGCTGAGCGCGCACGCGACGGCGGCGACCCAACGGCGGGTCGCTTGCGTCACCGCACAACGGGCATGGACGATGTGGGCGTGTCTGATGGCTCGCTCGCCCCCGGCACTTATGACAGCGCTTCCGAGCGCGGCGGCGCTGCTGGCGACGGCCCGCATGCAGGTGGGGCATGCAGCCTGTCCCCGGCAGTGCTAGCGCGTCTCAGAGCGCTGCCAAGCCCCGTCTCATTGTGTCTTCTCATTGCTGCAGTGCAAATGTGAACTTTGACTGAGTGCAAGCTGTTGTGCGGGCCTCAGGCAGCGCTGGCGGCAGAGCTGCCGACCCTGAGCGTGCCGCCCCGGCCACGGCAGCTCCGGCCGCCAAGGCGCGCCGCAAGGCCGACAAGCGGCGGGCGGCCGCGGGCGACGTGGCAGGTAGCAGCGCATATGAGAGCGGACTGCCCTCCGAGGGCAGGCCCGGTAAGCGGCACAGGGCCGCGGCGGCCGGGTCACCCGGCGGTGTCGAGGCTGGCGTCGCGCGCGCGGCGCTGGGCGCGGCTGAGGCGGAGGCACGCTTTGCTGGCGAGGCAGCCAATGAGGACGACAATGTAGGAGACGAGCGCGGCGCACTGCGCCGTCTGGGCGTGCGCAACGCAGACCCGCGCTTTGCGGCGGCGCTGGCGCATGAGCGTGCAGGCTTCGCCCAGCAGGCGCGCAGCTCACGCATGTGTGCGGTGGTTGGGTGCAGTGCAGCAGCCTGCTCTCGCACGGTCCGTTGCAAGGTCCGTTGCCGACAGAGAGTGAGGCTCCTGCACACTGCCACGCACTTGTGCGGCATGGGGCGTGTCGTGGCAAGCTTGGCTGACACGACAAGCGTGCCCCACAGCGTGTCGCGCCTTGTTGATCGAGCCTTCCTGCCTAGGTGCACCGAGCGCGCGCCGATGCGCGCGCTGAGGCACGCGCTGAGGCGCGCGCCGAGGCGGAGGCGGCAGCCGAGCAGCGCTTGGCCAAGGCGCTGGCGCATAGGGGCGCGGAGTTTGCCAAGCAGGCGCGCAGCCTGTTGTGCATGTGCGGCAGTTGGCTGCACCTGCTTAAGCACAGTCGAGCAAGCGAAAGACAGGAGCAGGATTGCTGTAGATGCCATGCATGTAACAGCATGGGGCATGTGGTGGTAGGACTCAGCTGGAGTGAATGCAAAACACTTGTTCTATGCATGATGTGCCATGCTTGCTGATGACGCGGAGGTGCCTAGGTGCACCAAGTACGCAATGAGGCGCGCGCGCTGGAAGCAGCAGCCGAGGGGCGCACTGCTGAGGCGCTGGCGCTTAACACGGAGCTTGTCAAGCAGGCGCGCAGTCTGTAGTGCTGGTATGGCAGCAAAGACGTTGACTCCATCAGGAGTGCTGCCTTGGCCTAGAATAGTAGAGCTCCGTAGACGACACATTTGCATGAGACAGGCACCAGCCACACATGCCATGCATGTAGCAGCGTGGGCACATCTACATTGGTGGAGATGAGCTACGCTGAATGCACGAGGCCCTTCCTGCTCACGATGTGCTCACACTGCTGACTGACGAAGTGTGCCTAGGTGCGCCAAGCACGCACCGAGGCGCACGCTGCAGCGGAGGCAGCAAATCAGGAGCGCTTTGCCGCAGCGCTGGTGCATGTGCGCATGGAGCTCAAGCAGGCACGGAGCTTATTGCTTGCACGCACTGCGGCACCCGCTATGGCGTCAGTTGCCTGCACTGCGCTTGCCTGCTTTCGAATGCGCGAGACTGTGAGTGTGACCGCCGATATGCCATGCATGGTGCAGCATGGGGCATGAAGCGGTGGGGGTAAGCTGCAGTGCACTCAAGCTTGTCCTTCCAATATATGCCATGCCTTGGTGGCTGAGCTCACTTGTGTAGGTGCACCAAGCACGCATTCAGGCCGAGGCAGCAGCCAAGGAGCGAGTCGCCGGAGCGGAGGCCGCAGCCGGGCAGCGGCTTGCCGCAGCGCTGGCGCATGAGCGCGCTAATCTAAGCAAGGAGCTTGGCAAGCAGGCGCGCAGCTACCCTACCCTACTCTTACCCAATCCAATGCACTGCACTAGCTTGCCTCCGCAAGTGATCTCACCGGTGACAGACAGACAACAGGACTGATGACCCCATGCACGCAGTGAAGTGGCGCATGTGGTGACGGAGACGAGTTGAAGGCGATCTCTCCTCCTGCTCATGATGTGCCATGATTTAATCAAGTAAAGGAGTTTGCCTAGGTGCGCCAAGCACGCACTGAGGCGCGCGCCGAGGCGGAGGCGGCAGCCGAGGCGCACTTTGCCGCGGCGCTGGAGCATGAGCGTGCGGAGCTTGTCAAGCAGGCGCGCAGCTGGCTGTGCATGTGCGGCAATGGGGATGCTATCTGCATTGGGCAGACTCTGTGTGCAGCACGCTGTGAGTAAGGCCGCTGCGCATGCCATGCGTGCGGCAGCACGGGGCATGCAAGTTTCGGTGGGATGCGATGCATCAAGCGCCCGTCCCGATTACGTCGCGTCAGGCTTTGTTGACCGCAGAAGCGCATCCAGGTGTTGCAAGCACGCACAGAGGCGCTCAATGAGGTGGAGGCAGCAGCCGAGCAGCGCTACGCGGCGGCGATGGCGCGCGAGCGCGCAGAGGCCGACAAGCAGGCGCGCAGCCTGTTGTGCACGCGAGGCGTTTGGCTGCACCGCCTGAGCTCGCTTTACTGGGAGCGTGTATGCGATAGGGTGTAAATGAGACGGCTGTACATGCCGCGTGTGTCGCAGCATGGCACGTGTGCCACAGAAGCCAGCTAGAGTGATGGCAAGCTTATCGTCCAAACACATGCCATGCCTGTCATGATCAGAAAGCCTTTGCCTAGGCGGGAGGCGTGCGCCGAGGCGCGCGCCGAGGCGCGCGCTGAGGCGGAGGCGGCAGCCGAGCAGCGGCTGGCCGCGCTGGACCAGGCGCGCCGCGAGGAGAGGGAGGCCGCCGTGCGCGAGGCCCTGGCGCTGGGCGTCCGGCGGGTGAGCGCTCGACCGCACACCTGCTCCCCCTGGCACATGTCGCATGCGCACCTTCACAACATGCAGTGCTCCATGCCATCAAAACAGCTACAAAGCATGCCCGCTCGGTTCCGGCATGGGCTTCGGCGCGGCGGCGCGTGCTCCACATTGACAGAGGAGCTTCAGACGCTGATCAGAATGCGCACCGGACGCCGCGGATTCCAGCGGCAACACTTGCTTACATGCTGCCTGTGCCTGTGCCAGGGCACGGAGGCCGCCACCAAGGTGGCGGAGGCGCGGCTGCGGGCTGAGGCGCAGGCGCAGGCGCGCGCGGCCGCGGCCGCGCGCGCAGAGGCTGAGCAGGCCGCGCGCGGGAAGGACGCCAACCTAATCCTGCTGGCGTCAGGGGCAGTGCAGCGCGGTGCGCAGCGGGGGGCCGGGGCTGCGCTTGCCGCGCCGGCGCTTTCTGCCGGACGCCATGGGGCGGCGCCTGCATGGGCGCCAGCCGAGCGCGGGCGCGGAAGCAGCGGCGCAGCGGCCGCACCCGTCTCGGGCGGTCCTGGGTGCACAGCGAGCCCTGCGCCGCCGCCGTTCTATGCCCGCGCGGACGCGATGTGGCCCAGAGTGGAGGCGGCAGACATGCCACAGCGCGCACAGGCGGCAAGGCCGAGCGGCCAACGGCGGGGGCATCCCACCCTGCAGCTTTTTAGATGCGATGCGAGAGACTGACGGCCGCGGTCATGCATGCGCGCGCGGCGGAGCACGCATGTGACGGCCAGGGAGGGCCGGGGAGGGAGGGCAGTGCATGTGGCCTGGCCCTGCGCCACTGGCGAGGCGCGCCTACAGCACGATCGGGTGCAACACCGGATATCACGGCGCGGGCGGCGTTGCGCTTGCGCGCGCGACCGGGCGCACTTGTGGCGGCTCAGACAGCGCCATGCGCGGCCTGCCGCGTTTTGCGTGCGCCTGCAAGCGGAGGGCACCTTTGTGCTGTGCGGCTCTGGCCTGCCAGCTGCATGGGTCGGTTTTGGGGTGAAATGCGCACTCAGTAGGCGGACCTCGGCCTCAATGAGCTCTACCTGCCAGAGCTGTGTGGGTAAGTAGTGGGGTGGAAGGCGCCCTTAAATGGCGGACTCCGGCCCTCAATGAGCTCCACCGGCCAGAGGGTCGTGTCTTTATTTTGCAAGGCCCAGAGTGAGATGAGTCAGGAATGCGAGCGGCACCGCCATGCACCATGTACTTGTCCTTACCAGTGCGAGACTGACTTGATGTGCATTGCGTCACCCACTCCCACCAGTAACATGCTTTGTGTTTGTGTAAACAGAGTTGCACCCTGCCGTGCAGCTGGAGCAAGTCTGATGTGTCGGATGTGGGCCAACTCCGGCTGCACAGGCGGCCAGCCTTCACATGGGGGCTGCCAGGCAGTTTGTGAAGCTGAAACAAACAAACTCATATCAACTAAGCTGTGAACATCAATTGACATAGCCCAGCATTGGTTATGTTCGTTACCCCTAGCTACAACTTTTAGCAATAGACGACCTGGACCTGGGACTTGGTTGCGAGCAATTGCGCTATAAGTGCGCTCCGCTGGACAGTCGTGCGGCAAGCACAACCTGTGTGCTTTGCCGAGGAATAAAGCTCCTGCGCCAAACAGCTCGCTGTCATCACAGAAGCGCCAGCGCCCTCAGCACTTGCGCCTCCTGTCTTGTTGTTCTGGAACAAAGACCTGCACCCGGTGCGCCTGTTCGCAGCCCTGGGCTGCTCAGCGCAGCCTTGCGTTGCCCGGCTCGCATTGGAAAGTATTGGCTCACCATCTCAAGAGTGGCGGGGCACTGAGGGCGCAGGCGGCCCAAACCGTGCTGTACCCACTGTAATCAACCACATCGGCCTTTGCCATGCGCCTGACGACCTCCAAGGCAGAATAGCACGCGCCGCGCTTCGGCTCACCTGTGCACTGGCATGTGGCATGGCGCCACACAGCCACGCCGACATGCCTGTGGTCATGGAGTGGCACGCAGCACGCAACCGACCTCACGCGTGCAGCGTGGAGGGCTGCGCCTCGCAGCTTGTCACAAAGACGCACCTGCGGGCCCGCCTGTGCGCTGCGCATATCAAATGCCTCGCATTGCTGCACGGCGGCCTGCCACAGCGCTGGTGTGGGAACTGCAAACGCTTTCACACGCTCGAAGCTTTTTCTGCCAGCGTAAGGTGCGCGACTGCCTCACATTGGGATTGCTCTTCTCATCCTCAAGACTGATGCACCTGTTCGTTTTACGAATCACGCCTCTGTATAGCACGGTATTCTGTATAGCTCTATCAGTGCCGCATGAAAGAGGCATGAGTGTGCACGCATGCACACGCTCCAAAGTCAGAGGAAAGCACTTTCTGAATATTGAAGTGATGCCATTCAATGGTAAATCCCTGGGAAGTGCATGGACAGGACGTTTGCAACCGTTGTCATTGGTATGGCATTGTGGCAATGATTTTTTTAACCTTGCCCTGTTTTGAGCGCTTCACACTGGGCCTCGCGGCAGGTCCTGCATGGCAAGCCTCAAGGCAGCGCGTGAGCGCCTGGTCGCTGCAGCCGCGCCGGAGCGCGCCACCGGCGATGCGGCCGTCACGCAGACGCGCTCTGCTGAGCAGCATGCAACAGCGCGCATGCGGTCGCCCACTGAGCGCACGCGCGTCAGCAGCGGAGCCGTAAGTCGCTCGCGCAGCCGCGCGGCGGATGATGACACGGCTGACACGTCTGGCTCGTCTTCTGGCTCGTCATACGCCCCCAGCAATGCGGACGGCGCTGCTGGCGGTGGCCTGGGTGCAGGTGGGGCAATCCATCTCGCCACCGTGCGGTGCTGCTGGCCCTCAGGGCACGCAGGGCGGCGAAGTTGGGCTACAGTCTCTGCTGCCTGAGCGCGCCGGGCCTCTGCTGCGCGCCTTGATTATTCCGAGGGGCATGCAGCAGGCGCGCTTTGTCTCACTTGCATGCTGGCATGCAGGTGGCATGGCGTCGCGCAGCCGCAATGCGCTGCCCGTGCTTGAGGAGTGGTACGACGCAGTAGTGCGCGGCGGGCGCCCATATGACCGCCCTCGCATGTGCGGCGTGGCGGGCTGCGCCGAGCCGCTCGTCAAAGCTTACCACCTGAAATCCCGCCTGTGCCCTGCGCACATGAAGTGCTCCGCGGTGCTGCGCCGCGGCGAACCGCAGCGCTGGTGTCCGGATTGCTGCAAGTTCCATGCGCTCAAGGCCTTTGGCAGCCGCAGGTACGCGCCTACCTCGCGCTCGGAACGCTGTGCTCACCCACAAAGTGACCCTCCTCTGCAATTGCATGCCCGTGCACTACGCAGCAAGGTGCTCCATTCAGGCTGAGCAGAGCGCCCTGCTGCGTGCAAGATGCACAATTCCGCCAGGGCGCTCACACAGGGTTCCTGAGCGATGCGCACCGGACCCGCAGCAGGTCCTGCAAGGCCGGCCTCAAGGCAAGGCGCGAGCGCGACATGCGCAAGGGGCGGGCGCGCCCAGCCGGTGCAGCCGCGGCGGGGCACGCCGGGCACAGCAGCGCTGCGCGCCCAGCAGCCGCGCCCGCTGCTGGAGCTGCAGGCGCCGCGCCGGCGCGCTCTGCTGAACAGCGTGAGTCAGCGTCCATGCGGCTGGTGGCTGAGCACGCGCGCGACGGCGGCGACCAATCGGCGGGCCGCTTGCGCCACCGCACAACGGGCGAGGACGTTGCGGGCACGTCTGATGGCTCGCTCGCGCCCGGCACTTTTGACAGCGCTTCCGAGCCTGGCGGCGCTGCTGGCGACAGCCCGCGCGCAGGTGGGGCATGCTGCCTGTCCCCGGCAATGCTATCGAGTCTCAGAGCGCTGCTAAGCCTCGACTCATTGTGTCTTCTCATTGCTGCAGTGCGAGTGTGACCTTTGACACAGTGCAAGCTGTTGTGCGGGCCTCAGGCAGTGCTGGCGGCAGAGCTGCCGACCCCGAGCGTGCTGCCCCAGCCACGGCAGCTCCGGCCGCCAAGGCGCGCCGCAAGGCCGACAAGCGGCGGGCGGCCGCGGGCGATGTGGCAGGTAGCAGCGCATATGAGAGCGGATTGCCCTCCGAAGGCAGGCCCGGTAAGCGGCACAGGGTCGCGGCGGCCGGGGCACCCGGCGGTGTCGAGGCTGTCGTTGCGCGCGCGGCGCTGGGCGCGGCTGAGGCGGAGGCACGCTTTGCTGGTGAGGCAGTCAATGAGGGCGACGATGCACACTCCGCAGAACCAAGCCAGGGCGGTGCCGCACTGCCGCATGTATAGCGTGAGCTGCACCTGCTTGTCGAGCTCCGCGCGCTCGAGCGCCAGCGCCGCGGCATAGCGCTGCCCGGCTGCCGCCTCCGCCTCAGCGCGCGCCTCGGCGCATGCTTGGTGCACCTAGGCAGACTCACTCGATCAGCAAGGCGCGGCACGCTGTGGGGCACGCTTGCCGTGTCAGCCAAGCTCACCACGGCATGCCCCATGCCGCACACATGCATGGCAGTGTGCAGTGGGCTGACTCTCTGTCGGCCTTGCAACCGAGAGCAGGCTGCTGCACTGCAGCCAACCACCGCACACATTTGTAAGCTGCGCGCCTGCTTGGCAAAGTCCGCGCGCTCATGCGCCAGCGCCGCCGCAAAGCGCGGGTCCGCGTTGCGCACGCCCAGACGGCGCAGTGCGCCGCGCGCGTCTCCTTCATGCGTCAGACAATGGTCGAGATGGCTGCACACGCCATGCGGATCTGGCAGCATGAGCCGCAAAGAAACAGAGTTCAGCCGGGGTGAAGGCAAGCTACTCAACCCCGCGTGTGCCATGCCCTGCTGGACCGAGCAGTGCTGCCCAGGTGGCCCAAGCGCATGCCGAGGCGCGCGAGGCGGAGGCAGCAGCCGAGCAGCGCTTGGCCGCGGCGCTGGCGCTCGAGCGCGCAGAGCTCGACAAGCAGGTGCAGCTCAGTCCATCTGTGCAGCAGTGCGGCAGTGCTGCGCTGCTCTGGCTTGGTTGTTCGGAGGGCGCGTGCGCGAGACGACGCTTGAGTTGGCTGCACACGCCATGCAGATGCGACAGCATGGGGCACAAAGAAGCAGATTTCAGCCGGAGTGAAGGCGAGCTTTGTCTTTCTAACATGCCCTGCTGATCGAGGTAATGTGCCCAGGTGGACCAAGTGCGTTTTGAGGCGCGCGTGGTGGAGGCAGCAGCCGAGCAGCGCATTGCCGCAGCGCTGGCGCTCCAGCGCGCAGAGCTTGTCAAGCAGGCGTGCAGCTTGCTGTGCATGTGCGGCGACAGGGATGTCCGCTGCACTGCCCTGTCCTGCATTCGTGCACAGTGTGTGCATCAGGCTGCGAATGAAGCTGCGGTACATGCCATGCGCGTGGCAGCGTGGTAACGCTGATGGAGATGAGCTGCAGTGCAGGGAAGCGCCTGTTCTGCTCACGACGCCTTGCTGATCAGGCAATGGTGCCTAGGTGCACCAAGCGCGCACCGAGGCGCGCGCCGAGGCGGAGGCAGCGGCCGAGGAGCGGCTCGCCGCGGCGCTGGCGCATGAGCGCGCAGAGCTTGTGAAGCAGGCGCGCGGCCTGTCTTGCGCGTGCGGCGCTTGGCCGTGCCTTCACCTGCAAAGTTGAGTGCGCGACAGACCAGAAGGACCCGGCTGCACATGTGACAGCAGAGGGCATGTGGTGGGAAGCACGAGCCGCAGTGAATGTTGGCAATCACACAGCCTGTCTGTAATTGAGTGTGTGGTGAGCATGGTACCATATACATGTCGGTGCAACTCGAGGGCGCTTCCAGCAGCAGACCAAGCTATACACCAGAACGCCTCAAGTTTGCTGACTTGTATATATATATAAATATACAATATAGACGGTACCGTACTCACCGCATACTCACCTTTCCTTGAGACAGGCTGTAAACGCCAGCAACGCGCCTGCGCGCATGCAGGCGCCTGTCTTGCTCATGTACGCATGCTCCGCTGACCGAGGCAGTGTGCGCAGGTGTTGCTCGCGCGCACCGAGGCGCTCGATGAGGTGGAGACAGCAGCTGAGCAGCGCTTCGCCGCGGCGCTGGCGCGCGAGCGCGCAAAGCTCGCCAAGCAGGCGCGCAGCCTGTTGTGCATGTGCGGCAGTCGGCTGCACCGCCCGAGCCTGGTCCGGCAGAGAGTGCATGCGACAGACCGTGAGCAAGATGGCTGTACATGCTCTGCGTGTGGCAGTATGGGGCATGGGGTGCTGTGCTCAGCTGCACGCATGCTTGTCTCTCCACAGCATGCCATGCTCTGCTGACCGAGCGGAACCCTCTGGCCAGGTGCACCAAGCGCGCGCCGACGCGCGCGCTGAGGCGGAGGCGGCGGCCGAGCTGCGGCTGGCCGCGCTGGACCAGGCGCGCTGCGAGGAGCGGGAGGCCGCTGTGCGCGAGCCGCTCGCGCTGGGCGCCCGGCGGGTGCGCGCACGCCCTGGCCCTAGGCAATATATATGGTCGGTTATAGGATAGGCGCAGGGCCCTACCCTACCCTGTGTCCACGCTTCAGATAGGCGGCGCAGCAGGCGGCCGTGCCTTGTTTAGCCAGGCCATGTGCACCCTCGCGGCACACAGTGCGCTGTAAGAAAAAGCAGAGCGCGCCCGCCATGGGTCCTGGCATGGTCTCCTGGCCCGGCGGTGCGTGCTGCAGGCTGCTGACAAGGGAACAGCCCGCTATGGACACGGTTGATTAAACTTGTACTGTGACAGCTGAGGACATGTATCGTGCCAAGACACCGCATGTTTCTGCTTTGCTGGAATGCAGTATCTGCATGTGCCTGCGCCAGGGCACAGATGCCGCAACG
>JAABUH010005352.1_pt1 | contig 10129 bp, 11 predicted proteins | sample 5559121 | NCBI WGS metagenome assembly JAABUH01 (sample SAMN10711871, study PRJNA513364) | rock metagenome | isolation source: Antarctica rocks | place: Antarctica: Victoria Land, Battleship Promontory nord | collected 2015-12-28 | reverse complement strand
GATTTCAAGAATTGGGTGGGATCATGGAGACAGGGACAATGATGGAGTCTGGCAAGTGAGGGAATCAGTACCAGCCAATGGCTATCATATTCACATTACGCTACTCAATCATCATCCTCAACGCCCATCAATCTCCGCTCCGCAAGCTCGCCGATCTTCTCCTGGAGCACATTTCTGCCATATCTGCCGGCGACCTTCCCAGCCGCCTCAACCATCTTCCCTGCCCGATCTTTCATCAAGCCAACGATTTCCAAAGCCTTCATACCTCGCTCCTCACCTTCCCTACATTCCACATTCAACAATTGCAGCAAGGCCTTATCCACTTCTATCTCGCGCCGACTCAGCTCTGTTCGTTGGCCATGAGTTGCATTGGTTGATGTTACGAGATCTTCAAGAAGGCTGTGTAGTAAGGAGTTGCGGACGAAAGACTCCTCGAGCTTCGGTCCCTCAAGAGCGTTGGGGTTGTCTGGATCATTTGGAGCCACTGAACTCGTGCAAGGAATCTTGAAGTCGAACTCGCTAAGGAGGGGTTTGGGGAAGTAAGGGTACTGGTCACCGCCTTTCAGTATGATGCAATGAAACTTCTCCTGGGCGACTGCCACCGGCCAATACGTTTCTTCCTTCTTTCCGCTGGCAAGCCGCTCAAGCTGCCTCGTGTCGAGAACTGGTACCCATTTCGCCTGACCTGGTGACCGCCAATGCTGCAGAATTAGTAGCACACCCGTTGAATCATAGATACACGGATCTCCGTTATCCGAGAAAAAGATACTTTTAACCTGGGCGCCTTCCGTCAAAGCTACGATGTCTTCACTTTGGCAGACCTCATCTCTTTTCACATTTTCGATGGAGTAAAGCAGCTTTGTCGATCCATCACCTCCCACAGGCCCATTACCCATTGTCAGGATATAGTCTCGCCACGAGGCACAGGTGACTGTGGGCGAGGACTTTTGGCGATAGACTCGGAATGGAGTGCCGTACAAGGTGAAGACTCGTACATAGTCTGCCGAGGTTGTGACTACGATGTAGGAATCGCTCAGAGATATCGAAGTCACATCCTCGTTGGCGGGTAGCTGGGTGCGCCAGTCTGCTCTCGTTGTCCAGGTCTCATGTGGTCTGTAGAATACCATGGCTGGACTACCGTTTGCTGGAGGACAAGAAAACAAAGTGCCATGCTCGTCTACCACACTTTAGCATGATTCCCAAAAGTTGTTGTACGAGGTAGCATACTCAGGCAAGCCTTATCATAAAGGTACGGATCAGTGAAGTGGAAATCACGATGGAATTCTCGATCATAGAACTCTACAGTCACTGTGTGGTGCGTGTCTTGATCGACGGTCCAGACAAATCCTGTAAGGTTCAGACCTATTCAGGATCAGCAATGGCTTACCCAAGTCGCAGTGTCCGCACTCACACAAATACTTCCGATTGCCTCGCCATGGCGTACTACTAGGCTGAAACGATTGGTGAAGTCTGGGCTGCCAGTTCTGATGAGTGGCTCGTCGTTTGCTCTCGATTCCATCAAATGCATCCAAATGGCCATTGGTCCTCTTGCCGTACCCGTTGATTTCGCTTGCGTATCCCGCCCCATCGTCATCACTGACGAAGTCGTCTTCATCAGCAAGCTCAGGACCGAGTAGGTCATCCAAAGAGTCCGGTGTCCCTCTCCGCCTCGCACGAGCATCAGCATTCTCTTTGTTGCCATTGCTGAGCGTTTTTCGCGCATTGCCATTGGTCTCCGCGAGCGGATCACGGATGAAAGGAGCGGGTTGCAGAGCTTTCTCTAAGTAAGGCGCCAAGTCAGGTTGGAGGAAGTTAGTATAGATGAAGAGCTCGCCATCAGATGTGACGAAGGAGACAGTATTTTCCGTTGGATGCCATGCTATATTGATTACGCTCGGGTAGTCGTATCTGGACAGTGTTTTCTGCGTTTTGGCATCCCAAACTACCATCTTCCCATCCAATCCAGCGGTAATTAAGAGAGATCCATTGGGCGACCAAGCAAGTGCGGTGACGTCTCCCATGTGGCCTCCAGAGAAAGCTCTCTGCCTCTCACCATCACCGCTCGACACTACTTGAATATCTCTTGTGGCCGTTGGTGCAGCAAATGCTCGCCCATCAGGGTGCCAGATTGCTCGAGACGATGACTCGGACTCGATATCGAGGCTCCTAATCACACCATCCACTTTCTTCACCAGTTCCGGCTCTTCAGTGCTCATTTTATAAACATAGACGATACCATCCGTACACGAAGCGGCAATGTAGGAGCCGCTGGGATCGAAGGAAAGGTGTTTTGCTGGTTTGGGCAGCTCGCGGAGGTAGAGTACCCTGTATGTATCTGTTGTATTGACTACCTTCACGGTAAGTTCACTGTGACATGTCAGCCTCCAACGCTCTCCTGAGAAATCTCTTGCACCCACTCGCTAGCCACTGCCGCCCATTGTCCGTCTGCTGAAAGTGCAATGTCTCGAATGGGCAAGGTACACCGAGTGAGCATTTTTTCGTATGTGTATGTTTCAAGTGAGTACATGCAGACAGTGCCATCCTCCGAGCCTGTGAGGAAGAAATCGTTCTTTTCTCGGTATCAGCCAGACTTCTAAGCCAGTTCTCGCTCTCGAATTCACCGTGGCAGCAATGGCCATGTTGTTTTCCTGACAATCGTCCAAATTCGTTGGCTCGCCATCTGAGCCAGTCTGGTACACCCTGACGACATTGTTGGTACCGGCAGTAACGAGTTGCTTGCCATTGGGGGTGTAGGTGAGGACTGTGGGGCCAGAGGGATCTGAGTAGTATCATTAGCGACAGTATAGGTAATTGTTGCGGTAACATACGAGCTGGCCGCCCACGCACGGGATGCTGGGTTACTGTGGTCATCGCGAGCAATGGTAAACTGATCGCCTGCTTGAATGTGCTTCCCAGAGCTACTTTACTCTACAATCGCATCGAGGTATCTTCTGGGAGACGCGTTGAAGGACGCGTGACGCGAACCCCTGCAAGTTCCACGCCAAGCAAATCGCTCCCCTCCATCCCTCCATAGAAAATCCATCGTATCAATCCTCCATCTCGACCACCGTATGTGATGGAGAAGCTGGCGCCCGCAATCATCTGACCCTGTAGATGCCTTCGATGCCAAAGCTAAGTGAGTATGAGTAGCAAGGTGAGGTGAAGAGGTAGAGTACACAAATGCACCCTTGACCACGTTGATGAGTGAATATATCCCATTTCAGTGAAGTGCATATAGGCCAACGTCACCGCCACTTCATTCTAGATGCGTGAATCGTTTCCATTTCACTTTGGGCAGTAAAGAGACCCGTATCTCGCGTAAGTCGAATTCTCTCATGTTGCCATCTCCTTCAGTCCGACTTTCTTCCATCGATCCATCCAGCGACCTATTCATCCTCCATTCAAACCTCTGCGGACACACCCTTCAATCTCTCCGGTCAAATGGGCCAACGACACCAGCTTTTCGTGGTCGCCAAGATCAATGGCCGCTATCGTTGTCTGTGTGCAATCCACCACCAATGGCTCTACGGGCACACCGCGCTGAGGCGTTGCCTTGACGTTCTCAACATCTTCGGGGATGCTACCAATCGCATGCCGATCGAGCAGGAACTTGTCGCTGCATCGAAGCATGACGACACCTTTTGGACTGCCTCCAGAGAGGAATACTACAAGAAGAATAGCCATGTCCCATTCCCTTTCATTGCGACTTGCTTGATCATGGGTGCCTCATTCAATGTCAATGGCTACTACCACGCGGTTATTGTCGAACCCTTCTACATGTCATACGACGAGGGTGACAATAATAATGGTAAGTCATCCTGCCTTCACATTTATAGTTGCTCTACGATTGCCATCAATCTGGACTGACTCGCGTCTGCAGGCATTACCATCTTCGACATTACGGATCTCACAAACGTTCGCTACTGCCTTGTGGACTTCTACGGGATGGAGAGTAAGTATCAAGTGGAGCTGAACACCCCACTCTCGGCTCAAGTCTACCTCGAAGCGGAATACGACATTGACGAGGTAGACGAGAAAATTGGATTGAAGCCACTGCTCCAAAAGTTCGAGGGCAAGGGCCTCATTACCACTGCTACTTTGAAAGAGACTTGGCCTCAAGGAGACTGGAAGGATGACGAGTCTGACAATGAGGATAACGAACCTACCAGCGAGAATGAGATCGGTTCAAATCACTCTCCTGAAGTTTCCGGGTCCAGTGGCATCGAAGCGGAAGCTAGCCTATCAAAGCCCGCTGAGAATGCTCATGGGCAGGCACCCACGACCCTCCGCGATCGGTCTATGGACATCTTCCTCGATACCCTTTTTGACCAATCCCAAGAAAATCCAGAGTTGATGGCTGAAGCGGAGATCTTGCCCGACTTTGTTCCGAAACTTCGTCAGAGACTTTACGATCAAGCGGCGGATCTGAAACCCTCAACTTCTTTACTCCATCTTCTCCACAAAGCACTAGAGCATGACGTGGAAGTGAATCTTAGCCCGTTCGTAACGTTGACAACGGAGTACCTCGCAGTCCTGGTTGCTAGGCTTCGCAATGGCAAGATGAGAGTTCTGAATTTGTCCAACATGCCGAATCTTACTGAATCAGATCTGAATTTGGTCCTGGCTGAAGGTCCCTCTCTTTCTAGGCAGACTGAATCCCCACCCTCTTCACTGGCAGCAGATTCTGGGACTTCACAGAACTTGAAAGCTATCATTTTGCTGGAGACTCCCAAGATCTCCATTGACTTCTTGACCAAGCACCTAGGACATTGCGATATCTACCATTCAGGGCTACTTCGGCGTCCGTTGCAACCTGAGCGGCAAGACCCATTTGACATAAAACCAACTCCTGCCCTGCAATTCAGTGCTGCAGACGCTGTATCGCAGTTGGTATGGGTAGGTGTCTCTAGCATGCAAAGCTGTGATTCGAAGCTCCGTCGCGACAATGGACAAATGGATTGGAGCGGTTTGAAATACTCTACAGAGGCCTTTAGCCGTTTCAGTGGGAGCGAAGGCATCAAGTACAAGAATTTCTTAATGGATGTGCCACTACCTGCGGGGAAATTGATCCATAGCCTGCGACGCCTCCTGCAATACCTTATATCTCCAAATGTGAGTTGGTTCGAAGACTGGCCAAAAGCTGCGGCCCGGTGCTTTGCAACTACATCGACTCACGACAATGGAGAGGGATACAGCGTGGGCCCTCTCAGCACGACCCTCTATCGATCCGATGATCGAGACGACTATGTTGAGAGTGGAAAAGGCAAATCTCCAGAACCGGGCTCATGGGCGATCATCTTAGTCCACGAAGCTTTTGATGCAAAAGATCAAGCAGCCCTTGATAAGAGGGAGCTCGACATGGCCAGCAGGTTCGGACCCCGCGGGACAGAGGGAATGAAGGAATGGCCGGAAGAAAAATCTGCGATTACATTCAAGCCTCTGAAGCGGTTGCGCTACGCACTCGCGAGGGTTCTTCCAGACTCTGACGACCCAAAGAAACAATTCCTAGTCACTGACGTCCTCGGGTATGTAAAGCACGCCTTAGGAGCAGACCAGGGAAAAGGATCGGAAGCTGCAATCTTGAGCGATTGGTGGAAGCAAGAGAGTTCAGATTTTGGTGACGGCATCGATTACTATCGTGACGATGACCTTCACGACATCTTGCAGAAGATCTATGCCGCGGGAGTCTCTGGCGAAGATGCGGAATCCAAGCCCAGGCCGATTGATCCGTTCGAGGATATCATGCGAATGATGTCGCTGAATAGGGGCGGCGAGGTCTGAGGTGATACTGGCTGTGCGCTGGGACACGGGGAGATTGCTTGATGTTTGCAACATGGCATGTGGTTGCCAGGGCTTGATGAAACATGGTTGCTGGCATCCGATGGAGATAGATTAAAGGTTGAAAGTTGAGATCAGTAGCCTCATAAATCCCAATATGTATGCAAGTTTGAAGCAGCTTAAACCCAGCATATGTCTCGCCCCAGGGGCTTTCACCCAAACTCTGCCTGTTCTAAGGGGCAAGAACCCCGATTGTCAGTGCTTCTTCATAGACACTGTCCCTATATTTGTTATCGCATTGGGTATTTTTCCGGGGGCAAGTGACTTGGGCTTCAGGTAATCCCCTGAAGTTATATCTTGAGTCTTATGCATGCCCTCGTATGTCCGAAATCTCCGTGCCAAGATTTCCAGCTTGTGTCAACATGCGCGACATCTTCCATGCAGAACGCAAAGCTAACTCTAGGTCTACTTAACAGTCGCTATGCATAGATGGTCCCGGTCTAAACCTCGTTAAGGCCAAGAACGGAGGCTTTCCCTGAGGCCTAAACAATATCACAGCCTCGCCAGTCGGGATGAGGCCCATCGCTGGGATGTTGACCAAGCGTTTATGCCAACTGGGGGCTAATCCTCCTGCTACAAGGTATTCGCCTAGGGGATATGACCCATCCAAAGCCCTGAGTCATAAGCGTAACAAGACTACGGAGACAGGCGACAACAAAACTGGCCACATCGAAGCTGGAACCTTTGAGGGCATCTTCTTTCTCGACAATATCTTCCCACTCAAGCTCAACCTGATATCAGGGCTACCCTTGATCAATGTCGAAAAATTCTTGCAAAGCCTCATGGTCCGCTTTCAGAACCCAGCAATATCAGCAGCGGAGCCAGAGAAAATCGCCCAACGAGCTCTACAAACGCCTATACCCATCGAAGTGAAAGAGATTCTTCCTCGGGTGAGAGAAGGTGGCGCATTTGTCAAGTTCAGGTACGAACCGGGCCAAGATGTCAAGGAGATTGAGAAGACAGTCAAGCAATTCCTAGAGGACAATCCTATAAGACCGTGGTTCAATCCCGTCCGACGAGTGAAGACATTTCTAGTTCAGGGAAAACCATGGGTGGAGGACCTTTACCGCATACCCAATCCTCGTGTAAAAGTTGAATTTGTGCCTACCTGGCCGGGTCGGCCGGCGGAAGAGTTGTCACAAGAGACCCTATACTCGCTGTTCCGCAGATACGGAAAACTGCTGGACATTCTACCACAGCCTACGGAGTCAAAGGACGTTCCCAGGTTTGCCTATCTCACCTTCAATACGGTCAGACATGCTATCAGGGCCAAGAATTGCATGCACGGCTTCGTCTTGTCAGCCCATGAGGGTGGAGGGCAAAACGGAACGATGCTGAAGCTTTCGTACGAGCAAAAGAGGAAGGCCCACTACATCTGGGATTGGTTAGTCAGCCATCCAAGACTCGTGGTACCGATTCTCATTGCTTTCTTTGGGACTGTCACGGTAGCGGTATTCGACCCGTAAGTTTTAGGTCTTGCCTATCAAATTCCTCCATTTCATCTTTGTATATCTAAAAAATCCCTTCAGTATTCGCACATTCTTTATCAAAGCCCACATTACAAGGACATTTCACATCAAGGACAATAGAGTCTACAAATGGCTCAGTTCTCAAGCCTCACGGGCTACCGACATCATAAATTTGAGACATCACAGAACCGAAGATGCTGGCCTCAGAGCAATCTGGGACGATCGCAAAGACGACATTGATCAGATCCGGACCTGGCTTATGGAAAGCGCGGATACCTTCATCGTCATTCAGGGTCCACGAGGGTCGGGCAAAAAGGAGCTGGTCCTGGATCAAGCTCTGAAAGGCCGAAAAAACAATTTGGTCATTGACTGCAAGCCCATTCAAGAAGCGAAAGGCGACAGCGCCACCATCTGTGCAGCCGCTCTTGAGGTTGGATATAGGCCTGTGTTCTCATGGATGAATAGCATGAGCAGCTTGATTGATCTCGCGGCTCAAGGTACCATTGGAACCAAAACAGGGTTTTCGGAGACCTTGGATGCGCAATTGGCGAAGATCTGGCAAAATTCCACAAATGCTTTGAAGCGCATCGCTCTTGATGGGCGAACGAAGGACGACAAGGACGCGGGTCTCGGCGACGATGAGTATCTCGAAGCGCACCCAGAGAAGAGACCTGTGGTCATTGTGGACAACTTTCTACATAAGAGCCAAGAAAACAATGTCGTGTACGATAAGATTTCAGAGTGGGCAGCCGGACTCACGACTGCTAACATTGCGCACGTCATCTTCTTGACAAATGATGTGTCCTTCTCAAAATCCTTAAGTAAGCCTTGCGAGCATTCGTACGCTATTCTATTCACTGGCAATGCTGAATATCACTATAGGCAAAGCGCTTCCAGATCGTGTGTTTCGTCAGATTGCGCTGGGAGACTGCTCCCCCGAAGTCGCCAAACGCTTTGTGGTCAATCATTTGGATGCAGACGCTGAAGATGGTGGTGGCCGGGAAGCCAAGCCGAAACCATCGGAAATGCGCGAGGATTTAATTGAGGTATGCTGGACTTCTAGACTCGACGAGGAGAGCATCATCGGTTACTAACCAAGCCACCAGCTTGATGAATGCATTTCGACCCTAGGAGGGCGATTAACTGATCTAGAATTCCTTGCCAGACGGATAAAGACGGGTGAAACACCGAAAAGTACGTTCCTCCCTGGGAACAAGCCCACATATAAGTGATCATGGCCGGGAATCTCCCCCTCCACTACCGGCCACAAGAACGATAAAGCCCTCCAGAAAGCTAACACAACACCCCAGAGGCCGTCCGCGAAATAACCGAACAATCCGCCTCCGAAATCCTAAAAATGTACCTCCTCGACAGCAGCCCCCGCCAATGGACCCCCGAGCAAGCCTGGCTCCTCGTCAAATCCCTCGCCCACGCCGACTCCCTCCGCTACAACGAGCTCCTCCTCTCCGACATCTTCAAACCCCCCGCCGGCGAATCCACCCTCCAAGCCCTCGAACAGGCCGAAATGATCACCATCGTCTCCTCCAACGGCCGTCCCACGTCCATCAAGCCCGGCAAACCCGTCTATGCGGCGGCGTTTCGCCAGCTTACGGAAGATAGGGTGTTGAGGTCCAGGCTGGATTTGGCGATTTTGTCGACGTTGGTTAAGATTGAGACGACGGGGATTGAGAAATGTGAGGCTGAGTTGAATTTGTTGGGGCAGTTGCCGGGGGCGCCGAGTGAGGTTAGGGGCAGGACGCAGTATTTGCTTGATAAGTTGTATGCGGGGCATCGGAAGATTGAGGGGTATGAGAGGGAGAGTGGGGGGCTGAAGAAGGTGTTGCAGCAGGAGTATTGAGAGAGGTATGTAGAGAGATTGGGGCTGCATTCCCGTTTCTTACTGAGGTGGCCGCAAACGGTATCCTTCCTTCAGGGTAGATTTAGGGGCGCGGCCCCCCGAAGTCAGCTTGTAAGGAGGGATTGCTGTTAGGTTAAGAGGGTACCTCATGGGCTTGGCTGCGCTATGAGCCACTGAAAGTCGGGGAGGAATCACCTAAGCGTTGCTACCGGACGGGAAATAGGCAAAGAAGATATATCGGAGGGGAGGGTCTTTGTTTTCAGCATTGCTATGATACCACTCTGTACATATCGTTGAAAACGATATTTGTAAAACCTTCAATCCTATCTTTTCGCTTATCTCACGTGATGAACTCCTTAATTAAGAGACTATCTGGTGAATGGAAGCCTTATTTGTGTGCTCGGAGATCTACCAGTGCCCTTGTTCTCTCAAAGTATATGCCCTTCATTCGGAAATCTCATTTACGAATAAATTTACTTACCTAACGTCTGTCTGTATCACAAAATCTGGACCCAAGAATCACAGCCCACAAGGGAAGATCTAGGTTACATTTCCGGCCAAGAAAGATTACGAACCCAGCAGACCTCGAGCGCACCTAGTCATTTATACCTTCTTTCGTTCGCGGTTTGGCTATTTTTATGTCGCTCGGTGGGTTCACAGATCTTGGTATTCGCGAAATCGCGCAAACAAGTGGTGCCCATCTGGCTATTTCGCCCTTTCGAGGGTCGGAAATGATCGCGCAATAGAGGTTGCAGGAGCCTCATGCGGACGAGAGTTTGAACCTGCCATTTCCCGGGATGGCACGACCCCGCCATTTATGGGAATTGTTTTATGAAAGTTGATTAATGGCTGGCATGTATGGGCGAAGAATCATAACCTCTGGAATGTAGGAAAGATATGAGGAAAGGGAAAAAGGCAGGCAGCTTGGAGCGGTTACATTCGGCTTGGCGAATATCAATTGTCG
>JAABUH010005346.1_pt1 | contig 10133 bp, 10 predicted proteins | sample 5559121 | NCBI WGS metagenome assembly JAABUH01 (sample SAMN10711871, study PRJNA513364) | rock metagenome | isolation source: Antarctica rocks | place: Antarctica: Victoria Land, Battleship Promontory nord | collected 2015-12-28 | reverse complement strand
GGCCGGCGCCGCAGCGGCCGCGCTGCAGGCCGGCGCGGACGCGGTGCAGGCGCTGGGCTGGGGCCTGGAGGCGCAGCTGGCCGCGCGCACGGAGGACGGCTACGCGCGGCGCTTCATGCGCGGGCTGAAGGTGGCGGACCTGGTCGCGTCCATGGGCGACCTGCTGGACGCGGCGGCCTCCGCGCCGGCCGCCAGCCCGCTCGCCGCGCTGCAGGCGTACGCCGTCGCGGCCGCGGCCGCGCCGCAGCCCCGACCCCTCGCAGGCACGCGCCCCGCCCCGCCGGCGCGCGCGGCCCGCCTGCCAGATGCATCGCGGGCGGGCGCTCAGCGCGCTCGGCATGCGCGCTGCCTGCTGGCGTCGCAGCTGCTGCTCTGCAGGCCGCATGCCCAGCCCATCGGCGGCCTGCGCTCGGCCAGTGTGCGCGTGGTGCATGGGCGCCCCGCCACAGGTGTGCTGGCGCAGAGAGTGGTATGCACACTGGCGTCCGGCGGCGCTGGCAGGGCGCAATGCCTGCACGCGACGGCGCGCAGGGCTCGTACTCGCGCGTGGAGGCTCCGCTGCATGCTTCCGGGCAGGCGCATGCGCAGAGGGACACAGACATGACAGCGCGGCCGCCCCCGACCACATTCGCTCCAGCCCCGCGGACCGGCGCCGAGCAGCGCAAGCGCGCTGCGACGCCTGGCCCGGCCTGCGGGGGCTCCCCTAAGTGGGTGCAGCCGGAGGCGACGCAGAAAACGTTTTGAGAGTCAGGTCCGCCCCGCAGCAGGCGGGCGTGAGCCCCCACGGACCCCAATGTCTGAATCCAGGTGTGTAGCAAGTATTCAGAGTGCAGGATGAAGCACATTGATGCCAGTAGTGGAAGTTTTCTCAGCGCCTGCCTTTGCGCAGCACAGTGCTGGGAACATGGCATTGCCGTCTGCTTGCTCTCACAGTTGTGGGCGTAGCTGGGGTTTTGCAGGTTTGTCAGCCATTGATAGCGTCCCCTTTTCGAAGGCAGGTGCAAGTGTATTCGTGCGGCCGCGTATTGCCAACGCGGGCTGTTTTGTGGCTGTCGAAGGTAGCATTGGGTTGCTTGCCAGGGGATAGCGTATGCGCGTGATGGCGGGTCACTTTCAAAGCCATGCAGGCTTTGCAGGTCTGTTCAGTTCCTGTTTTCCGTGCCGCATTTTCCAGCCGTGCTGCATGCGCCTCCTTTACCGTTGGAGGCCGCGACGCGACCGGCCTTCGCCCCCACTGTGCTTTTCCGACTCGCGGAGCCTGCAGGGTGTTGCTTCGGTGGGATGACTCCGCTTTTACCTGTGTGCGTTGGGTTTCAGTCAGGGTGCCTGCTGCGCGCCTTGCAGCCCTGCGCGGGCTGCGCGGCCCCAGTCTGCATGGCTCGCGTGAGCTTGTGATTGTGCTCGCGCTCACATTCGCGTATTCAGTGGCATGTAAAGCAGCACCAGTAGCCCTTGAGGCACCACCCCCAGCCGTCTGCGGTCGCTGGCAGTCATGCAGGCGGTTGCATGTTTTGCCATGCAGAGCCTTAGCTTGAACCGCAGACAGCTGCACACATATCAAACAGTTGACGCATACGTACGGACCGCTCGGTGCGAGCAGTAGAAGTGCATCCGCCAGTTCAACGTGTGTTCTGCTGACATGGCACAAGCCGGACTGCTCCCAGGGACGCTGGGAATGCCTGAGTTGTCACAAGGACAGTGAATGTCCACATGCTGCACAAACCGTGCGGACCTGAAAATTTGGCAGCCAGTGCCTGGCAGGTGGGCGAACAGGGCGGTCTGAGTCAGTGCACCAGCAAGCCAGATCCCGCAGTGGCGCTCATTGCGCCGCTGCGCTCCACCAGGGAGCCCCCGGGGCCGCCAGGTTGCCAGCCGCAGCGACCTCAGCGCGCGGGGGGGCCCAGCCGCGGCCGGCACGCCGGCCGCCCGCAGCAGCATGGCAGCATGGTGCCGCGGGGCGCCCAAGCGCCGGCCCGCCGGGTCACGCGGCGGCGGCGGCCAGCGCGCGCTCGCCGCTGCCGGCGCGCTCGCGCAGGAAGCCCTCGGCGACCACCATGTCGTCGGGCGTGGTGACCTTGATGTTGTGGTACGACCCGGCCGTCAGCCGCACCGGCGCGCCCAGCGCCTCCACGATCGACACGTCGTCGGTCACCGCCAGGCGCTCGCGCGCCACCAGGGCGAAGCCGTCGCGCAGCAGCGCGGGCCGGATGACCTGGCGCGCGCGCGCGCCGCGGTGGGCGCCCTGCCCGAGCTCGCGCGCGGGCGGCGCCGCGGGCGGGGCTGCGGGCGGCCCGCGAGCGCGACTGTGCGGGGCCTGCTGGTTGCGTGTTGTGTCTGGAACGGAGGGGAGCGGAGACAGGAGCCTGTGCTGGGCCACTCCAAGCACCAAACACAAGCGGCGCGCACGGCAAGAGCACACCAGGGTGAATGGCGATCAGAGGTGCAGCACACAAGCGCCAGACACCCCTCGCTCCACAACTGACACAAGCACGCGGCACCTCCGGCAGCCACAAACGCCCACGAGGCGCCCCAGGCGCGGCCCGAGGCTGCAAGCGGGAGAGGCGCGCCTGGGGCGTCTGGACCTCCCACAGCAGCGCGCGCTCCAGCGTGCGCACGACCAGCCCGTCGCCGCGCACCTCCTTGATCGTCGGCTTCACGCGCACGCCCAGCACGGCCGCGCCCACCTGCGCGGCCCCGCAGGCCGGCCGCGTCGGGGATCCGTTCCTGCCGCCGCTGGTCCGCTTCCGCTGCGAACCCGCCTCAGGCCCGAGCCAGCCACTGGCGCCCAGGAAGGCGGCATACGGACGCAGCGCCCTGGTCCGCGGCGCGCCTGTGCGCTGCACGCACCTCGAGCGCGTCGAGCAGGCACCTGCGCACGTCGGCCTCCTCCACGAGCGGCCGCGCCGAGTCGTGGATGGCCACCAGCTCCGCAGCCGGCCGGATCGCCTGCGCCGGCACGGATTCTGTGCCCCTCTTCCACGCCTGGAGCGGCTGACCCGACAGAACTGCACCCTCCCCAACCCTCTCCTTGGGTTTCTTGCAAAGTGGTCAAAAGCATGGTCAAACGCTGGACGGGTACGCTCTCTCGCCGGGCGAGCGCTGCACCGCGAGCACTTCCAAAGCACGTCTCACACCTGCCTTTCAGGTGTCGTCTACGTCCGGGCAACCGTGTGTCTGCAAGCTACACTGTGCATACAAGTCATGAAAGTTCAAACGTGAGGCGCTTGCTGCCACTTCCGCCCTCTGCTGTTCTTGCGCGCAGTTGCTAGAACAGGGCGGGGCCCCATCCAGGGGCGCGGCCCGCAGCAGGCCGCGCGCACCGCAAAGCCGTTGCACACGCTGTCCTGGCGCTCGGCGCCCGGCCGCGCGAAGAGCAGCGGCGGCCGGCCGGCCGGCAGGCGCGCGTGGTGCTCCCTGAACACGCCGTCGTAGGACGCGTCGCACACGACCACGACCTCGCCCACCTCGCGCATGGCGGCAAACACGTCCAGGCTGTACAGCGCGATGGGCTGGCCGCGCAGCGGCAGGTACTGCTTCGGCATGGCTGCCTGGCGCGCACCGGCGGTCAGCCCGGACCGAGCCTGCCTCGCGCTCGCGAGCATCTGCGTTTGCTGCTCTTTGCCCCAGGTGTGCACAGCCATACTCAGGCAGTTTGAACAGGTGGCACCATGCACCGCAGGCCTTAGCAACGCTTCGCAACTCAGGAGCGAGCGTGCGCACCCCCATGCGCTTGCCCACGCCGCCAGCCAGCAAGACTACACTCACAGCGCCATCGCTGTTCTCCCTGCAGGTACGCCCAACGTAAGTGGCCGCGGTGTTTCAAAGATACCAGGCCGAGGATAGGGGCATACGCACCAGCGCCTGGATGGCCACGCATCTGCGGCTGGCTCGTCGCCTGCTATGCGTGATAGCCCACATTGGCTCTTCACGTTGTACTCGCCTCCTGCATTTTGACACTGGAGACGGCACACAGCCTGTCAGCCGGCAAGTGAGGAGCAATACCAGCACTGTATATCATTCGCAGGAACATGTTGATACCAGTGTTGAGGCACTCTTACCAGCACACCAAACATTACGTGCGTAAGTGCGCGGCTGAGAGCCGAGGCCGCTCCATGATGCAAGGCTGATGTGCTGCTCCTGCATGCATTGCCGTGAGGTCGCTGCACTGGGCGGCATGGGCTGCGCCTAGCACCTCAGTCGCTTCAAGGACACAGCTCCACAAGCTCCTTCGCTTATCTTGCAGCCTGTGTCGCCGAGACTCGGCCCGAGAGGGAATCCAATGCCAGACCCTGCCCCGGACCCCCTTTCATTTCAACGTTCACTTCAGTTTGCCGGAAGGTGGGCGATTCACGGTGGACAGTAGTTGTTTTTTCACTATTGCTGAAAGGCACTGGGGCTGCACCTGACCACGCAGGGCTGCAGAGCGCCGCACTCTGGCAAGCGGCGCAGCGCACCGCTTGAGGGCACCTGAGTGCTTGGTTACTTTCAGGTCATTGCAGGTGCGCCAAATGCGCCAGTATGGCAGCGCAGTGCGGCCACACCTGTGCGCGAGCGCATTGCATGACGCCGCGGATGTCAGCTCACAACAGCACGTCTTTCAGACCAGCATGGCTCCTGTGTCACCCGCAACCAGGTCCGGACGCTGCGCAGGCACTCCGCGGCCACGGGAGCAGTGATGGCCCGCTGGACCTGATGGATTACCGGGAGCTGCAGCGCGAGTGCAAAGCCGCCGGCGTCTCTGCCAAAGGGTGCGGTGCGCTGCGGCCGCCCTCTGCGCGCCGCGCCTCTCGGCGAGCAGCTCTGGCGCTGAGGTGCAGCAAGCGCGTGCCGCAGGAAGCGTGAGGAGCTGGAGGAGCGGCTGACGGGCGCGCTGCTGGCGGCCAGCCAGAGCGCGGTGGCAGCGACGCCCGGCAACGGCGCACTGGCGGCAGAGGAGGCCGTCAGCCCTGCGGCGCCCCTGGCGGAGACGCCCGCGACCGCGCCGTCGACCCTGCGGCTGCGCGCGCGCCTGGCGCGCCCCCAGGCGCCGCCCGTGCTCGGCTCTGGGCGGTGGCGCTGGGTCTGCGTGCTGCCGCTGTCTTGCCTGGCTACGCTTGGGAGCCGGCTGCCGGCAGGCGCCAACTGTGGTGCCTGCACGGACGCGCCCAGCAGTGACGCCGCGTGCAGCCGTCTTGCAGGACCACTCCATAGCTGGGGCAGACAGCCGTGGGGCAGCGCAGGCGGGCCAGGCGTCCGACGCGGCAGCGCGAGATGCCGACGCGGGGATTGACGCGGCCGCTCGCACGCCCTTCCCGCAGCAGAGCGTCCAGCCGCTGCAGGTGCGCCTCCCTGGCCGCTGGTGCTGGCCTGCCTCCAGGGAGGGTGGGCCGCTGGGGCGTCTTTCGTGCCGGGCGCCCTGCATGCTGCTGCGCCGGAGAGCGTCAGCCAGAGAGTGGCCCGGCGGCGGCTGCTGGCGGCAGCGCTGGCAGCCTGCAGGCGTGTGTGCAGCAGCGCGCTGGCAACTCCCGCCGCGGCACCAGCGCCGCCTGGCCTGGCTGGGGTCGGGGGCTGCATGGGGCCAGGGCGAGGCAGGGCGGGCATGGGCGGGTGGGACGCGCGCCCCGGAGGCCCTGCGTGCAGTGCTCTCCCGGCGGCGGGCTGGGGGCACTGTAGTAACAGGCGCGCGAGCACCGGCGCCGCGCGACGTCGCTGGGCTCACCGGCCGAGGCTGAGGCTCGGGGCCCCGCGGCGGCAGGACGGGCACGCCGGCGAGCGCTTTGCGTGGGAGGCGCTGCGCGCGGTGCGCTGGCGGTGGGCCGCGCTCGCGGTGCTGCTGGCGGGCGTCGGCGCGCTCACCGTGTCGCAGTGGCACCAGCGCCCCGCGCTCGCCGCCGCCTGGGAGCAGCACGCGGCCGCGCTGCGGGAGCACGCCGCCAGCCTGCGCGAGCAGCTGGCTCACCAGAGGTGCGCCGGCGCGCGCGATGTGCGGCAGGGGCCTAGGGTGCCGCCTGCCCCAATGCTTGCGTGAGTGGATGCGCTCCAGAGGTCCGCGCGCTGGGGCGTGCTCCCGGCTGAGGCGTTGCCCTGCTGTATTTCTCAGCCGAGCCAGGCTGCTACGGGCGGCCGCTGCGCCGCGCCCTGTCTCCTGCCCAAGCCGCCACTGAGCGGGGGTACGCCGCTGCCCGCAGGGACTGGGCGGCGGCGCAGGCGCGCGCGACGGGCGCCGCCGTGCGGCAGGGCGCGGGCGGGGCGCTGCAGCGCAGCGCGTCGTGGGCGGGCGAGGGCGCGGCCGACGCCGGCCGCGCGGCGGCGGCGGCCTGGCAGCGCACCTTTCGCACGAGCCTCATCCGCCGTGGCAGCCGCGTGCGCCGCTCTGGCTCAGATTCCTGGGTAGGGTTAGGCAACTGTGCAAGCAGACCTGCTCCGGGGCTGCAGGCGGCGAGCCGGGCGCCCACGCCCGCGCCCGCGCGGGGCGCGCGGGCTGGCTGCCGCAACGCGGCGATATGCCTTATCCCAGGCAGCAGCGTGCTTTCACAGCGACTGCTCAGGGACCCCCACGCTCCCGCGTCCGGGAGTGCAGCCTCCGGGCAGGGGGCCCGGGAGGCGCGAGGCGCCGACGCCGCGGCGCCTGGGCGGCAGGGCGGCGGCGTGGGCCGGCCATGCGTGGCGGCGCTGGATGCGGACGCGCTGGACGCCATCCTGCGCAACGCGTCTAAGTGGGACGGCACGCGCGCGCTCCTGCGCGACGTCTGGCGCGGCCACAAGGAGGAGCCGCGCAAGGCGCGCGCCGGCCGCCCGAACCGAGCGCGTCCTGCTCTTAATCCTGCTCTTATGGGCGGCAGGGCTGCGCGCCGCCGCCCACGCTGCCCTGCATGACGAGCCACAGAGCCTGCATGACGAGCCACAGCACCGTGTGTATCGCTGCGTCCCGGGACCGCACGGCATGGCAGGCGACCCCGACCTGGCGCCTGCGCCCCGCCAGGCTGCCATCAGTCCGGCACGATCCCGGGGGGCTGCGAGACTGCTCCGGCAACAGGCGGCGCACCCAGGGTGATGCCGCGCGGCGCAGGGTGCGGGCGTGCTGCTCGCGGCCAGCAACGGCCTGGCGCTGCAGGCCGCGTCGCTGGCCATCAAGCAGGCGCTGCCGCCCATCTGCTCCGGCTGCCTCCTGGTCCTGCAGGCGCGCCCGGCGCCCCGGCTGACCTGCCGGCTGGTGCTTACCCTAACCCTTACCGGACCCCATTATGGTGGCAGCACCCAGGTGGGTCGCCCAGGCCGCGCGCGCCCGAGCGGCGCGCCCGGCGACGCAGGCGGACCGCGGGGACCTGGCCGGCGGCGGCGCGGACGCCCGCGGCCGCCTGCAGAGCCGCCTGGCCGCCTTCCTGAAGGCCTGCCCGGCCAGCGTCATCGTGCTCGAGGGCGCCCAGGTCCGCCGCCGCCCGCCGCGCGCCGCCCCCGTCGGCTGCATGCGAAGTGGCACTCCTCATGTGGGTGGAGCGTGCCGTTTTGTGTAGCAGTGGAGCTCGCGGCTGCCAGCCGACCTGCTGATCCGCTTGCCAGCGGCTCCCAGAGTGCCGCATGTGTGCTGCCCACCTGGGCGCTGCGCCTCGACTGTCTAGCTCCCCACACTGGCACGCAAGGCGCCGTTAGCAGGGCAGGGTTGCGCGACGGCACACCCTGCCGGACGGCCTGCTCCGCGGTGAGGCGCCACGCGCGCATGGTGCAGGGCTGCACGCCGCGGGGCTGAGCACGTCCGCGCGCGCGCCTGAGCAAACACTGACCCTGATCCTGCGTCCTGCCCGCCCCCCCCGGCGCTGCACCCGGCGCTGCTGCCGGTGCTGGTCAACGCGCTGGGCGAGGGCGCCTGAGCCTACCACTGTTCTGACCCCAAGGCCCGCCTGCCGGCGCAGGCGCTGCACCCGGCGCTGCTGCCGGTGCTGGTCAACGCGCTGGGCGAGGGCGGCGCGTTTGAGGTGGACGGCGCGCCCGTGCCCGCCTGGAAGGCGACCTACGTCGTCTCCCTGCTCGTCCCCGCGGGCGTGTTTGACCTGGCGCGCGGCCCCGGCTCCGCATGAGAGGGCGGGCGCAGGGCGCGGGCGGCGGACCCGCGCGGCGGGTCCCACGCGCGTAGTGGGCGCGGCGCGCACGCGCATGTTTCAAAAGCCGCATTGCTGAGCCGCCTTGCCGGACTCTGGGGCTGCCGATGCTGGCTCAGGGCGCTGAGTGGGGAGCTCGTTACACGGCCCATGCGGCGATCGCGCCACTGAGCGCTGGGGCGCCGACAGGGTCAGGCATAGTCCTACCCCAATCATGCCGTACCCTTACCCTACCCTATGTCCGCGCCCGCAGGAGGACGGCACGGCGTTCGGCGCGGCGGTCAAGAAGGAGCTGACGTCGGCGCTCAAGTCCAAGGCGGAGGGCAGCGCGCTCGCGCTGGCCGACGCCGCGCGCGACGCGGAGGCCTTCCGGCGGTGCGCGCGCCCGCGCCCGCGCCCATGCGCCCATGCGCCAGCATGGGCGGCCCGGGGCGCCGGGGCTCAATGGTCGGCGCAGGCGGCCGCGCCGGCGCCCTGCGTGCGCCTGTTTCTGCGCAGGGCTCGCTGCAGCGGCCCCTGATTTGGCCACTGTGCCGCATGCGCCTCCCTGCGCGCCCCGGCCCTATTGCCAGGCCTGGATCAGGGGCGCCCGGGTGGTCGGGAGTCCGCCGGCGGCGGCTGCCAGGCGCAAGAAGCCGGCCGCGGCGGGGCTGACAGACCGGCCGCGCGCGTCAGGCGGCTGGAGTATGTCGCGCCGCTGCGGGAGTGAGCGGGCCGCGCGTCGCGGGGCGCCCGCGGCTGCGCCGACCCTCGCCGCAGCCGCATGCTCCAGGCCACGCGCCAGAGGTTGGCGTCGTAGCCGCCGCGGCCCAGATGTCTGGGGGAGCAACGCCCTTGGTCGGTCAGGCAGCCGGTCAATGCGCTCGGGCGCGGCCTGGCTGATGATGACAGCCGGGGTGATCCGGCAAGGCAAGGCTGTTTTGAGTTGCTCCGCACTGTGCGGTTCTGACGAGTGAGGCTTTCGCTGTACAGCAAAGCACAGACGCGCTTGAGCCCATTTGGACATCTGCCTGGCCTCCTGGCTGCGGGACGTTGACGACGCTTGCATGCATGCATGCGACGTGCCGCTCCGCATGACCCGCCAGCGAGCGCCCTTTTGCCAATTTTTCGTACGGCTGGGTGCTGGAAAAATTTTGACGAGGCCTGAACAGGACGGTAGGGGTGAACGTGAGCGGAGATCGTGCGCATCAGCTTGCCGCTGACAAGCATTTATGTCAGACACTGCAGGTCCTGCAACGATAGTGCGCACTGGACTAGAGTTGCCATGGTTAAGCTCCGCAGCGCAAGGCTGAAAGGCCTCTCGTTCTGCTCCCCCCCGCAGGACGAGTCTGCATGGCTACATAGCAGTCGTACAGCCCAATGCGGTGGACAATTACAGCATGGGCCTCGCTTACCGCCTCAGGCATGTTTGGAGCAGAGCGAGACCCTGAGCGCTGCGCACACAAGGGCCCAGCAGCGCCACAGAACCTGCCTGCGCCACTCTGCCACACGCAACACGCAACACTGCTGCGGCCGGCACAGGGCAGCTGTTGTACAAGCGCGTGAAAAGACACCTTATGCCGCGCCCACGGCCTCGCCAGCGCGCGCGTCTGGTGCGCCGCGCGCCGCCAGCGAGCGCGCGGCGAGCAGGTGCAGGCGCGTGCGGAAGCGCGCCAGGCGCAGCGCGTGCAGCCGCCGGTGATGCCGCCGCACGTCGCGCCAGTGCGCCACGTGGTGTCGCCGCAGCAGCTGCGCAGCAGAGGGGTAGGGTGAGGATTTGGTTAAGAAACACGGATGGGCCGGACCGTGCGCGGCTCCAACCAAATCCATTCCTGTGGAGGGACCAGCATGAACACAAGGTGCCTTACGTCTCCGCCGCCTGCGGCAGGCCAATCCGTCAGGCAGCACGCCGACACCCCGCCGGCTGCCGGCCAACTGTATTGGCAACGGGACCGCCTGAGCCAGACACGCTGCATGCGACGCAGCCCCCGACTACCGCGGCACTTCCATGGGCGAGACCCCGCCGCCGCGCACATCCAGGCTGGGGCCGCGGTAGTCGGGCAGCGGCTGCGCGCGCGG
>JAABUH010005345.1_pt1 | contig 10135 bp, 16 predicted proteins | sample 5559121 | NCBI WGS metagenome assembly JAABUH01 (sample SAMN10711871, study PRJNA513364) | rock metagenome | isolation source: Antarctica rocks | place: Antarctica: Victoria Land, Battleship Promontory nord | collected 2015-12-28 | reverse complement strand
ACAGCGCAGGCTGCGTTGGTGCGAGGCGCCTGGCAGCTGGCTGCATGAGACGTAGTCACTGCGTGCAGAGCCCGTGCAGAGCCCGTCAGTGAGCGACTAGAGCGCGAGGCTGGCGCGGACGCATGCCCGGCGATGTACAAGCCGCGAGCTTGGTCGCCGCTGCGGGCTGTTCCGCCCGCGCCTGAGACTGACTCGGGTCGCGCCTGGGCGCGCCAGGCGGCGGAAGCGCGCCGCGGCGATGCGGAGCCCGCCGCGACGAGCGGCGGCGACGCGGCGGGCGCCGGCGGCGCAGCGTGCGCCGGCGGCGCGGCGGGCGCCGGCGGCGCCGCGGCTGCCTCGGCAGCGGCCAGCTCAGCGCGCCCGGTGGCGCCGGCGCCGGTGCCGGTGCCGTCGTCGTCGCCGTTTCAGGCGGGTGGCGCCTCGCAGTTTGCGCCTGTGTCTGGGGCGCCGGGACAGCCGCCTTTCGGCAGCCCGACCGGCATCCCGGCGCAGAACGGCAGCCCACCCGGCGCCGGCCCGGGGCCGCCGGCGGGGAGCGGCGGACGGGACAGGGCAGGGTTTGCCGGCAGGGAGGAGCTAGGGTTTGGCGGCAGGGAAGCGCTCGCGCCGCGCGGCGGCCCCGCCCGCCCGCCGCTGTCGCCGGCGGGCGGCGGCCGCAGCGGGCTGGGGCTGCGCGGCGGCGCCGCGCCGCTGCTGCCGCCTGTGCTGGAGGCGGACAGCCAGCGGCAGAGCCTGGACATGCGCTAGAGCGCCCGGGTCAGGGCCGCGCGCAGCTGCCGCGCTGCTGCCGCCCGGCAGGGGCGCCGTGGCTGCAGAGCCCGGAGTGTGATCAGCGGCCCGGGCGCTGGCTGGACGCGCGGCCATGGGAGCCTCCTCTGCCACTCATGCTGGCATTGCACAGCCGGGAACGCCTCTGCGCGTCGTGAGTGGGCAGCTTGGGGTCAAGCGGCGCGCCATTGCCGCGCGGGGCGTGCGCGCTGCACAGCGTCTTTTGGGTCGAGGCCGGTGTGTTGGGTGCTACGTGGATATCGGGGAAATTGTCTTGGAGAAAGGTTTCTGGCAAGTGATGCCGGCCAGCGAGGGGCCAGCGGGGGGCCAGGAGGGCCGGGTCCGGCGGTCTGGGCCCCTGCGTTCCTTGGCGCGGCGCACATCCGGCAGGCAGCCGGACCGCAGCACCATGTTGGGCCATGTTGGGGTTTGATTGACAGGGCCCTGACCCCGCCGTCGGGGCCGGGCGCGGCGCTCCGCGCTCACAGCCTGCGCCAAACTGTGGCGGCCGCCTAGCCTTTGGGTCCGGGCGGGCGGCGGAGGTTGGAACGCCGGGGGGCATTGGCGCCGTGCTTCAATGCGGTGTCAGGGTCCAGGGCTTGTGGCTGCGCGCTTTGCCGCAATTGCGCGCACGGCGTCAAGCGCTGGGTCAGCAGCGTGCCTGCAGGAGCGAGCGGGTAGGAGGCTTGGGCGAGAGCGCCCTGCTGCTCTCCCAATGGCTGCCCAGCCCAGACACCGAGAACACGCCGCAGGCGCCTGAATGGTTCGGGTTGGTTTTCAGGCGTGGATTTGGCTGGGACTGTTTCCGCAGGAGAGATCTGGCGTTCCAAGACGGCCCTGGCACAAGGGTCGCATGCTCCGGTTTTTCTTCTTCTGTTCTCAACAGCGTCCGATATTATGGATTGTGCGGCTCAGTTGTAGGCCCTGAGGCTTTGCAGGGCGGCGGCCAACAAGACGAGTGCCTGTTTGCCGGTAAGGTGGTGGCGTGCGAGGTCGGGGGGCTGTTGGCTGTGCATGACAGCTGGGCGCGAGGCGGCTCCGCAGATGAAGCGGCATTCCACCTCCCTGCCCAGCAAGGACCATGTGTATGTTGTAGCGCGCTACGATGGCAATCTGCGTTGCTGGTCGAGAGGGGCGAGACCCGTGGTGCTCGCTGGCATGTGCTCTATGGCGCATGTGTGCTTTTTGCAGCCGAGCCAGGGTGCCAGGCGCGGGATAATCCGCGACCCTGCCCTCTACACAGTGAGATGGGTCCCATGCGGCGAAGGGGGGTTTTTGTGCTGGCGCGTGCGCGCATCCTCACCGCATGCCTGCTGACGCACGCGCCCCGCACCCACCTGCCTGCGTGAAGCGTTGTACATCCCGGCTTATTCAGTGCGTGTGCATTGCTCACTTTTCGGTGTCATGCGATAGCGCCGGCGCCCGTGCCGCCGGGCTGCCGTGCGCTGCAAATTGATGGGATAGCCAATGGCAGCGGGGCGAGGCCCTGGCCGGCGCTTTCTTTCAGACCTAGGTGCGTTGCCTGTTGTCTAGCTAGCACGTGCTTCCCAGGCGCCTACGGTGCACCTGGTCCATGAGGTTGCTGGCATATTTTTTCACATTCCTCGCTTAGCAGCACTGCTGGTTCCCATACACATGTACGTGATTTGTAACGCAGTGTGTTGGCTCAGCAAGCCAGTGATGGTTGCTCAACCCACGAGCTCGTGTCCCGCGTTCCCAGAAAGGGGAACATGTGGCGCATGTGAACAAACATGTGCTGCAACTCACACAGCAGTGCCACCAAGCATGTGCAGCCCCAACACCTAGGCCCCCTGAAGCTGGACAGTGTGCAGAGAGCACTTGAAGAAACGCTGCTATTGCATGCTGCCTCATTCACCAATGTGCTGATCTTCTGCATGGCACTCTGCTGATGCAAAATGTGATGTGGATACACCCTTCAAGATATTGATTACTCTGCTCGAAAATTAATGTAGCAAAGTCGCTTTTTACAGATAAATAACATTCAAGTAACGTGCGCGGCACAAGGCCTCTCCTTTCAGCCTCGTACACAGCACACGATATTTCACTGCCTCGGTGCATGGCTCTCTGACCGCCGCACTGAGGAAAGGCAATCCAAAATGAGTACGCACCCAAAGAATATTGTTTGCTACCCGGCAATGCCAGCCACAGGCGCCAACAGTGTGACAGCCGGTATGCGGAATACACTGCCCAGCCTGGGCAAGAGGGCATGCACGTCAGGCATGTCTGGGCACACCAGTCGCTGCCAAAACAGCCTAAAGTCATGATGCTGCACAGGGTCTGCGTGCAGGTCATTTGCAGTGCCCTCCTCTTCGCAGCCCGGCACACTCCGCCACAAATCACAACCGTTTGATTGTACAATGCTGCAGCCACTGAGCCGCAGCCTGCTAAAGCACCATCCGTGCACTCTGCACAACACTCTCACACACATTGATCAATCTTGGGCCTCGCAGATACCTCGCAGTTCGGTCTGTGTGCATTCCTGCGACAACGTTCCCATGCGCACCACTACTTTCTTGCGCATGCTGGACTAGAGGCCATACGGTGCAGACTCTGCCCTACTTACGCGCCTCTTCCTGCCGCATACACACGAGGGCGACGCCCGCGCCGCAGCACAAAGCAACACACAGAACAGTTGGTGCGGCGCTGGGCATGCGCAGGCCCAGCCTTTCAACACTACATCCGGAGCACTGCTGGAGCTGCCCTGCATAGGTCTGGAGCCTGCGCCGGGCATAGGCGGCCTTGCGCGCACACTCGCTAGCGCTGTCAACAAACATACGGCACACGGGCCATGGCATGATCAACGCTTGCAGCACGGCCCGATTCAGAGCACGCTAGCCTGATCACCGGCTGCACGGCGCTGCGGCGCGGCCTACGGCACGCTGGCCGCGTGCTGCTCCATGGCGCCAGTCAGGCGCAGGCGGCCAAGCACGCGGCCGAGCCCAGCCTGCCCGTCAGCGACCAGCTGCCGCGCGGTCTCCACGCTGCGCGGCGGCCGCATGCCGGCGCCCACCTCACGCAGCGTGCGCGGCCGGCCGTCCGCGAGGCCGTAGCGCAGCCGCAACGCCTGGCGCTGCGCGCCGTGCGGTAGCAGCTCCAGCGCCACCTCCAGCAGCTCCTCCAGGCACCTGCGGGCGGCCGCCGCGCCGTCAGAACTGAGCCGACTCTGTCACTTTTGAGCCGCGTGGAGCATGCCAACATTCTCACTCAATCCCCTCTGATTGACACCACACTCAGCAGCTCCAACCAAAGATGTGTTCCTGGCAGGCGCTAGCCCTCTCCCTTGTTCTGTTTTGTAAAGCCCTCTCAAGTGTTTCACGACAGAGAAAGTGATGCAAGACATATATAACTTTGTAAGCAAGCATCTCAGTCACGCTTTAACACGTAACAGCAAGCACATCAATGCACTGCACTAAGCTATAACTGTGCCAAACCACTGCTACAGCGGTTAAGCCTGGGCAGCGGCAGGGGCGGCGCACTTGCGCTTGTCCTCGCGCAGCTGCGGCGCCTCGTCCTCCTCGTGCATGGCGCCCGCCAGGTCGCCAGCGGAGATGGTATCATTGCCGTCCCCGCGCTCGCCGCCTTGGCCGCCGTAGCTCAGCGTCTCCCAGCGCCTGCAGGACGCCGCGCGGGCGGCAGCCTGCAGCTTGTGCCACGCGGCCTCGCTGCAGCCGACCTGCCCCCGGGACAGCCCGAATCAGCGCCACGGCCGCAACAACCATTGCAAACCAACCAACCAACAACAGCACATGCACTGCATTCAGCGCATGCAAGCGCTCCACAAGCACACGTGATGAAAAGCACCGATGAAAAGTACCATTCAGCCTTTGCCAGCAGCAACACGCATGCAATGCTTTATAATCCACAGCAACACACAGTGCCGGCACAGCCCTCAGTGACTGCTGTGCCAGGTAAGCAGCCTGACTTCCAGTTTTCCAGTGTTTCAACCACAGACACAGCACCCATATGCACCCACAGCTGCACCCCCGACATGCCACTTGAAGCACCAACCCGACACCTCGGTAGCACACCTTCTCAGCCAGCTCGGCCGCGGTCGGCTTGCGGCCCAGGCGCTGCGCAAGCGCGCCCTCCGCCTTGCGCAGCATCCGTAGCCTGTTCATCGCGCGCTGCGGCACCACCACAGCGCTGCCCTGCGCCGCAGACAGACACCTCCGTGAACACAGGCCCCTCCGTATGCCTTAACACAAACCCGATCCCTCCGACACCGCTAGTGCGACCTCAGGCACAAAGCACATCCACGCTCGCCCTTCATCTCACACCATTTCAAGATATGATTGCCAAGCCATGCTTCAGCAAAGCAGGTAATGTGCACACACACGTTTTCAGTCTGTCAGGTATACTCGGTCCCCAGTTGCCACGCTCACGACCCTTGACAGCTGTGTCACACTCTTACATGAGCCCAGACGCCGCCACACAGCCAACCCAGTCACTCACTCACCTGCAAGCGCAGGGCGTCTGTGAGGTCGCGCATAATGTAGAACCAAGCGTACGTCAGCAGCCGCGTGCCGCGCTCTGCGCTAAACGTGCCGGCCGCTTGCACCAGCGCGTCGATCGCGACGCAGACCAGGTCCTCATCATCCACGCCCTGTACGAGGGCACAGAGCTGTGTGAGGGGCGAAGCAGGGCCAAGCACCAGCAAAGCACCAGCAAAGCACAGCACACAGCAACCACATGAGTCACACAAGCAAGCTTCACCGGCGACAACGTACCACCTGCGACAACATAGCAGTTGCACACAGCTCATAACGCCTCGTTGTTGCACCTCAGGCAGGCTATCGGGCTGCTGCTCCGCCACCACCAGCAGCACACCTGGCGGGAGAACTGCATCGCGAGCTTCCGCAGGTAGCCCATGTGCGCAGTCACAAGTTCTGCCTTTGCGCGCTCCGCAGCCACAAGCGCGGCCTGCAGCGTCTCCACTGAGGCCTCGCCGGCAGCAGCTGCCCAGCGCTGAGCACCCTGCCTGGCAAGCTGCGCTGCCTTCACGTCCGGCCCGTCTAAGGCTGCCACGTCGCCGCTCAGCTGCTCCAGATCTGCGCCACGCTGCGCAACGCACCACCTCACTTACTGACGTCCGCCTAACACCACCACAGCAAGAGCAACCACGCACATACGACACGCTGATCAGCAGTGCATCAGGGCACATGCTGAAGCAGGCTCGCTCAAACCCCGGGTGTGAATAAGCATGCGCCAGGCTGACGGTGACAGCAGAGCAGCTGGCCAGGCACAGAGCACGCGCTCGCCATGCACACCTTCACAGCTGCGCAGAGCTCCAGCTCCTCATCGCGCGTCAAAAACGCGCGTTTCCTGGTGAGGTCGCCGTCATCCACGACTTCCCCGGCCGCAGGCAGGGCGCGCGCAGCCCGCGTGCGCGGCACCCTGCGCCGCAAACGCCGCTGCTGCCGCTGGGGACGCCGCAGGGCTGCGCCGCGCACGATCGCGCCACACGTCTGCTGCTGTGCCTCGCCCCCCACCACCACCGCATCCTCGCAGTCGTCCGCCACCAGTGCAGGCGGGGCAATGCCGTGCCGCTGCGCCTCTGTACGCAGCTCCTCTAGAAACTCGGCGTCAGTCAGCGGGCCTCCGGGCTGGCCGCTCACGAGCGACAGCAGCTGCTTCTCTGCCACCAAGGAGGCTGCCCTCTTCACACTGGAGCGTGCGGCGGGCCGCTGGGGCATGGGTGCGCGCACAGACCGGCTCGACGAGAAGGAGCAAGTGCAGGGCTGCGTCACACGGTAACTCATCAGCAGGCTAGGTGATGCACCAGGCAGCAACGGCAGGCAGATCTGACAGTGTATTGTTTCGTCGACGAAGCAGCGAGTTTTCCTTCCGTGTCACCTGGCCACGTCCAACCCTATTCTAATTTAGTTTACTTTAATCCTTGGCTGATGATGGCACAGCCTGTGGTAAAAAGTTGGTGCACACTGGCCTACTGCGCCCCTCTCTTCCATCACGTGCGCTGCATTGGTCCATGCTGGCCGCGGGCCTGCACGGGCGGGCAGGCGTACCAAGGCGTGCCGCGGGCCCTTGCTATAGTGCAGGTGCGCAGCAACTGCGTGCAATCCCTGCCTCGTGCTGCCCCACCTTTCCTGCTGCAGCGCTGTGTTCTGCTTGTTCCAAAGGGAAGGACAGGACCGGCTCAGGACCGCTCTCGTGCAGCAGCGCTTGCGTGCATGCAAGCAGAGACTCCGTACCTTGTTGTTATGCCGATTTCTTACCTTCAGTGCACCCCTGTCACTGCTGCAGTTCTGTGTTGCGTGTCTCGCTTCTCTGCCAGTGCACAAATGGGACAAGGTGCGCCTATCCTGTCCTGGCTTGTGCACTTGCAGAGGCCTATGTATTGGAGGTAGGCGAGCGACACGTGTGCTCTGCAGTGTAAGTCGCCAAGGCAGTGTTGCTCTGTGCACTCCAGTGGCTGAGGCGAAGAGCAGGAGGCGGGCGCCAAAGGACGCTGTGTGCGTTGGTTGTTTGTTTGTGGTGTGCAGCAGCTCCCTGAAGCCACTACCACTTGCCTGGCTGCGGCACTGCAGGATATGAAAGTAAAGGTTGCACTTTCGCAGCACGCTGCGCTGGCGTGCCAGCGCAGCGGCGCAGCAAGGCGCAGGCTGCGCTCGAGCAGGAGTCCAGCAGTGAGCTGCGCGCCGCAGGGACGCAGCGCATGGCAGCGATAAGCGCGCCCGCGCGGCCGACCGCGCTGCCGCCCCTGGGCAGCATCAAGGGCGTGCTGTTCGACATCGACGGCACGCTGTGCGACAGCGACCCGCTGCACTACCGGGCGTTCCGCGAGATCCTGCTGGAGAAGGGGTACAAGGCGCGTGCGCGCCCGGCCACTGTGCGGCGCTCGTGGCGCCTGCGCTGGCGGCCCTGACTCGCGCGCGCGCAGGGCTTTCGGAATGGGGAGCCCATCACGCGCGAGTACTTCGACGAGCACATCAGCGGCGGCCACAACTCCGTGCTGGGGCGGCAGCTGTGGCCGACCTGGTCCCAGGTGCGGCCGCCCGCCACGTCGGCGATCGGGCAGCTGCTCTGCTCAGCGCTTCGCGTGAGTGCGAGGTACGAAGTCGGCAGCGCACGGCCGCACTCTGCGCAGCCTCGCGGCTGCTGCTTGCCTCCTCCTGCGAGGTCGTGCGGTGCCGCGCTGCGCAGTTGAGTGTCGTCGCCGCTCTTCAGGACTTCACTTGCTGCCAGGGCGCTCCACATTTTGGATAAGAAACCAGAGCATGTGAGCACGGTGGATGAGGAATGGTGGTTCATCAGAGCATGTGAGCACGGCGGAGGGGGGACGCAGGAGGACTGCGACGCCTTCTGCGACGAGAAGGAGGCCAACTTCCGCAGCATGGCCGGTGTGTAACCCTATCCTGCCCTAATCTACACTAACCCTGCGACTGCCCACCTTGCATGGCGCGAGGGGCTTGCTGGGCATGCAACAGGCCCTGCTCTGCCCTGCTGCCGCGCTGCTGCCTGCAAACGCCCCCAGGCGCTGCGAGGGCGCCTGTTGCATGTCCTGCGTCCCAGCAAGGTGTGGTTCTCCGTAGAAGGTAGCCACCTCCGCCATGGGTGCGCGGCGAGGGTCGCTTTGCAGGTGTGCATGCGTCTCTGGTCGATCGATGCAGGCCAGCGTGCCACAGAGGCGGCCGCCCTCCGACGCAGTGCCCGCCGTGCGCGCGGCCAGACTCCGTGCTGGAGCCGTGGCTTGGGGCAAGCTCTGTATGACCAAGCCTTGACAGGCTGGGCAGTTGCTGCGCGACCGGGCAGCGTGTGTGCACTGATGTCGGATCGTGCGCGCGGCCAGAGTCGGTGCTGGAGCCGGTGGAGGGCCTGGGTGCGTTCCTGGCGTGGATCGAGAGGCGGGGGCTGCGCAAGGCGGCCGTGACCAACGCGCCGCGCGCCAACTCGATCGCCATGCTGCGCGCGCTCGGCCTGGCGTGCGCGCCCCCGGAGCGCCCGATTTTCAGTGTTTTTTTTTTTTCCTATTTCAAATTTTTGTTTTTGATTATATTTCCTGCAGCCGCCGGGCTTTTTAAACTTTATATGAAAAATTCCCGCCTGGACGTATGGATGCTGGAAAGACGCGGGCGTTGCACACAAGAGCATCATGTCTTGTGCTGTGTGAGCACAGGCTGCTGCCCACCGAGCCTGTCCGTGCCGCGCAGCGATCCTTGTGATCCCGAGCCTGCCTGCGTGCGTGTCACGCCTGCCTGCGCCTGCACCGCTCTGCTCGAGGCAGCCCGGCCCTGAGGCCCCGGGCGGCGCGCCGCAGGGACGCGTTCGACGTGATCGTGCTGGGCGAGGACTGCCCGCGGCCCAAGCCCTACCCTGACCCCTACCAGAGGGCCCTGGACGCGCTGGGCCTGCAGCCGCACGAGGCCATCGTCGTCGAGGACTCCCCGGCAGGTGCGGGGCGTGGTTCAGTCGCCGCGCATGCCTGCGGCGGGCGGCGTGCTCGGCCCCTCAAATGCACGGACCCTAGATTGAGCAAGCGGGGCATTGCTGCCCAGTAACATATGCATAACACTCATTTGAGATGCGGGGCATCGCTGCCCAAGAGTGTCTGTGTGAGAGCCGTTGCTATCATGACCGACCTTGTTTGTTGGGTGCCATGCGGCGCTTCGCACGGTGTGGGGCCATTCTGTCAGCGTGCTCTGTCCCTGACCACAATTGGCTCCTGTTCCCAAGCGGTGACGGCGCCGCCGCGCGGGGCAGGCGCGGCGGCGGGCGCGGCCGCGGGCGTGCCAGTGGTGGGCATGCTGACCAGCCAGACCGCCGAGCGCCTGACCAAGGCGGGCGCGGTGCGCTGCGTGAGGAACTACACAGAGCTGCTGGCGCTGGCTGGCGGCGCGCACGGCGCCGAGCCGGCAGCTGGGTGATGCCTCGAGGTCTGCAGGCAGGATGTTTATTTATTTTTTTGCGATGATGCGACTGTGCTGCACATGCGCCCCGCGCCCGCGCCGACCTTGAATGGCGTGATCGGGGAGGATGGGGCGTTTGAAGGATGAATGAAAGCTGCCGGCGCTAGCACAGGATGCATTGCGCCGGAGGCAAGATGGCTGTATGGGTTCGTGCATTTGGGTTGCAAACCTCGTATTTGCAGGCGTAGGCTGCATTAGAAACCGTTCGCGTATGCATGCGAGCATCCCGATTACAGGAACAGATGAGTCGCGCCTGGTGTGGATAGCACAGGTGCAGCGGTGCCTGTCATGAAATTATTTTGGCCCCACTTGACCGGTCAGCCGCATGGCTGACAGGTCGAGGCGCGAGGTCAGAGCCGCCAGAATGCATGCAGCGTTAGCTAATAAGCAGCGCTTGTGACGGTAGTGCAATTGGAAGTGAT
>JAABUH010005344.1_pt1 | contig 10136 bp, 17 predicted proteins | sample 5559121 | NCBI WGS metagenome assembly JAABUH01 (sample SAMN10711871, study PRJNA513364) | rock metagenome | isolation source: Antarctica rocks | place: Antarctica: Victoria Land, Battleship Promontory nord | collected 2015-12-28 | reverse complement strand
CCGACCGACGTGAGCGCCGGAGTCAGACCAGGCAGACCCTGTCGCTCAGGCCCTGCGCCTGCTCCGCGCTGCACAGGCGGGCGGCAGTGACAGAGGCGTCCCACCCAGTGCGTGTCTCAGGGTCCGTGCTCACGATGTCCATCGCGCACAGGTCAGACGCTGCGTAGCATCGCCAAGCCGCCAGGCGCTCTCTGCTCGTGCGACGTTCGGCTGCTCCTATGCCACTCGAGCCGCACCAGGCACGCCCCTGCTGGACAGCGCGCCCTGCCCCGTCCTGCCGGGCCGCGCACCAGCAGGCGCGTCGGGCGCGAGCGGCCGGCGCGCGCGAGGCCCGCCGGCGGCGCGGCGGACGCGGTGGCCGGCGGCGGCTTGGGGCGGTAGCCGGCCTCGCCCGGGTTCTTGAACGACTGGTCCTGCGTAAAGTCCTTGTAGAGGCCGTCGTCCAGCTGCGCGCGCACGCGGGGGGCGTCACGCCTGCCCAGGGTGACCGCATGTGTGCCGCTGCCTGGCACGGGCGGATGCCGCCGCCCTGCTCCCGCGCCCCGCAGGGTGCATCTGCGCCTGCCAACGCTCTGAGCAGGACGCGTCCTGGTCAGACCTCACTCGCGCTCGATGTCAGGGGACGGACAGAGGGAGCCCAGCCCAGAAACTCAGCGCGTCTGACAGGCGCGACACTTGCCATGCGTGTGGGCCATGCGCCTGCTACCCACGTCTTGGCTGACTTGGCGGGTGCGGTGCATCCCCGTGACGCGCAGAGCCTGGACGCCCATGGGGCGGTGGCACGTCGCCCCCTACCACACCATGCGGCAGCGAGCTCTCGTCACGCAAGCAGCACGGGCGGAGCGCATGTTCCTGGGAGCGCCCGCGCGAGCGCGGCAGCGAGCCCCAGGGCGGGCGCGCGCGTTCTTGTTCTTGGTCGCGATGGAGATGTTGAGCGCGTTGGCGAAGATGAGGAAGCCGACATAGGGGTACAGCAGGTAGCCGGCCAGCTTGTTGATCTGGTAGAACTTGGTGGTCACCAGCACCGCGGAAGCCAGCGCGGCTGCGCGCGCGGCGCGCCGCGGGCATGCCCAAAATGCCCATACCAGTATGCACATACGCAAAGTGTGCCCATACGCTCAAACGCCGGCGCTGCTCGGGCCGTGGGTGCCGCGAACTGGACGAGCCGGCGCGTGCCACGCACTGTCTGTGCCACGGCATGAGCGGGCTGCACAGCCCCTGATCAAACATGGCTGCCAAGCGGCTCGCTGTGCGCGAGCGCTCAGGAGCTAGGGCGGGGGTGATTGGCAAAACAGAGGACGTCAAGCAGCTGCCGGTGGGCCGGGGCAGCCTTGGCCGGCGCACCCAGGTTGTCAATGATCTGCGCGCAGCACATGCATGATCAGCTGCGGACCCTCTGCACAGTGCCAAGGCTGGCAGGGCTCCAGGTAAGGGCACCCCCGCAGAGCGCTCACGGGCAGGGGCCGCACCGAGAGGGTGAAGTTCTTGGCGTTGAAGAAGATCTGCGCGCCCGCGCCGCCCACGCTCAGCGTGACAACCGTGCGCGCGCGCGCTCTCGCGCCTGCCTGCACGAACCGGCGGAGCTGCGGGAGGGCAGCGGGCGGGCCCGCGCCGGCATCCAGGCCAGGTTGAGCACCATGTTGACGCCGAGCAGCGCCAGCGGGCCCTGCTGCGCCGCGAAGCCGCCCTCCGTCCAGATCACGAACGCCGACGCGCCGATGAGCGCATACAGGAGCGACCACAGCTGCGCGCGCCGCCGGCACGTTGTTATAGTTTGAAGGCAAGCGCTGACTTGCTCACGGAAGTACAATGCCAGCCGTGCATCGCAGGACTGCGCATATGGACGCGCGCGTACTCACAATCAAACTGCAGGCGTGCGCCAGTGCGCCAGGCAGCCCGCGCGCTGTGCGCCCGGGGTGAGCAAACAGAGCGCAGTTAGGACAGGCTGCACCTGGCCGAACGCCCACGTCGGGGGCGCCCAGGACGGCTTGGCGAGCGTCTGGTACCACGTGATGTTCTTGGCAGTCGAGGCGGAGACCAGCGCGCCCAGCACCTCCGGGACGGCGATGGCAATGACCTGCGGCGCCGGGACGCCGGGGTCAATTGCATAGGGCGCGCAGCAGGCGCGTGGCTGCTGCTGCCGCCCGCGACGTGCGCAAGGGGCCCGCTGGCAACCGCGCTCTGCGCGCTGCGGCCAGCAGGGGGGCATGACATCCGGTCAGGGATCCGGCCAGGCCAATGCGGGGTCCGGCGGTCCACGCACAGCGCGCGCAAGCGCTCCCGCGCCATCGTCTGCCCTGCATGCCCCCGAGCCCGCAACTGGACAAGCAGGCGATTCAGGCGCCGGCGCACCAGGGGCGCAGACATGTAGTTCCCCATCGCGAGCTGTGCGGCTTTTCCTGTCTGTGGTGCGCGCTAGCCGTTGAAAGTCACTGGTGCCGAGGGCAATCCAGTGCAACAGCTCGAGGGTTGACAGTGCAGGGCTTGAGAGTCTGAGCCGGGAGGCGCTTGCCAAGCGCCAAGTTGGGCATCGAGTCCGCTCTGTGACTCTAGCTGGAAAGCGGATACAAGCCAAGCGGTTCTGAACAAAGCCAGGAAACATGCCCGTGCACTCTATGCACTCCTGGTGCGCTAGACTGCTGTGCATTGCCTTGCCTTGTTACGTCATGCGTCACTACTTGTCAAGCAGGTCTGCTGAGGGAGGCTGCTGCCGCGCAGGCAAGCACGCTGCGCCTTCAGCTTTCCGGCGCCCGCTCGCCAGAGGTTGCAGGTGCCTGCTGCGGTGCCGAGTCTCGCACACGTGTCCCACACAGCAGCCTGCCGTGACGACGCGGGGCTCGGGCTCTCCGGGCTGCCGGGAGCGTGACGGGGGAGGCCGGGCGCAGGCGCGGGGCCGGCAGGCGGCGCTGCGCGTGTGCGCGCTGTCCTCCAACGACTTCCGGCCAGGCGTGTGCATAGAGCTCGACAACGCGCCGTGGAGGATAGTCGGTGCCGGGCCCACGCAGCGCCTGGTTTGCAGCCTGGCGAGGCGCCGGGCCACCGGCCGCCTGCGGAGCGGGCGGCGAGCACAGCGGCGCTGAGCCGCGGCGCCCCGCGCGCAGAGTTCCTGCATGTCAAGCCGGGCAAGGGCGCGGCGTTCGTGCGGACGAAGCTGAAGAACTTCATCACCGGCAACGTGGTAGATAGGACGTTCCGCGGCGGCGAGAGCGTGGACGCGGCGGTCGTGGAGAAGAAGGAGACGCAGTTCAGCTACGTGGACGGCGACGACGTGCGCCCAACCCTACCCTGACCCCGCCGCGCCCGCGCGCGCGCTGCGATCCCAGCTGCCGCCTGCCTGCCGGTCGGCGGCCGCCTGCCCCGCGCTGCCAGGTGCAGGGGACGCCCAGGCGAAGAAGAGGGTTGGAGGCCTGCTGGTAGGCGTGTGTCACGGGCGGCCTTAGTTGGTTTGGCAGCGACCTGCTGAGGAGCGCGGGCTGGGCTTTAAATCTTTGCCACCTTGCTGCGCACTGGCTGCCCACCCTCTGGCACTTAGCATGGACCCGATGCATGCAGAGCTGGGCTGGTCTACCCTCATGCATATTCCCCACCGGTCCGACGGGGGCACGCCACCGCATGCACGCCGGGGGCCGCGCGCGCGCAGTTTGTGTTCATGGACACGACCACGTATGACGAGACGCGCCTGAAGCGCGACGACGACTGGGCCAAGTACCTGAAGGAGGGCACCGACGTCAACCTGCTGCTGTGGCAGGGCCGCGTTATCAGCGTCGACCCGCCCATGACGGTCGAGCTGGAGGTCACTGACACCGAGCCCAATGTCAAGGGCAATACGGTCTCCGGCGCGCGCCCCGCCGCGTGCAACCCACCCGGCCAGCCGCCTGCCATCCAGAATAGGGGAAAGGTTAGGGTTTCAACATCTGGGCCTATCAAAGTCGAGGGCACCACGGTGTCCGGCGCGCGCCCTGCCGCCTTGATTTCTCGAGAGGTACTTCAGCGTGCTTTTAAGTCCTTGCTTATTTTACACTGCAGGTCCCCAGCCCGGCCAGCTGCCTCCCACAGATGGCCTGGAAGCGCCACTGCGGGTCGCCGTGCTGCTCAGCCTGCCCTGCGCGCTGCCTGTGTAGGGACCGCAAACCCCAAGGATAAGCTGCATGTTCATTCTACTGGCCACGTAATAAGTGATCGGCAGACTTCCAGCTGATGGCCTTCTGACTGTTTATGAAGGCGACAGACATTGCTGGTTGCATCTGCCACATGCCTGGCACCTGTTTGCTGCCTGACTGCAGATCAGACTTTGCATCATACCGTCAAGTGCCGCCCGGCTGGACACATGGGGACGTCATCCCTGATGTGGGGGTGCGCAGGCGGCACCAAGCCAGCGACGCTGGAGACGGGCGCGACGATCCTGGTGCGCCATGCACCTGGAACGGCATGCGAGGTCGTTGACCTGTGTCCATTGTCCCAATGGCACTGTCTCCTGCAGGCGGTCGTACTCGAGTCTGCTTGACATGAGTCTGCTTCGCCTTTTCCATGCGCAGTGCTCAGTTTCCATGCACAGTGCTCCTCACTTGAGTGCATGCGCAGGTACCGCTGTTCATCAGCCCTCGGGAAAAGATCAAAGTGGACACGAGGACCAATACCTACCTCAGCCGCGCGTCTAGCTGATGGGCCTTGCATTCTAGCCAAAGCGCATTCCGTGACATGCATTGGCCGGCAAGTGCGCTGCTGTCCGCAGAATGTCATGCACCTGGCGGGCTATGCGACATGCTAAAGCGCTCACGCTGCACCAATGCGCCCAGTCAGACTCGGCCTCTACCCCACTGCCAAGCGCCTGCCCAGCCCGCAGACTTGGCCAGCAGCGAGCAGCGCACGTTAAAGCCGGGTGGTGACAGACAGCATGCGTGGATGCAGCAGACGCGCTGCGTTCAATCATACATTCTGGCTGTTCAGGTGGTTGCAGACTCGGGGAGCCTAGCTGCTCTCAACCACATTGCAGTGCCGACGGGCAGAGATCAGAGCAGAAGCCCCTGCAAAAACGCCGCGCACATGGCAGCAAGGTGGGACACTGGCCCACCTGGAACGTCAGCCCACCTGCTAATCCAAGGACTCTAGGCATGACCATGTGCGCAGGCGCTGCTCTGCCCACAGATCGCGGCACTCCACCAGACTCCCGCAACAAGCGAGGCCATAGTGGCACAGGGACGCGCAACGGCTCTGAGAGCCGCTGCGACTCAGTCACTTGCAGAGGCGGTCCGACCCGCGCAAGCGTAGACCATGCAGGCAGGAGCGGGCCGCCGGTCCGGGGCCGGCCGCAGGGCCAGGGTCAGGGCTCGCTGTCAATGGGGTAGCAGCCCAGCACGCGCAGGAAGGGCGCGAACTCGGCCAGGTGGCGCAGCGCGTTCTGCGCGCTCTCGTCGGCCAGGTTGCCGGCGAAGTCGATGTGGAAGAGGTACCGGAACTGGCGCCCGCCCGCGCCGTCGCCCGCCACCGGCCGCGAGCGCATCGGCCGCGACTCCACCTGCCGCCCAGGCGCGCCTCTGTCAACACGCCCTTGCCGCCCTGTCACACATGCAGGCACGGGCTGCCGCCTGCACAGCCATGCGCTCCCGAGCGACCACATACGCTCAAGAACTGCGCTGACCGCAAGCTGCAGGGAAGCGCCTGCTTGCCGATATGAGCACAGACCCTGGCCATGCCACAAGCCTAAGTGAGGGTCTGCAGCGCGCATCGCCTTTAAACAGAGCTTGCGAGCTTTGCCTGAGCGCACAAGAAATACCGACAAAATCCACACATACCCTGAGCGCGCCCGCCGCGCGCCTTGTACAGGTCCGTAACCCCATATACCTAACCTAACCTAGCCCTAGCGCGCGCCTTGTACAGGCCCATAACCCGCATCCCCAAACTAACCTATCCGCGCCGCGCGCCTTGTACAGGTCCAGGTCGCGCAGCGCAAACACGCTGAGCGCCTTGAACAGCTGCACCGGCTCGTCCGCGACCGAGAACACGACGCTCGTTTTGAACGGCCGCGCGTCGCCCGGTGCCGCAATCAGCGGGTCGCGGCTGAGCACCAGGAAGCGCGTGACGTTGCCCGCGCTGTCCTGGATGTCAGCGTCGAGCACGTCCAGGCCGTACAGCTCACCCGCGCGCGCGCTCGCGATCGCCGCCGCGTCTCTGCATAGGCTAGGGTCAGGGTTAGGCAAGGCAGCTGGCCGCTTCCCTGTTGGGCTGTTCTGGCGCAACGCGGCGTTAGCGCATGCAAGCCGTGCAGCATGCCTTGACTCTGGCTGCCATGTCTGCGCATTGAAAAGCACCATAGCTGGGGCTGTACACGTCGCCGCCCGGTGTCACGTGCTCCCGGCGTGCGCGGGCTGTGCAGCGCAGCCACGGCGCACTCGCGCCAGCTGGCACATCCCTCCACTGTCGTTCACGGCACTTGCAGTGACGCAGCGAGATGACCTTCGCCAGCTGCTGCCGCGCTGCACTTTACGGAAGCTCCCGACAGGCGGGCAGCGCTGAGGCGAGACCGGCTCAGCGGGCGCACAGGGCGACTTGAGCCCCCTGCCCGCGCTTATTAGGCCGCAGCAGCACATGCGCGGCGGGCTGTTTTGGACTGGCGATTCTGGGCGGCCCGCTGCGCGCCTGGGGCCGCCGGCGGCGATCATCTTGGCGGCGCCGGCGGTGTCGTCGGCGGCCTCGCGCACGACGCCCGGCAGGCGGCGCAGGTAGCCGTCGCACTGGGCCAGCGCCTGGTAGTGGCTGACCACGCGGCGCAGGTCGCCCGCGGCCACGCCCGGCAGCGCCAGCAGGCAGTGGCGCACGAGTACGAGCACCTCGCCCACGATGTGCAGGCGGTACCTGCGCGCGCGTCCACATCATGCATCTGCTGGCTGGCTGCATGTGTGCAAGTTGACTCCATCGGCATGGTGTTATAAGCAGGGGTGTCCGCAGAGAGTGGATGCCAGAGGCGCATGGAGCGCCAAGAAAACCACGCACACTTGCAACATGTGCAACAAGCAAAGCAAAAATGCAGGAGAAGGACAAGCTGAAGCATACGCAATTATGAGACAACAGCTGTTGTCTCACGAGTGCGTATGCTTCTGCTTCTGCTTCTGCTGCATTAATGCTTTGCTTCTGCTGCATTAATGCTTTGCTTGTTGCGTGGCTGCATCGGATGAAGGGGCAGGGTTAGGGTATGTCACCCTATGCAGCAGGAGCAGGAGCATATGCACTTGTGCGACAGCAGCAAAGCGCATGCATTGGCACACGCTGACTGATGAGCGCGCCGCACCGGATGAGCAGGTCGTAGACCGCGTGGATGGACCCGCCCAGCGAGTTCTCGATCGGCAGCACCGCGCGCTCGGCCTGCCACTGGCTCAGCGCCTCAAACGCGGTGTCAAACTGCTCGCACGGCAGCGGCCGACAGCCCGGCACGGCCTTCACGGCGGCGCCCTCGCTGTACGCGCCCGGCGCGCCCTGGTACGCGACCGCGGGCGGCCCGCGCCGCGCGCCGGGCACCTGCGCGCGCGCGCCCGGTCTGCTACGGCACACAGGACCTCGCTCAAGGCTGGGTTCAGCTTGCCTGCTTCCCGGCTCTATGCAGGCGCGCACCGGGCGGCGTGCACGCTCTATCACTCACGTGCCGAACATGCACACCACCGCCTCTAAGGCTCGGGTGACCAAACCAACCACGCCTCCGCGCGCCCGCTGCCGGGTGCCCCACAACACTGCTTCCCTCCACATCTGGGATAGAGCACGAGCACGCCCACAATGAGGAGTGTGGGTGCAGGGCACGACCCGGCGCGGGCACCGCCCAGGCCGCCGCGCCTGCGGGGAGCCGCCGTGCGCGGGTGCCAGATCGTAGAGCAGGTCTGCGCTGGCGGCGTACGGATCAGGCGCGCCGGCCGCGGCGTCGACAATGGGTTCCAGCAGGTCGGCCGACGCCAGCCCGCGCGCGCGCGCCTCTTTCGGGTAGCACCCCAGCACGCGCAGGAACGTGGTCACCTCCTGCGCGGCGCGCGGCCCGGGTCGGACCCTGCGTGGGACCCTGCATGGCATGCGCGCTGGCGCCCACGGGGGTACAGCGCCTGGCTTGACACTTGGGGTACAACGCCTGGCTCGGCAATGCCTGGCTTGGGCTCTGCCTCAGCTGTCGCCCGCTTGCCTGCAGGCTGACCTCTAATGCTGGGCCGGCTAGGCACGGCGTGAGCGCGGCCAGCAGCCATGCCGGCGCCCATGCGTCCCGCACTGCCATCAGGCGCACTGCATGGGCGCTGCCATGCACAGGCAAAGTCGGGGCGCGCACGGGCGGGCTTGCAGCGTTCGGAGGGCGCACGCCCGCATTCAGGCATTGTGGTTTCTTGGGGTAGGGTAGTTTGGGTTACCCTGTACCGCACCCTACCCTACCGCCGCGCGCCTTCAGGTGCCGCAGCGCGTTCTGCATGGCCGGCTCGGCCAGGTTGCCGACGACGTCCAGGTAGAACAGGTAGCGGAAGCGCCGCCCGCCGCCTGGGTCGCCCGCCTCCGCCAGCGGCGCGCTCCGCATCGGCCGCGACTCGATCTGCGCGCCGCCGGCGCCGCCGCGTGGGGTGCCCCGGGCGAGACTGCACAGGGAACATGGGAGAGCGCGACGAGCGGCACCCTGGTGCGCAACCAGACTGTGACCTGTGCCATGATCTGAGCGCTGGTCCATTTTATCAAGCGACTGCTGCGGGCTCAGCAGCTGACACCAGGAGCTACCTGGCGCACCCAGCAGGAGTGACACATTTAATGCTTGCTGGGACTGAGGGTCAACACGCGCTTGTGCTCTCCAGTGCATGACGAAGCGCACAACGAGGGCAGCAAAGCCGCGCGCAGGTCAGCGCGCGCCCAGGCGGCGGGCTGCGCGCCTTGCAGATGTCCAGGCCGCGCAGCGCAAACACGCTGAGCGCCTTGAACAGGCGGCCCGGCCCCTCCGGCAGCGCAAATGCGAGCGACGTCTTGTGCGGCGCCGCGTCGCCCGGCGCCGACACTGCCGGGTCGCGGCTGAGCACCAGGAAGCGCGTGATGTTGTCCCGCGCGTCCTGGATGCCTGCATCAAGGACGTCGAGGCCGTACAGCGCGCCCGCGCGCTCGCTCGCGATCGCCGCCGCGTCCCTGGCGCAGCCCGCATCATAAGGTTAGAATGACCCGAACCCTATCCTGCTGAGATCACTGGCCATGCTGTCATCTGAATAAGTATGCAGGACAGTTCTCGACCGTCCCCCGCTGCATATATTGCAACAGCCTGCTGAGCGGTGCCACCGCCAGCTTTCATGGCGCCGGGTCGACGGTCGCGCACGGGCAGGCGAGCGCCGGCGAGCGGGCGCGGGCGCGCCCGGGGCCAGGGGACGGGGGCGCGCGCCGCCAGCCATGGCGCGCGATGTCCTGCGCGGCGCCAGCGGTGTCCAGCACGGCCTCGCGCGCGACGCCGCGCATGCGCCGCAGGTAGCCGTCGCACTGGCTCAGCGCCTGCGGGTGGCTCATCACGCGGCGCAGGTCGCCCGCGGCCACGCCCGGCAGCGCCAGCAGGCAGTGCCGGACCTCAATGCTCACCTCGCCCACGATGTGCAGCCGGTACCTGCGCGCGCGGCAACACGCCGCGCTCGCTCACAAGGCACCATCGCTCGCGGCGAGGACGGGCCTATGCGGCAGATGCCAGAGGCGGGCTGGCCTTATGCGCGCTTTATTATGCCGAGCGGCATCACCGGCCGCCGCATGCAGCGCACGGCGTGCGCTGGCAGCCAGGCGAGCCGTGGTGAGACCGCTCGCGGTCACATGCGGCGCGCCAGGCCCGAGCGGCATGCAGCGTGCTCACGGCGCGCTCATGTAACACACGCCGTGCGCGGCCATGTCACACACGCCGTTGCGCGGCCCTGACGCCCGCACAGCGCGCGACGCGCTCTGGCGCCGCGCACGGTGGCGCCAGATGTAGGGTGGGGTAGGGGTGGGGTTAGGGGTGCTGCGCCTCGGGCGCCGCACCGCAGCAGCAGGTCGTAGACCGTGTGGATTGACCCGCCGACCGAGTTCTCGATCGGCAGCACCGCGCGCTCGGCCAGCCACTGGCTCAGCGCCTGGAAGGCCACCTCAAACTGCTCGCACGGCAGCGGCTCGCCGTCCGGCAC
>JAABUH010005339.1_pt1 | contig 10139 bp, 10 predicted proteins | sample 5559121 | NCBI WGS metagenome assembly JAABUH01 (sample SAMN10711871, study PRJNA513364) | rock metagenome | isolation source: Antarctica rocks | place: Antarctica: Victoria Land, Battleship Promontory nord | collected 2015-12-28 | reverse complement strand
ATAGATTCAACAATAAAGAATCTTCGTTGTTTGCTAGAGAATCAATCAAATCAATCAACAAACAAATCTCATCTTTTTTGTTGAAGTTTGAATCTTATCTCATACGACTTTCTTCTTCAATCGTTGAGCATCGTCATTCATTCAACTCTCTTTCAAACAAATATCATCATGTAAGACTCTGTGATATTTTTTCTTTCAAAAGACTGTTTCTCTCAGTTTTGATTCTCATTGCTCTTGTTGATCATCAAAGTATTCTCTTTTTTCTCAACTATTAATTCTCTGCAAAGAACTTTGTAAGCTCTTCTTGTGTGATTAATTTTTGAAAGATGAATTTGTTTTTAACTGTTGACTTTGCTGAGCATAGTTTAAAGCATATTGCATGTCAATGTACTTCATCAATTCTTGACAGAACATCTTACTTCATTGAGCGAAAGTTAGTATGATTAGCTTGATCTTGTTCAAAGAAAGTAGCTCATTCAAAAATCTGAACAATAGCACTTTCTTAAACTTCATGATCTCAACATGATTCTGAAAATGTGTCTTGTTGAGTTTCAGAAAGAACAACATGCATGTTTGATCGCTTCTTTTTATAATGACATTTCATAAATCGTTTGCTCGATTTTGAAGTGACTTTACGTCAAGCAAGCATTGCTGAAAAGTCTTAAGAAACTTTGCTCATGTGATTCTACAATCTCTCTTCTTGACAGTTTTCTCAATCTGTTGAAGATAGTGCATCGCTGTGATCTTTACATATTTCATGATGTAATCAAGCTTGTCATCGTCTTTGATGTAGTTCATCTTGATGAAGTTCAACTTTAGTTTTTGTTGCGAGCGTGCACTTCAAGTTAGCCTAACATAAATCATGTTAGACTATCATAGACTAGTATAGAGCTGATGTTGACACGCTAGCGGCCTAGCGTGTCTTCGTGGGTAAAACTCATGACGTGTTTCATCTTTCTTCTTCTTTAGCTTTGAACTTCTAGTTAGAATACACTCATATGATTCGCTCTATGCAGACTCATAACATTAGTTCAAAGCTCATTAATCTTGCTATCAACGTGTAGATGATACAAAAACAAGTTACACAATCAACTCAATCAGAAGTCGAATTCAGAAATTTCAACAGCAGAATCAGAACTCAAGTTCAGAAAGCTTGATAGAAATCAGAAATTTCTAAAGAAGAATCTTGATTTGAAATCAGAAATTTCGATAGAATCAGAATCAAAGAACATGAACGCGTTGCTCTTGATTAACTCTTTATTGAGCTCGTCATCAGAAATCAGAAAGTTCAATAGAGTACTAGTCGTTGCTTGAATTTAGAAAGTTCGATAGAGTAACATCAGAATCTTGATCAGCAATTTTCTACTCATATCATGACTAGAAGCTCAGAATCAGCGAGCATTGCTCGCTATGAACTTCAAAATGCTAGAAGAGAATCACTTCTATCACAGAATCGAGCAGCATCAGAAGAAGAAGACATGAATGCGTCATTGAATACAGAAGAAAAGAACATGAACGCGTTGCTCTTTGATCACGAAATGATCAAGATCAGCATCAGCACTGAACTGAAGGTTTGAATAAGCGCTCATGAAGCAGACGACATCGTTGTCTTTATCAAGTACATATGTCAACAGCACGACATCGAAATCGAGACTCACAATGACATGATTCAAATGTTAGAAGATGTCAACGAGATAAACATCACGTTGAAGATTACGCAGACGCGTCTGCAGAAAGAGAATAGAAACAAGAACGTGATTATACATCATTTAGAAGCTGCATCAAGTCGACAAGACACTTCGACTTCTGAAGATTGATCTTCGAAGTTGATCAAGTTACTCGACTTATCTCTGTTCGAAGATTCGACGCAGAATGTAAACAATTGACTGTTTTGAATGTGAAACAAGCTGAAGATAAACAAGAATTATTTTTCTATCGAAGAGTTGAAGATTGCATACATCAAAAGTTGAGTCAGTGAAGCTGCAATCAAACATATTACACTTTGAATGAAAGACACGTCTCTGAACCTGTTTTTAGAAGTTAAAGAAGTACTGTCAATCATAAATAAGATGTACGATGATCTCAATCATCATCACACGACTCAACGACAGTATTTGAAGCTGTATCAGAACAAGATCTCATTTCATGAATTTTGAATGAAATTTCAGAGATTTAGTGCAGAACTAGAGTACAATAACGAGACTCTACTAAATGATCTTCAGTATAAGATCAGCTCAGATTTTCAGTGAGCAACGCTCAATGAACGAATCACGAACTTGAACGAGTTTGTCAACATCTGCATGCAAGTCGATGTTAGATTAATTGAATTGAACGTTTGATCAGTCGTCAAAGCATCAGCTACTTAAGCTGCTCGCTCTGTCGTCAGCACATCAACTACTTGACTTACGTCATCAGTTTCTTCATGAAAGAAACTCAGAAGATCGAAGCTCAACTCTATTCAGAAAGAGTTGTTTAAGAAAGAACTCTGCTTCAAATGCAAGAAGTCAGAACATAAAGCATATGACTGCTTCAAAATGACTCAAGTGCACAAGATCGCTGCGAGTTCAAAAAACGATCTGTTCTCGTCAATGTTATGAGTCTGCATAGAGCGAATCATATGAGTGTATTCTAACTAGAAGTTCAAAGCTGAAGTAGAAAGAAGATGCAACACGACGTGAGTTTTACTCACGAAGACACGCTAGATCGCTAGCGTGTCAACAACAGTTCTACTCACAGCTCTATACTAGTCTATGTTAGGCTAATCAGGCTAATCAGGAGTAACAGAGATGCATGCTCGCAACATTACTTCTTTTCTTCATTTAGCAATGTTCTCATTACTGCAGTTTGATCAATCAATTCTTGTTGAGTCGATTTCTAACTTGACTTGTTCAAATACTTCTGATGAAAGTCATTTACAATCTTCAAGCAGTCTTCGAACTCATTTTCATCGACATTGTATCAATGTAGATCGACGTCATAGTCTTTTCAATTGACACGATATTGCAGTCGTTTGTCTCGTTCGTAGTGCCTGAAGTTCAGTATGTTCTTCACTTCTCATTCGTCTTCGTCATCTGTCACTATAGAATCAGACGACTCATTTCATTGTTCTTCAAGAAAATCTTTTGAATTCAATCATAGCAGGTTTGAAACGAACTCTGAATGAATCTTCATTGTCGATGACAGTTTCAGTCGATATGCATGTTCGATCTCAGTCAGAATCTTGAAAGATTCTAGCATCTTATCGTTCAGCTTCTTTGACGATCTTGTGATCATAATGTTTCTAGAATTCAGAAACATCATGTCACTCATCTTGTAGATCATTTTCTTTCGATGCTTGTCAGTCTGTTTCTTCATTGTGACTCTGACTCTTGCTAATGTCTGCTTGATCAACACTAATGATCATTTCATGTGTTTGAATATATTCTCTGCTTTGCTCGCTTGAATTCTAGCTTGAATGATCTCATATTCAGTTGAATTTGAATCGAAGCTCATATGAGAGTGAAAGTTCTTGTTCAGAAAGAACGCTGATTGTTCAATTGACGACGAAATAGTATTGTTATTGACGAATTCAGTCATAGATAGTCAGACGAATCAGTCATCTTGCATGTATGAGCAATAGCTTCGTAGATATTGTTCTACATTCTGATTCGCTCTTTTCATTTGATCGTCGATCTGTGAATGATAGTCAATGAATAGTTTCATCTTAATGTTGAGTCTCAGACATAGAGACTTTCAGACAATCGATATGAATTGTGAATCTCTATCGAACACTATTGATCTTGATAGCTCATGAGTTCTGAAGACTCATATCAGCAGCAGCTTAACTGTTTGTTCAGCGAAAGTTTCTTCGTCATCTGATCAACAGAATATATAGTGACGTTCTTTAGATAATCGATCTATTACTGTCAGAATCGCGTTGCTTTCATCACTTTTCAATAAATCAATAATGAAATTCAATGATATGTCTTGTCATCGTTGTTCAGATATAGACAATGACTTCAATAGTTTATTGATTCAATCTCTTGATGCTTTTGACCTACGACAAACGTAACAGTTTCAAATGTAGCGTTTGATTGTCATTTTCATCTTCGATCAGCAATATGATCGTCTTAACAAGTCTAACGTTCGATTCATGTCAGAGTGATCATTGATTGAAAGATCATGTGCTTTTCTTATCAATTAAGTGATCATTGACTGAGAAACTCACAGTCTATCATTCTTTCAGAGTACTTCGTTCAGTACTCTGCAATTGTCTAGACTCATATCTTGACAAGTTTTTCTGTTCTGTTCTATGACTGTTCGAATATCGATACATTGTTGATTCGTTCGATTTTCGACTATAATTCAATTCTGAATGAAAATCATCTCTTCGATTGAATTCTCGTTAGCTTTCAATTTCTGTTTCGAATCTGAACTAAATATGAGCAAGATTTGAGTTAAATCTTGATCATCTTCTATTGATTGCAGTTCAAATGTGCTTGCTGACAATAGCATCTGATGCTGATATAGCTTTCGATCATCATTTGATTCAACTGACTTGACGTTTGACATTCTGATCAGCACGTCTGCTTTCAGATTCTGCTTTTCTGACTGATATATGATCTTGAAGTTATATTTAAATAACTTTTCAGCTCATCTAGTCTGTCGTCTGATCAGTTTCTTGATGATCATGAAGTACTTCAAATTCAGATGATCGATGAAGATCTTGATCAAAATATCAGTACATTTTAATTCGAGACGTCAATGCTTCAAGCATCAAATAACAGTCAAAAGCTCTTTGTTGTAGATCTTGTAGTTGCATTCTGCAGAAATCATGTTCTTGCTGTAGAAGATCATTGAATGTAGAATGTCTTCATCGTCATACTGAGACAATACTTCGTCGTTGACATAGTTCGAGAAGTTTGTTTTCAGAATAGCTTCTCTGATCGAATCAAAATGCTTCAGAACGAGAGCTGTTGTCATCTGTTGCTTTAGTCTCTCAAAGATCGTCTGACAGATCTCTGTTCATTCAAATGAATGATTTTTTCAAGTCAGCTTTATCATAGATCGAACGATCTTTGAGAAGTTCTTTATGAATCGTTGATAGAAATTGCAGAAGTCAATGAAGATCTGTACATAAGTCAACGATCGAGACACTTTTCAGCTTCGAATCACATCTACTTTTCGAGAATTCATTCGTAGATCATTGATGAATATCAGTAGTTCTAGAAACGAGATCTTCTGAATCTTGAATTCGCACTTGTCAATGTTTATTTGCAGATTGACTTCACGAAGCTTGTCTAGCATCTTCTTCACATGAGTTCTATGTTTCTTCAAGATCTTACTGTAGATGAGAATGTCATTCAGATAGATCTGACAAAATTTATGCAGATAGTTGAACAACACGTTGTTGATATAGTGCTGAAAGAATGTTGATTCGTTGATTAATTCAAAGAGCATTACTCTATATTTGTAGACATCGAAGAAAGTGATGAATATGATTAAATTCTTACTTTCAGTGCTCATGCGAAGCTTATTGAACGCGACGATAATGTTGAATCGAGTCAGATATTTACTGTCTTGAATTCGAGCGAGTACTTCGTCTATCAAGAGTATTGAATAACGATCTCTTTTGATCAGAGCATTCAGTTTTCAATAATTCACGCAAAAGCAAAGACTATCATCTTTCTTTTCGATGAATAGTATTGACGAAGCGAATGAAGCTTTGCTGAGTGTAATAAACTTCTTCTTCAAGTTCTCTTCTAGATACTTCTTGATCTTCTGCAACTTGTGACTCAACATGAAATACAATCGACTTCTAGAAGATTAACTCTCATCTTTTAATTCAATCTTATGATCATATGATCGATGTAAAGATAACTGAATTGTCTTTTCTCTATCAAAAACGTTTAGAAAGTCATGATAGACTATTGAAAGCTTCTTCTTCAGTTTCTTTAATGACATGACAAAGATCATTTCATTCAGTTTCGCTGAATCTTTGATCGAGCTAAGCATCTTGTTGATTTCACTAATAATCAATGTAAAGATCTTAACATCATTCTTCTTGATCAGAGTTCGATAAGCAGCGACTTCGATCATGACAATATTGACGAGCTCTCTCTTCTTCAATGACTGAATGAATTCATGTTGATCGAGATCAACTTGAGTGCTTTGCTTTCGTATGAGAGCTGATTCAATGAATCGATTCACTGATTTCAAATTTGTAGTTCGCTTTAAGATGATCGTTGACATAGACTTCAAGTTCTTTCGTTTCATTTCGCAAATCTCGCTTGATTCAAGTCTATGAAATGCTGATTGACTGCTTGCTTTCAAAACAATAAGTTTCGAGATTTGAATATTTGATGAAGATATCAATCGATCATTTGCAGAATCTATCAAAATTTGATTTCTTTTCAATCAGAGATTGTCAATGATTATCTTGTGCTGATCTAGACGAGTTATTAATAGAAGCATCATTTCATTCTTATGTTCTTGTATAGTTGTTATGATTCTAGCTACGCATCTATGTTGATAGCTATGTTGATGACTATGTTGATGACTATCGTCGATCGCTCGCCGCTAGACTATAGAATTGTTTCGAGGTCAATCCTATTCAGAGTTAGCTTATGTTCTTCTGAGTCATATAGATAGTCGACTCTTTTCTTCTAGATACTTTTCTTTCTTAGCATTTATATACTCGTTACATTACACTCATATGACTCGCTCTATGCTGACTTCTAACATTATATAAATGCTTCTTCGTTACAGGCGAAGTGAAATAATCTGCATCGATTCTCGAGTGCTTCTGTCGATTCTTCAACCCACTATCAACATTTGGTCTAGCCGACTTGCAATCGTCAGCAGCACTCATCTTTCTTCTCTCGTGAGCTGATTCAGCAAGAATAAACAAAAGATTCGAACTCGTGCGCTGATCAGCGAGTATAAACAAACGATCGGAATCATCCGACTAGATCAAAGATCAGCGAATTAATCGTTCATTCAGATTCGCAAGAAATTCTTCGAATTTGTTGAACAATCAAACGAGATCAGTCTATGACTGCGTGAAGTCTCTATTTCAAAGAGCAATCAAAGAGACCAGTCAAGAACTGCGTGAAGTCTCTATCTCGATGAGCAAATCTCAACAGTGAGTCTGCTTCAATGACACTCATCGTCAATGCGATGACTCATCTATTCTCATCGCTCTACCCACCAGTGAACCGATTCGCCTACTCGTTCATGTGCAACTAGTGAGCCTGCTACAATGACACGATAATGTCTTCAACAACAAGCAAACCTTTGAGCTTGTTCCTATATCGAAACCTCAGTGAGCCTGCTTCAACGGCACCCTCAATGCAATGATCTACCCACTCTCATCGTTCTATCTATCAGTGAACCTGACTCGTCATCGAGTTCACGTGCAACTAGTGAGCCTGCTTCAATGACATCTTTCGTCAATGCGATGATCCAGCTACCCACATCGCTCTACCAACCAGTGAATCGATCTGCCGACTCGTTCGCGTGCAAATAGTGAGTCTGCTACAAAGGCGCCTTCCGTCAACGCGATGATCTATCTACTCACATCGCTCTATCTATCAGTGAATCTGGTCAAATGTCCACGTGCAACTAGTGAGCCTGCTTCAATAGCACGATCAATGCGATGATCTATTCACTCTCATCGCCCTACCCATCAGTGAACCTGATCATACGTTCATGTGCAACTAGTGAGCCTGCTACAATGGCATCATTCTACCTCGCATAGTGAGCCTGCTACAATAGGCATTTCGATTCTACACAAGGCTAAGAAAATACATTCATGCGGACATGAATCGTTGAAGGGGAAGAGTAATGTTACGATTCTAGCTACGCATCTATGTTGATAGCTATATTGATGACTATGTTGATGACTATCGCCGGCCGCTCGTCGCTAGGCTATAGGGTTGTTTCGAGGCCAACTCTATTCAGAGTTAGCTTATGTTCTTCTGAATCATATAGATAGCCGGCTCTTCCCTTCTAGATACTTTTCTTCCTTAGCATTTATATACTCGTTACATTACATTCATATGACTCGCTCTATGCTGACCCCTAACAATAGTGACTGAGATATACAGAGCATGTGTAATAAATCTTCAATCGAGAGTTTCATAATATAAATGAATTGACTTCGATTTGAACAGTGAAATTGACTGAATATCAAAGCGTTCACATAGCTCTGAAATCAATGAATCATCTATGAACGTCATGTCAGTGACTTCAATGTCTATCAGAGCGAAGAATCGAAATATCTTTTCTAGACTATTCAAGATGACGTCAACAATAAACAACTTGAAATCAAACGAGTCATCAAGCATATTGATGAAGCAAGATATGAGCATGTCGCTCTCAGTCACTACTTTGACGAAAGCAGATCGTTTTTCGAATTCGCTGCAATTTCATGCATCTGAGCTGACTTAAGACAGTCGTGTGCTCTATGTTCTGACTTCTTGCATTTGAAGCAGAGTTCTTTCTTAAACAACTTCTTTCTAGCAGAATCAACGTTCGATATTCTGAGTTTCTTTCATGCAGAGATTGAAGCTGAGATCGCAATAGTAATCATCGTCAAGATGCTAGCAGTAGAGTGAGCGACTTGAATAGTTGATGTCTTGAGAATTGATCGAGCATTCAATTTCGTCAATCGAACGTTGACTTGCATGCAGATGTTGACGAATTCGTTCAAATTCATAGTTCGTTCATTGATCGTGACTCGCTGAAGATCTGAGCTAATCTTATGCTGAAGATCATCTAGTAAAGTTTCGTTATTGTACTCTAGTTTCGCACTAAGTCTCTGAAATTTCATTCAAAATTCATGAAAGAAGATCTTGTTTTGATACAGCTTCAAGAACTGTCGTTGAGTCGTGTGATGTCGATTGAAGTCGTCGTACATTTTATTTATGATCGACAGTATCTCTTCTGCTTCAAGAAACGAGTTCGTGATCGTGTCTCTCATTCGAAATGCTATGTATTTGATCGTTGTTTCACTGACTCGACTTTTCACATATGCAATCTTCATTTCTTCGATAGAAAAATGATTCTTGTTCATCTTCAGCTTGTTTTGCATTTAAGACAATCAATTATTCAAATTCTGTCTCGAATCTTCAAACAGAGACGAATCAGATAGCTTGATCGACTTCGAGAATCGATCTTTCGAAATCGAAGTGCTTAGTCAACTTGATGTTGCTTCTAGATGATGTATAATCACGTTCTTTTTCTTCATCTCTTTTTATAGACGCATTCGAACAGCATTCAACGTTGTCTGCGTAGCTTTCAACTCAATGTTGATAGCTTTCAATTCGATGTTGATCTTGTTGACATCATTCAACATCTGAATCATGTCATTGTAAATCTCGATTTCGATGTTATGCTGTTGACACATGTACTTGATAAAGACAACGAGATCGCCTGTTTTATGAGCGCTTATTCAAGCATTCAGTTCAGTGCTGATGCTGATCTTGATCATTTCGTGATCGAAGAGCAACGCGTTCGTGTTCTCTTCTTCTGATGCTGTTCGATTCTGTGATAGAAGTGATTCTCTTCTAGCATTTCGAAGTTCATAGCGAGCAATGCTCATTGATTCTGGTTCTAATTCTGTGCTTCTAGTCATTGTGTGAATAGAAAATTGCTGATCGAGATTCAACTGAAATTTCTGATTTCAGTTCTAGAACAACGCGTTCGTGTTCTTCTGTTCTTCTGTTCTGACGACGAGCTCAGTAAAGAGTTAGTCTAGAGCAACGCGTTCGTGTTCTTCTGTTCTGTTCTAGAAATTTCTTGATTCCTAACGAGTCTTCTGAGCTCGATTTTCGAATTTCGATTCTGATTTGAGTTTGAGTGATGTAGCTTGTTTTTATATCGTCTACACGTCGATAGCAAGGTTGATGAGCTTTGAACTAATGTTATGAGCCTGCATAGAGCGGATTATATGGGTGTATTCTAACTAGGAGTTCAAAGCTGAAGTAGGAAGAAGGTGCAACACGGCGTGGGTTTTACCCAGGAAGGCACGCTAGGCCGCTAGCGTGTCAACAACAGCCCTACCCACAGCCCTATACTAGTCTATGTTAGGCTAACCAGGCTAATCAGGGGTAACAGAGGTGCATGCTCGCAACACTTTCTACCAAACTCTCTATCGA
>JAABUH010005338.1_pt1 | contig 10140 bp, 7 predicted proteins | sample 5559121 | NCBI WGS metagenome assembly JAABUH01 (sample SAMN10711871, study PRJNA513364) | rock metagenome | isolation source: Antarctica rocks | place: Antarctica: Victoria Land, Battleship Promontory nord | collected 2015-12-28 | reverse complement strand
GCAACGGCGGCTCGTCAGGGAACCTGGCCGCTGTGCAGTGCTTGGCTGACGGCGTGCCGCTGCGGAGCATCCTTGACTTCGCCGCGGCGCGCAGGTGCAGGCTAGTGTTGGCCCTGGCTTAGCTCTGCTTCATTGCTAGGTCGTTAGAGGCTGAGTGCACTCACTCTTTCAGGCCAGTAGGGCCCTGGCGCGCAGCTGGAACCAGGCTCCGTGTCGAGGCTTTGCATTGTTGTCGTGCCGAGCGTTGGGGCAACGGGAAAGGGTAGCGCAAGCGCCTGCCAGGGACTGCATGTTGTGGGACTCTGGCAGGCCCTTGCAGCAACGGGCCTTGCTAGGCCTGCCATGGGGAGGGCCCCACGCATGACCAGCGGCGGGCTGCGCTGCGCCCCATCCCAGGCAGCCCGCCAGTGTGCTGCATGCATGTGCGCTGGCGGCAGGGCAGCCGCCGGCGCTTGCCGCGAGCGACTGTGCCGCGAGCGACTGTCGGCTGACAATAACCTGGGGAATGCCTACCGCCAGGCCAAGCGCGGGAGTGAGTGGGGTCCTCGGGTCGAGCCGCTGCTCCCTGCCGCTCGCCCGCCTGCTCCCCGTCAGCCCGGCCATGCGGTCACAAAGACAAGCGGGCAGACAGCGGGCGACGACGCCGGACGCGCGCCGCAAGCCATCATGGCATCATGGCATCCGGCGCGGCAGATGAGGGCCCAGCGGCGGCAGGGTCAGGGTTGACCGGCGGCGGCGGGGCAGGCAGTGGCGAGGCTGGTGGCGCGCGGCGCAGCCATCGCGAGCGCAAGCGCCGGCGGCTAGGTGCAGGCCTCACTGCATGGGGATGATGGCACTGTGTGCCTGGCACGCATGACTGCCTTGACATTGCGCAGTGTGCTTTGCATGTGAACGACCTGGGTGCTGAAGGAGGACACTGCCGTGTGCCTGGGGCAGGTGATGGTGTGCTTGAAGGCGGTCTGGAGGGCGCTGGTCTGTCCGACGACGAGGATGACGGCGGTGCGCTCCCTCTACTTGTGCTGCAATGCATGTCGTGTGTTCGTCGTTTGCCTTGCTGTCCACGGCATGCAGTCTCCGCTGCATCCCCAGTGTGCCTGCCGAACATGGGGACATGGGCTTGGCATGGCACTGACATGCACATGGCCTGCGCCCCTCAGGCCCTGCGGCGGGCCGGCGGCCGACCAGCAGACCTGGGGCGGGTCGGGGTGGAGGGGCCGAGCCTGCTCGGCACACCGAGGCACCGGCGCACAGCGCGAACCACCTCCGTGCGTCGCTGGGGCTGCGCAGGAATGCGCTGCAGCCGATGGGGCACAGCGGGCCCGCACCAGCACAGAGCTATGCCGGGGGTGAAGTCCCCTATGACTGTGACGTGGTGGCCACAGCACCTGGCACCGCTGGTCAGCAGGAGCGCCTGCCCCAGTGGTGGTCAGAACAGGTGCCGGGGCCGGTGGGCGCCGCCAGCAGCCTGCCTGTCGTCGGAGGCGGCTGGTGGCCTGGCTGAGAACCCCAATCCTGTGCAAGTCGACAAGGTCAGGAGAGTGCGTGCGCCGAGAGTGCTGGCACATGCCCAACACTGGCGCAGGCGGCAGAATGAGTAAAGAAGGCCACCGGCAAAATTCTTTTTTTTGTAAATTAGCAGGCAGCAGAGTAGCAGAGATGACCTTCCCCGCCCTAGGGGATTATGGGGCCGGTGAGCGCTACCAGCTCGGCCTCCGGCGACCGACGAAAGTGAGCGGGCGCATGGAGTACCTGCAAATCCTCGCGGCCACGGCGGAGCGAGCCTCCAGCGAGTCGGAGGCGGAGGTGGAGGAGCCAGACGGGCCGGGCGAGGCCGATGCGGGCACCAGCTTCACGGGCCGCAAGCGCAGGCGGCGCGTGCTGGACGGCGAGCCAGTGCAGCTGCCTGTCTCGCGGCCCAAGGACAAGGACGAGCGGATAAAGGCGCGCAACCGGCGCGCGCAGCAGCGCTGGCGCGACAAGCAGAAGGCGCGCGCCTGGCCCACAGTCTGCCCGCGGCCCCGACATATTGTGAGCAGTGGCTGCCGTAGCCAGGCAGCCTGCGCAGCGCGCCCTGCGGAGCTGGATCTCGGGGGCTTACATAAGCGATAAGCCCCCTGCTCGCGCCCCTGCCTGGCCCGCCTGCCTCCGCAGCGCCTCCGCAGCACGTTCACTGGCCATGAGCAAACCAATGTAGCTGGGGGTTGCGCCGCAGCTGCGACCCCACCAAGGGACACCCGCGGCCATGCCTGCTGGAGTCTTTTCAAAGCAGCGGCACGTCCGTGCAAACGGTGCTCGCGTGTCCGTGGCACAGATGTCAGCCCACAGACTCTTTCGTGGCACCTGTCCTTGGCGCCCTCGGACCTTGCCACCAGAGGCGCAGCGCCCCGCACGGCGCCCCGCGCCAGCTCAACCTCAGCAGCATAGGGCCACGTCAGCGTTGGGGCTGGCCTCGGCCTGTCCGCGCGCGGCCGCGACGGACGCCCCGTCGCCAGCTGCTGCGCGCGCTGGCCAGGAGCAAGGCGCCTGCCGAGGCGCCGCGCCGCGCGCATGCCGTCAGCGCGCGGCCAAGGCCAGCTCGTCGACAACGAGGTCGCTTCGTTGAGGGCCCGCCCGCGCGCGCGGCAGGTGATCGCGGCGGACTTCCGCGGGCAGCTGGAGCGCGTGCTGGCGGAGAAGGAGGCGCTGTCCGCGGCCGCGCGCGCGCACGCCGCCGAGCTGGCCGCCGCGCGCGGCGCGGCGGCACAGGCGGCCGCGCGCGCCGCCGCCGCCGAGGCCGCCGCCGGCGCGCTGCGCGCGGAGGCCGCGCGGCTGCGCGTGGAGTGCGCCGGCCTCTCCGCGGAGGCGCGCCGGCGCCCCGGGGCGTCTGCCGGGCTGGGCGCTGGGGGGTCTGCGCGGCGCAGCGGTGCAAGGTGGCTGGCAGGCAGGCAGGCAGGCAGGAGCCCTTTCCATGTATCCCAAGGGGTCACTCCGGCCCTCCGGCTTCAGCTGAGCACCGACAAAGCGCGCAGGCGGAGGCGCTTGGGCGCCACGCTCCGCCCGACGTGCTTGCCGCGGCCGCGGCGGCGCATGCGGCGGCGGCCGCTGACGCAGGCGCGGCCGCGGCGGCCCACGAGGAACCCCGGCCCGACGCGGCCGCCTTCAGCCTGGCCGCCGAGCACATCCTGGCCGCGTGGCAGGCGCCGCCGCCGCCGCCGCATCCGCTGCAGCAGGCGGGCGGGCGGCGCGCGCCGGCGGGATTGGGCGCGTGCGCAAAGGGCAGATATGCAGGGTGTGACGACCCTGGGGAGCCCTGCGAGGCTCGCGGGGCGCCCGCGGGCGCGCACGCGCCCGCGCCGGCGGCCCGCGCCGACGGCCTCCGCTTCGGGGTCGGGGAGTGCGGCAGCGGGGGGTCCGGCAGCGGGGGGTCCGGGCCCGGCCGGTCCGGCAGCGGGGCGCCAGGGTGCGGAAGCAGGGGGCCCCCCGGCGGCTTCAACAGGCGCGCGCCGGACGCGGCTGTACCCGCGCTCTTCGCCAACCGCGTCACGGGGCGGCGGTCGGCGCTGGGGGTGCGCTGCCCCGCCTGCTCCCTGCCTGCGTGCTGGCCGGGCCGGGACCTGCGTGCAGCAGTGCGCTGGTCATGACGAGGCCGCGCGTGTTCGGAGCGGTGCGCTGCGCTCGAGGCGCGCTGCGCGGCCTTGCCGCCCTTTGGTGCAGCGCTCGGGGCTGCCGCTGGGCCCCAGGCCGCGCCGGTCACGACGCCGAGCGCGCGCCGGCAGGGCCAGCAGCGCGGCGAGCCGCGGCTGCCGCAGCGGGCTGCGGACGATCCGGCGGCCGGCCGCGGCGACGCCGGCAGCCCCGCGCGCGCGCAGCCGCCCGACTCCAGCCCCAGCCCCGGGCCCTACCGCAAGTACGCCGGCGGCGCGCTGCCGGTGCGCGTGTGCGACGTCAGCGACGCGGCGGCCGCGGCCGCCGCCGGCCGGCGCGTGGGCGGCAGCTTCCTGCTGAACAACCCCATGCCCCTGGACGTCACGCTGTGACGCTGCGGCGCTGCGGCGCGGCGCGGCGGCGTTGCCGCGGCGGCGGGCCGGCGGCGCGGGCGCTGCGGCCTGCGCTCGCATGCGGCCTTGCGAGGCGCCTGTGCGGGCGTGCGCCGCGCGCGCCCCGGCGCGCCGCGAGCGTGCTGGCGGGGGCTGGCGCGCCTGTTGCTCGCGCCTCTCACAGCGCGCCAGTCGCGCGACCTGGCTGGGGCGTCCCGCCGTGACAGGGGCCGGGTGGCCGGACCCATGTGCCGCTTTCGCATGCGTACGTGCGGCCATCATACTCGTGGTGTGGCCTGGCATCGCGGGGCGCCGGGGCCTGCGCGCATGGACCGGCTGGGACTGAAAGGCGTGGGCAAAGGCCCGGGAGTCTGCTGCTTGCTTGGGCGGGCGCCGCTCTTTCTCGCTTGTCCCTCTTGTGTGTCTGCTACGCGCATGGGCCGCGGCAGGGCAGCTGTGCGGGGGGTGCCGCCCCCGCACTTTCAGGCTTTCAGGCGGCGCGCTGCGCTCCCGCTCGTGGCAGAGCGGCGACCTGACGGGGTGCCGCAGCAGGTCTGTACAGGTTTGCTCGTATGTGCAGGGCCGCGCATTCGCAGCTGTACAGCTGTCATGTTCTAACGCGGGTGCGAGCGCGGGCCACAGAACGCGCGGACTGCCGCCTCCAGGGCATGGTCCTGCATTGCAAGAGCATGTGTGCCCACCTGGCCATGCACTGTGTTTGCAGGCTACTGCCTGTGCTTTGCGGCGGCCGGGGCCAAGGCTGCGGCCAGAACGCAGAACGGCATCCCAGGCATGCGGCAGCAGGGACCCGGGCATTATGGTGCGCACTGCTCGCATGGAACCTGTTTCGGTGCTTGGCTACGCCACACTTGCTGGACCATTTCCAAGCACCCCAGCCGACTGAGGGCTTTGTTATACCATCTGGGCGCACCAGGTGCCCTGGCTGCCGGCCCTGGGTCCACACTTCGCTCTGTCTCCCGTCCTGCCTCCCTTTGCGCGCCCGGATTTTGCGAGACGCGCCCGCTGCCATTGCCCAGCAAACAATCGGGGCGAGTGTGCATGGGCAGCACTTCACCATGGGTTGCTGTCTTGTTTGGCCGCTGCGGGCCACTGAGTAAAGTACGCCAGGCGCAAGGAAGACATGCCTGTTATGGGCAAGCTCCATGTGAGCTGTGGCTTGAAAGGGCTTGGGAGGGGTGTCTCAAGAGCACTACCACATGTGTTTCCGCTCGTATTCGCATTGCTCCAAAACAGGAGCAAGACTGACAAGATGGTGGTGTGCTCGACCGTCCAGAGTGCCTCTGCACGTGCTCAACGTGAGCTGATCTGTGTACTGTAAGTGACACTGTTACAGCCGCACACCTCACACATTGCCTTCTGTGACACGCTCTCCAGATCTCTCGCCAGATCTCTCGCATGGGACAGGGACGGGGATGCGACCAGTCTGCTAGTGGAACCGCACACCCATGGCGGCAGCCAGTAGCGCAAACTCACGCTCAGCAACCCTCAAAGCTTAGCTCCTGGGACTCGGCAGCGGCGGACGCCCTCATTGCCTGGACTGCGCGCCGTGCACAGCGCCCGCATCAGATACGCCGCTGCATGCGCTGCTGCCACGCTGCGGCGTGGGGGGCCGGCAACCAGTGCGCTATTGAGTGAGACTGCCCGCCGCTTTGCACAGGGCTCATGCTCTGCAACACGATGCCTTTGGAAGGGCAGATGCTTTGAGGGTGGCAATGAGCCAAAATTTCGCCGTATCATAGCAAGTAGGGGATCTAACGCACAGAAGATGGGCAAGCTGCTCAGCACGCTCACAACATTCGCCCCTACCCTCGAGCACGGCCGGGGCCGCACACCGCGCAGCCTACAGGCCCCTACACCAGTCACAGCACGGCGACGGAGCAGAGCAGGATGGCACCAGCACATGCAGCCCCCAGCAACCCAGACGCTGCGTACAATGCAAGCAAAAGAAGGGCTTCACAGAGGCCCCATACCTTCCACAAGCCATACGCGGCTGAGCAGAGCAGGAAGGCGCCGACGGTGGGCGAGAAGCTGGGGTACAGCGTGGACTCTGCAAACCGGTCCAGCTCATCCGGCAGGAAGCCCTGCGGCCCCCCTCCTCCTGCTTGGAAAAGTGGCACGCGCTGCAGGGATCCCAGCGGCAGCAGGAGCCCGGGCAGAGCAGTCGCAGCCCAGCCCTGCAGGAGCGATGTTACACCTTGCTGCAGCTGAGCTGACGCAGCTGAGACTTGCAACTGAGGCGATACAGCTTCAGCTGTTATGCAGATAATATTTCGACGCCACAGGAGAGCGCTAGCCGGCGTTGCCAGAGCCCAGCTCACCACCTCAGCGACGTCAGAGCACGGCGCAAGCGCCGCAAGACGAAGGCAGGAGGGCAGGCCGCGCGGCCGCACCGACACCGCCAGGAAGATGCCCTCGGCCAGGATGACGAGGAAGAAGACGCCCAGGCCGCGCACGGCCAGCGTCTCGGCCTGGCCCGCGGCCGTCAGCGGCGCCCCGCTGTACGCCTTCTGCACCTGGGGCGCCAGCACGGTGGGCCCTGCGCGCTTGCGCGGCGCGCGGCGCGCCCGCTGGCGCGCCGCGGCGGCCGTCAGACGGCCGCGTCGAGCTTAGCGCGCCGGGGCCGGGCGTAGCGGTCGGCGAAAAGCCACTACAGCCAGGACCAGAAGAGTGGATCAGGCCCAGGCCTGGCTGCCAGGCTCGTCGATCCGCCAGGCGGTAAGCAGCGTGTGCTGCTAGAAGTAACTACGAAGAAAAGTGTACAGTACATGCTCTTGAGCTGCTCAAGACACTGCTGCAAAGCATGAGCTGCACAAGACACCCTTGCAATACTCGCTGCTGCACACATAAAAGAACAGAGGCAGGCTGCGCACAATTTGCCGCTCTATTGCCAACTCCCCGTCTTCTTCCTCGTCCACGGCTGCCTCGTCTGTTGGCACGGCGCGCGGCGCTGCCACTGCTCTCCTGCAGCACTGCCGTGCCGGCAAGGACGCCCGCGGCAAGCGCGCTGTGCACTGGCTGGCGGGCGCCCGGAGAGCGCAAGCCCAGCGCGCGGCGCGCATTCCAGCACAGCCTGCACTATGACAGGTCAGCTCCATCGTCGTAGCGTTGTAGGAAACAAAGGCGATCAGGAAGGAAAAAGCTGACTAGGAGCACTTGTCGCTGGACCCTAGCGTGTACAAACGGTATGAAACCGACGTTGACAGCTTGTGCTCTGCTCTCGCTACCCCGCGGTGTGCACAGGCAAGCGTCGGAGCGGCGCATGAGGCTCAGCACAGCCCGTGCACTGCACCCGTAGATGGTAGCCTGACTGGCTTGCAGGCCAGCGCCCGAGGAGCCCCGGACCGATGCTGGTCACGCAGCCTCGCTTGGCACCTGCGCTTGAGTAGGGCCAGGCCGTGGACGCCCTGGCATGCCGCGTGCGGCGCCTGGGCGCAAGGCGGCTGCCGCGGAGGCGCCCAGCTTTGGCATCAGCGTCGATGAGCTGACAGACATCTGCGAGGTGCCAAGTCCCTGACAGACAAGCCAGGTCCACGCAATGGCCAGTGCGCGTCTGGGCCTGTGTCAGCGCACCTCAAGCGCAAGCCTGCATGCGAGCCCTAGCACAGCCAGCAGCACCGGACTGTCAGGGCGGCTCTGCAGAGCACGGCTGTGCAACACGTGACCAGCACATCAGGCTGTGTGGGAGTGGGCCGCAAGAGCAGCACAGAGTCTGCCTGACGTCACGGCCTGCACGGCTGCACAGAGAAGCCGGCAGGTCACAGGCGCGAGCAGTGCGTGAGTTTCTCGCTGCAGAGCCTTAGCAGCGCTGCGCAGTCACAGCGACCGCACGCTGCGATCAAGCGGCGCTGGTATGCGGGCGCTCTGGCCGCCGCGACCAGCGCATACGCCTGCAGCCTGGTCACGCGCGTGGAGCCCATACTTCTGTGGGCAGAAGCTCAAGTAGGCAAAGAACGATGAGGCGCTGTCAGTGCTGGGGGACGTAGCTCACGCTCCCGGCCCGTAGGTCAGTAGGTCACGCTCCCGGTTCTGAGCTGCACACGACTCCGAGAGCAGATCGCTAATGCGGCCGTGGCGCGCGCCAGACAAAGAATGATGAGGCGCTGGCCGCGCTTGGCGGCGCCGCCGCGCTGGCGGCCGCGCTCGCGTGCAGCCTGGCGACAGGCGTGGACCCCGACCACGCCGGCGCCGGCGGCCACAGCCTGGCCGCGCGGCGCGAGGCATTTGGGGACAACCGCTTCAAGGAGGTGCCCGTGCAGCCGTTTTGGCGGCTGCTGGTCGACAACCTGAGCGACCCCACGCTCATCCTGCTGATGTGTGCGGCCGCGGTGCGCCCCCGGTGCAGGCTCAGGCGCCTCAGCATACCGCCGCGCCGCCGTGCCCTCGGCACTAGGCAGAGGAGCACTGCAGTGTGACCAGTCCCATCGGCACTGTCTGCTGCTGGCAGAAAGCGTCAGTCCTCTGATAGAGATCTCTGATGCAACGCTCGTCCTGCGACCTTCAGACACGGCAGCAAGCTGGGCTGCACAGAACCGCAGGCACCAGCGCGCTGCCTGTCAGAGGCCCCTGCTCGGGAGGCTGGCACACTTTGCTGATGGCGCCTGGCGCTCCTGCGGGCAGGTGTCCACGATCCTGGGCGCGGTCATCCCCTCGCAGCGCGCAGAGCGGGCGTGGACGGAGGGCGTCGCCATCTGGGTCGCAGTCGTCGTCGTCAGCTTTGTCGGTGCGGCCCGCGCTCTGCCGTGCAGCACGCGCACGCATGCCACTGGTGCCGCACTCCCGGCCAGGCGCAGGCGGCGTGCCCCGCACGCCGATTTGCAGCCGCGCGTAAGCGCTGTGCCGCTGGGCTTGCTTGCAGGCGTGTATGCATCTGCACGTCACTCCCTAGTCGACCTTGTCGCTGACGCGCTCATCTTGAGCGCTGCTCATTTGCCATGCACATGCACTGCACAACATGTTCCATGGCACTGAGTTTCAAGCGAGCGTTCACGAGCTCTTACAAGAACACAGCAACCAAGCAAGCAGCCAGAGCCATCTATGAGAGCCATCTATGTCCAGAGAACCCTCGGTCTGGCAGCTTGGGCCGCGCTGGCCGGAGGCAAGCGCCAAGCCGGGAGCCGCAGGTGAAGCACCCCCCCGCGCGCGCGCGCGCAGCCTCCGGCAACGACTACCAGAAGGACCAGCAGTTCCGCAAGCTCAACAAGGAGAAGGACACGATCGAGGTCAAGGCGGTGCGCGGCGGGCGCGAGTGCCTGGTGACCAACACCGACGTGGTCGTCGGCGACGTGCTGGTGCTGGACACCGGCGACAAGCTGGTCGCCGACGGCGTCGCGGTCGAGGCGTTCGGGCTGGTCATCGACGAGGCGCGGGCCCCGCCGGCGTCGCGTCCGCCGCCCGCGGGAGCGTTTGCGAAACAGCGACGGCGGCGCGCTGCCTCCCGGAGTGTGTCGGCGCCGCGCTGAGGGCTTTTGCGTGCTGCTTAGTCTGCTCTGCACAGCCACGGACCAGGCACGACCTGTGACCTGATGCATCTGGGCGGGAGACACCGCTTGCATGACGTGTAGGCTCTCGCAAAACTGCCTGGTGACTCACATTGATTTGTATGTTGTTGTGCACAGCCTGGAGTGCGTGCATGCGTGCATGGGCTGGCAAGGTATGTGTTCGGGGTGCGGCAGGCGTCGTTGACGGGCGAGAGCGAGCCCATCCGGAAGAGCTCAATGGATCCCTGGTGCCGCTCTGGGACCCAGGTGCGGGGGCCCCTGGCTCGTCATCTGAGTAAGCCTTTATAGGGCTGCCTGCTTTGGCACAGTCATTTGAATGGCTCGTGAGCCCTGAACGCGCAGCACTACGCGACCCCGGCGCGCTGCACGGTCGGCGCGTGCATTAGGCCTGCACGTGGCCCGAGGCCACAGCCGCGGCTCCCCGAAAGCGCTGTTGCCGCGGCGACCGCCCGCGAGCGCGCGCGCGCGTGCGCACGCTGGTCACCGAGGGCAGCGGCCGGCTGCTGGTGCTGGCGGTCGGCGGGCGCAGCGAATGGGGCCGCACCATGGCCATGGTGGCCAGCGAGGCGCAGGAGACGCCGCTGCAGGAGGCGCTGGGCCTGCTG
>JAABUH010005336.1_pt1 | contig 10141 bp, 9 predicted proteins | sample 5559121 | NCBI WGS metagenome assembly JAABUH01 (sample SAMN10711871, study PRJNA513364) | rock metagenome | isolation source: Antarctica rocks | place: Antarctica: Victoria Land, Battleship Promontory nord | collected 2015-12-28 | reverse complement strand
CCATGACTTACATTCATGCTCAAGCGAGCGCCGATAGAGCCACTGCGTGAAATACTCAAAATCGACAACATTGATCTCTTTCAGGTGGAGCGTCGAAGTGAGAGCTTCTTGAAAGGCGTAATGCGGATTGAATGCCGCGGCGAAGAAGGGTGAGCATGCCAGCAAAGCTTCTAGGTGTAAAGAAAATGGCTGCGCATTCGGGCCGATGGTGAGGGTGATTGGGGTTTTGTATAGATGTCTGTCATTTATTATCAGAAAGCCAAAGGATGAGATCACTAGTTGGGGGAAATGGTATACCTTATTGGCGTTGATGGGGTTGGGAAGACGATGGTCCTGGGCACAGCGGTCATTTCAGTGGTAATCTCAGGGTTCAGAACGGTGATGTCTCTGGTGACCGTGATCTGCTTCTTTTTCTTCGGTGTAGGCACGGCGTCGATGCTCGCGATACTGGGCGCTGTGGTAGTCACATTGTCGGCTGGCAGGGACTCAAAGACCAGGGTATTGGATGAAAGTACCATCGTGGGACTGAATACGCGATGAAAAGCTTGGAAGATGAAAGTAGATGAGATGGGTGATTGTATTGAAAGGCGGTGCGAGGTGACGATTCGCCGTTCGCAGTCACTGAAACGTTGATGTTTACGAAAGTTGGTTGCAAACGCGCGTCTTTGAATGCAGGATGTCCATAATGTTGTATATGCATTTAATGGATGCGAAGACACGACGAGAGGGAATGGCAATGGCAACTGAGAACAACGAAACCTCACATTGTAATAGTCCGCTTTTGCCGCTTGCGGCCACCGTCACGGAAGGTGCCTGCAAACATCACTGCTCTTCAAAAACCGTTAAGGTTTGTCGAGACAGGGTCATATCGTGAATCATGTCATGCAAAGGAGAGTCTTCCTTGCTATTGAGGACACATCATAGCAAGTTCTGTAAAGATGGATAAAATTGTGGGCTGCGGCCCTATGCAAGTGCAGGCTTCACAATACTAAGATAGCTCCGGTTGAAACATTCCACCGGTCGCTCACGGCAACAACAATTGAACCACCCAGCTCTTCTGAAAACCCTGTCATTATGGCACCCTAGAGACGATGCTTCTCACTCTCTGTACCAATGTCAATTTTGACCGGACAGGCCCAGATATCACTTGTACTCACCAAGTCTCGAGTACAGCATGTAGAGCGCCATCTGATTGCACTCCGAAGTTCCCGAGATGGTTACCAAGCGCTCATTACTGTTGTCTTGCGGCTCGTTGATCTTTATCACGCTGCCGCTGAGTTGCCGGATCTCATTGATCTTTGCGCCTCCTTTACCAATGATTGCGCCAACCATGTCGTTTGGAATAAAAATTTGTTGCGTCAGTGGTTGGCCTGGCACCATTCCTTGAACCGGCTGTGCTGGAGGCCCTGCATGGCTATGAGTTGGCGCATGCGGTCCTCCATGTGGTTGAGGCTGGTGAGGCCCAGCACCAGCGTACCCACCTTGTTGAGGCGATCCACCGTAATGTACAGGAGCCTGAGGCTGCTGTGGCGGCTGCCCATGAAGATATGGAACACCGTAAGGGTTGGCAGGCGTCCGTTGAGGCTGGTTGTTGTGACGTCTGAAATTGTCAGGGTGTCCATATTGTCCACCTGCTGGTTGGGGCACGTATGGCACGACCTGCATGCCGCCAGGAACCACGCCGGCAGGCCCTCCACTACGTGTTGCATAAGCGGATGCCGCTGGTCCGCCAAATCGCTCAGTCAGCTGTTCCACAAGTGTTTGCCCGACGTAGTAGGTAGCAATATGGACAGCGTCTGCGACGCCAAGAACGACAAGAGACCGCTCGGTCGACAAAGCCAGGCATGAATCAGACGCATTGAGACGAGCTCCAGAAGCTTCCTGGATCTCACGAATACGGACACCTGATTTGCCAATAATCGACCCAATCAAGATATGTGGGACGAGGAGGCGAAGAGGGTATGTCTTCGATTGAGATGTAGACGGGGCCTCCAGAGGCTCATTGTTAAGCGTTCGGATGATTAAACCGAAAGCCTATCGATATTAAAATTATATCCGTGATATCTGACTGGGTTACGTACCTTCGCAGTCGCATCCACTAAGCCACTCACTGTCAAGACCCTCTCCACTGCACCTCGAGAATAGTCGCTGACGGTACATTTGGCACCAGAGAAACGTCGAATCTGCGAAACATTTTCTCCGCCTTTCCCAATGACAGTGGCCGCTTCTGCACTTGATATTACGGCGCGGATATGGAGCCAACTAGTCTCATCTTGATGGCCTTGGTGAGGCATGGGGCCTTGAGACGTTGCTCGATCGTACTGGCCTCCAGTGGACTGGATGGGTTGAGTCTCTAGAACTGAAGCAGCAGACGGGCCTGCTCCATTCGGAGCGTCGGGTACCACGGTGTCGCCTTGAGTGTCTGTATGTCCATTCTCAAGGGTGGGAATATTCTCAACCTTCGGTGTCACAGGCTCTGGACCGTCCTGGCCTGATGGCACTTGCTGATCTGCTGAGACTGTCTCGGGACTTGTTGTTTCATCCTCTACATCCTCTTCTTTAGTACCCTTATCTAAGGCAGGGCGCTTCGCATCAGGTTGGTCAGTTGGTCCCGAGGGGGAAGACTCTTCGTCGAGAGGGCGCTTTGTGTTGGTCGCAGGAGTAGTAAGAGCTGAAGGTGAAGCAGACATTTTGACTAAGAGTTAACGATGGCCTCAATGAATGGTTCGATAGGGGACGTCAGTGGATTTTTTGCTTGAGTTGATATCTTGAATTGATGTCCTATGTACACCAGGGGTTTATCTCGAAGGAAAACGTGCTGGTGTAGACGTGCAGACGACCGCTGGGGGTAGCGAGGTGTATCTTGGGGTGTAAGGAGCGAGGTGTGATCGGAGAGTGAGTGGAAGCGGATGGGGTGGTGTCAGAGCTGTGCAGGGTGGAGACAGACGAGCGGTGAGAGAGTATTCAGCTGCAATGCAGGAGGAACGATGGCTAGGCTGTAACGGTGTACGGTACAAGAGGCGAGGTGTGCGTGCGAGATGCTCTTGAGAAGGGATGACTTGGTGCTGTGTAATAAGAACACTGGATGAGTGCCAGGGGAGACCGGGTGACCGGGGTAAGATATCCAGACGACCAAACCTTCTGCGGTATTTCCGTACCTTACTTAGCTCTTCAGAACGAGTTGGATTGAGGCTGAACTACTACACGATCAGCAACAGCAAGTGTGAGGTGTCGTTGTCGGGTAGTTGCTTGGAGGAAGAGATGAGGTGGAGGAAAGCGCGAACCAATTTGTGGAAGCTGTGCTAGCGGGGACTCACTAACCTTTTGTAGGTTGGATCAGCCCTAAGCTGTGCTAGGTCGCTGATCATTATATGCAAGGGCGGAAAGAGAGAAGATCATAACAATGGCCACGGTACCGCAAGCTTTGGAAAAACTTCGAGCGGAGGTCGAGAATGCAGCAGAAAGACACTCAACTTTCGAGACCGCAGAGGTCGAGGAAGATTATGAAGCTCGCATCAACAAGACTCTACATTCGCTTCAGAATCAAGTCAAACAACACGAAGCCGCGCTTGAGGAAGTACGTTTCCTACCTTTACACAGTGTGATACACATCCTGAGCTTCGGGCACAGTTGCGAAAAGGGGCAGTCTGCAAATTCTCTGACGAGCCATCTCGAGATCCGAAGACACGTCTCGAGCAACTTCGCACCATTACAGCAGCTTACAAATCTTTAACATCCTCCGAACCCATTCTGCCGTTGCCCAACTCTCCTCTACCAGCGCTGCTTGCTATGCGCACTACCTTGAATAACGTTGAGCAGACCAAAACCTCAATCAAGGAGACGCATGAGAATATCACGATTGCTCGTACGCGGCTCCGCCAAGAAGATGACCTGAAAAATGCGCGTGAGCTTACAATGTCTTTCGAGAAGAGGATTGGAGACCTGAGGACGGACAATGAAAGGGATTCACGGCAGACTCCGGAAGAGAGAGCTAAAGCAATCTTGCAGGAACAACGACAGAAAAGTCGGCACTACTTGGCAGAGATGAGAAAGTTGATCGAAGCCTTGAATAATTTTGTGAAAGAACATTTGGCCGCAATGGTGGCAGCAGAAGACCTTGGTGGACCCGTCGTAGGCGATTTGATTGACGTCGATTCCGAAACACTTAAAGCAGGATTCACTCGACAAGGACGACCCAAAAAGCCAACAGGGGAAAGTGACAAGAGTAAAGCAGAGAGAAAGCGGCGGAATGATGAGATATGGGGTCCTGGGGATTCGGACGTCGAGTATGGTTCGAGAGGAGAAAAAGAAGCCGCAGGTGCGGATTTCCGTGCGCTGACTGAAGACCTCCTGAACGCCGCTGCTGGTGACGAGAACTCGACTACGTATATCAAAATAAGGCGAGAGTCGGCAGCTGTCCGCTTCCTGGTTCGAGCAAAAGTTGCTCAATTTCATCCGGACGATGCGAGGAGATTGCGGTTAGTGGACTTTGGACAAGAGCTGGACGATTGAACGAATGCGGGAAGTAAGGTCTGGAGTTGATGATACCCATTTGCTTTGGAACCTCTAGCTTGAAATATATTCGATGGACGTCTAAGCTTTCATCCTGTATTGTCTATTTCTCCACAAATTTTGTATGATGTACTTCAAGCTTCAAAGGTCCCTCCCTCAAAAGATGAATATTCTCCTTAAATGCTTCCGTTTCCCTAAATTTCATGTGTGCTTCCACACTGTCCCATCCAAATACCACAGCGTATGCCTTCCCTTTTGTGCCCGACCCAATACTTTCGTGTTCCACGTCCTCTATGATCCACCCACCAGCAGCGGCCTTGAATGTCTCGGTGTTTTCTTTAATAATACCGGCCAGCTTCTTCACTTTCTCCTCGAAGCCAGGGTCGTGAGAAGCGAAATAGCAGGTGATTACTTCCGTGACTGGAGAGCTGGTAGAGGAGATAGCGGCTGAAGGGGGGTGCGGATCGAAATTCGTGTGATACATGGACATTGGACCTTCGACTATGGTCATGAGATGCCTACCGAAGGGGCCGTAAATAGCGGACTTCATGAATGCGTGGTGGTCATCGAGCGAGTTCCAGTCTGATGTTTGAGGGGTCAGCGTTCGCAATCTAATGTCTACAGCGAATGGTTTGCATCTTACCAATGAAAAGCTGTAGCACGCTAGGATTCTCGACCTCGCGACCATAGTACGCTCTTTGAAAGCCATCCTGGGCCGACACAGTGTCAAGTGTCGATTGCCAGACTTTCCCTGCGGAGGAATTGGGATCTTCAATAGTTGCACCGCTTACAAGAGGCAATGTCGCGAGCTCCGTTGCTGGAGCCATAGTAATTCAACTCTGAGCGATAATCTCCGAGGATTACTCGAGGTCGAAGTGCTCTAGCCCCAATATTCACCCACCATTGCGTAGCGTCATCGATGACATGCGTTCTTTGTGACGGTCACTAGTCCCAGAAAGGACAATCTCCGCCCACTGCGTATAGCCCCTCGGGCCCCACGAGAGCGAGACATCAGCAAGTAATCACCTCACGAAAGCATGCTTGGCTGGTACGGAGGACTGGTGATGTAAGGCAATGTGTGGTGGAACTAGATAAGTTCGGCAACAAGTTGGCTTATTCTGTATCAAGAACTCCGACGCTATGCTATCTGATATACAAGCCTTTCATCGTCCGAGGGCACAGGAAGCGCACTGGTTTTCCAAAGGCCGAAGACGCTCTAAATGGATGCCATACCTCTTCTTCAATCCAAGGCTCTGATCCTCGGCCCACCCTTTTCAAACTCTCTCCTCATAATCTCGTTGATTTCCCGTCGTCTCCGCGCCTTCTCCCGATATCTCTCCACTTCCTCTGGCGTGATGTCCTTAACGGCCTTTCTTGGCGTCCCTTCTCCATTCATAGACCGACCTAACACGCTTGATCGATTTGGCGTATGAAAATGTCCGTTCACACTAGCTCCAAATCTAGACGCTGCTTTACGCCTTGAAGATGCTGGATTGAATGGCGAGCCTTCCCTACTACTAAGACTCCCAACAGATGAGAAACGTAGACGTCGCATCTGGTCTTCGAGAGCCTCGATATCGCTGTTCTTGTTTCTAACGATATTGATCATCTTCATGATGGTACTTGTGACGGCCTCGACTGTAGGTTTCTTTACTGGCGGACTTTTGCCGTTGCTAGTTTCACAAGTCGCCAGCTTGGCGCGGAGCATCGTGATGTTCTCTTCGGCTTCTGCGAGTAGTTTCTGAAATCTGGCCATCTTTTTACGGAGTTCGTGCTGTTGTGTGGTTTGGTCAAGGCTCAGGGGAGCGGTCCTTACAGACTCAACCTCGTCTGGATCGGATTGTGTGTCGATAGCCCTGACAATGTCAGCACCTCTTGCTCGCAAAGTCGCAGTCTCTTTTCGAAGACCTCGACAATCCTCGATCATATCTTGCGAGTTTTGAGTACAGTTATTTTCAAGCTTTTCAAAGAACTCGTCTTCAATGTTTGGCAAATCTCCTATTTCGATAAGGCACCAATCGTCCTTCTCAAGGTCGTCCCTCGCTCGAGGACCATCTGACTTGTGCTTTTCCTCATGGCCTTTGATGAACGCTTTCAGTGACCTAGCATTGATACCCAAAGTATCAATCATCGAGTTGATGTCACGATAAACCTTTTCAATCTGACCCGGGATTCCGGGCTTGACGTCCCCTCCAACATAATCTTGGTGTGCAAGGAACTGGTCCAGATTTAGTGTGCCCTCAACATCGGTCGCTAATTCTTCCCGCACTCTTTCATCTTCCCGATCACTGAGATCTTGTTCTTCTTCCTCTCTTGCCTTAGCCTGTTCGGCAGCCATTTGCTTCCTCAACTCTTCCCGGACTTCCTTGGGAGATTGCTGTGGTTTGGCTGGAACTGCCGTTCTGCCTAAAGCAGCCTTTCGGTTGTTCAGTGCTTGAAATGGGCCCGGTGCGCTTATGGACCTGGCATTGTCCGGTCGGAGCGAGTCTCCCAGTGTGTTCGAGCGTACTGGACTGGGTGATCTTGGGCTCTGCTGCGTCTTGGTTGGAGGAGGTAGAAAGGGCGCCGACGTCTTTCCAACTTCTCCAAATAGAGACGGCTTTCCTTTCTGCCGATCTGGTGGTGCGGTAATTCTTCCAAACAGACCTCCAAGAGAACTTTTATCTTGTGGCCCACCAAACGAGCTTCCTGGAGTTATTTTCGTGGATTGGTTGGAGTCTGAGCTAGGACTTATTTCCTGCGCCACATCTACTCCACTCCCTTCTTCATCCAGATTCACACTCCCTTCGTCATCTTCGTCGTAAGAATCTTGATCGGTTAGTCTATCGGAACCATCGTCTCCGCCGTCTGAAGGGAGTTCAGCTTCTTCAGGGGCAGCCTCCACCTCTTTAAGCTTCGTTTTGGATGGCAGAAAGTCTGGTGGCATAGGTGCATCGTCTGACGACTTAGAAGAATTTGAGGAATCCCCAGGTGCGAAACTGGCCTTACTCGTAGACTCGGGTGGCAGTGGAGCCTCTGGGGTTTTCGACACGTGTGGAGCTTCAGGAGTGCTATATCCTAACGGAGGAGCAGCCTCATGCTCATTGAGCGGAGAAATGTCGCCACCATCGTCAGAATGCGGCTCTTCTTTGATCTTTGGAGATGTCTCAACGGAGGGCCGCGGCTGATCGGCCTTTTTGGGAGTATCACTTGGTGTTGTCGTCGATGGTGTTGGTTTACCAAAAGTACCGATGGTGAAGCCAGTAGGCTGACTACTTCCCACAGCAACGGGTGTAGTCTCACTCTGGGCTTGGGTCCCGAAGAGACCACCTACCTTTGGTGGTGCACTTACCTGCGCGGACGGGGCTCGAGGAGGCGCTGGCGTAGTAGCCCCAGCTGCTGACCCTTTCACAGCGGGCGTAGAAAGCGTACCGTCTAGTGGTGCATCGTCTCCCACATCCATGTCCGCATCTCTTGTATTTGGAGCAGCAACTTCATTTTGCGAAGCTCTAAGAATATCGCCAAAGCCATTACCAAACATCGGACCTCCACTAGTAGTAGTATTCTTGGGTACATCTTGTGCAGCTGGTTCATCCGGTTTGAACGTCGACCCTAAAGTGAATCCCTCTGAGCCCGACGAGGTTTTTGCAGCCTCGACGCCTTTTCCAAGTGGAGCCCCGAAACCAGCGTCAGTGTCCATACCAGAACGGAAGGAAGTGTCATTGGAGGGCTTGCTGAATATATTTCCAATTCCGCTACTAGGAGCAGCCGTCATGAAAGGACTAGGCTTAGATGCAAATGAGGCGAAAGCTCCCGAGCTAGTGGCAGGAGTGCCATTGTTGGAGGATAGCCCAAACGGGGCGGCTTTAGGCGCATTGAATCCTGACTGTCCAAATACGTTCCCACTTGCCGCTGCTGTTCCTCCTGAAGGGATCCCCCATGGCGAGCTTCGACTACCCATTCCTCCGGCCAGACCGAAAGCTGTACCCTGAATAGTAGGCCCTGCGGACGTTGCAGCTAGAGGCCCGAAGCCGGATTTACCAAAGGTCGGCCCCTCCGTTTGGTTTGCAGCAGGCCTTGTCATTCCGCTTCCAAAGGCTGCCGTAGGTTTTTCGAAAGCTGAGGTTGAGCCGAAAGATGATCCTGAAGTAGAGGCTGAACCCAATGCGGAGGGCTTGCCAAACGCACTCGCAAAAGGACTCGCAGATGCGGTTGAGGGGGTTCCAAAGCCATTTTGACCAAAGACAGGCGCAGCTTGTAGAGATGCTTGTCTCTCAGCCTGTGATTCCTGCAGCGATGGTACTCCACCTCCTCCTACAAGGCCTGGAAACGTAGTACCTTGCCGGATGGACTCTGCATAGACGAACCACCACGCGCATAACACGCCTTCGTTATTTAATACCATCAGCGCCGGCAGGGGGCCCTGAGATGTGTCATATTCTTCCTTTGGCAATGGTCGCTCGACTTTGTCCTTGCTGGAGAGATCGAACCCAAGACCAATGGGTGATGTTTCAGCCAGATCTTCGCTCATGGGCATTTGGGCTCGCCGTGAATCATCAGCCATTGTGGTTGTTGTATACACGTTGGAAATCCTATCTGCAGGCGCGTCTCGTGATAGAGGAATGTTGGATTTTGTGATCAACCCGATATCTACAGAGGCAGTAGAAGCAACGACAATGATATCATCCAAGCTTGGCGGAAAGCTCCTTAGACGTTGCATGAATTGGAAAGAGGGTGATCGATTAAGCCCAAACGGCGGAACAGGTTCAGGTAGCTTCTGGTATACTACTGATGGCGAGCTTTGTTTTGGATGTCGGGAGATCAAATGATATGTCGTTGCAGGAGGCACGCCGTCACCAGGTGTGGAAGGCGTATGGGCAACAAGGAAGACATCATTTTCTAACCATGATATTGATGAGACTAATTATCATCAGTAATGAAGTTATTCTGATCCGAGCAAAATTCTTACCGAATTGTTCACCTTCTAGACCAGGGGGTTTCGAAATGGCTCCGGTACCTTCTCCCTCTGGTTTCATCTGGTGAAGGGATCCTTCTCCAAGCCCCGCGATCAGCTGCTTGCCTCGATTACTCCATGATACACAGCTGACACCAGATTTCAAGACTTGGCCCTGAGATCCTGTGAGGAATTGCTTTGACTTCAGATCCGCGATCAACAATTCTCCATTCGTAGAGACGGCAGCAAACAACTCTGCTTTTTCCGGTGTCGGGTTGGGCACTAGAGCCCGTAAAGCTGTCCCGTTCGTTGCGATCTCAAAAGCTCTCTGAGTATTCCCTTGCATTAGGGATTGGACATCGTATACTGCAAGACCTCCTCCGCTCTCTGCTGATAGCACAAGGAAATTCTCGTCGGCAGAGAAGGCTATTTGTGAGACTCTCATACCAAGAGGAAGGGTGAGCTGCGGATTGAAAGATTTGACATTGCCGTCCGTGGGACTGTGAAGTGCTTGGCGTACAGATTTGGTGCTAGCGACTATCACGGATTCGGGACCAGCGGCCGCTACCAGACCCTTGCTCGACGCGATAGAAAGTAATGAAGATGTAGGAGGAGGGAGAGAGTCTGTGGGCCATGGTGTAGGTAGGAGGCGCAATTTCGCCTCTCCTGCTATAGCTTGGAATCCGAGCGCCTGCA
>JAABUH010005335.1_pt1 | contig 10143 bp, 9 predicted proteins | sample 5559121 | NCBI WGS metagenome assembly JAABUH01 (sample SAMN10711871, study PRJNA513364) | rock metagenome | isolation source: Antarctica rocks | place: Antarctica: Victoria Land, Battleship Promontory nord | collected 2015-12-28 | reverse complement strand
TTCGCCCAATTCTTCAGCCAGGACGACCTCGCCATGAACGCCTTCGAACCCGTCCGCCTTTTGCCGGTCTCGACCCTCAACCTCGGTTCGGGCAAGGACTTCCGCGCCGACAGCTTCAACATCGACATCGACGACAGTTGGGCGCCGGACGCGGTTCTCGACCTCAGTGCCGTCGATTTCGCGGACGGAGGCGTGACGTTGAAGACCCAGCGTTTCGGCCACGTCACCGTGGGGCCCGGCTGCTTCGATCGCATCGTCGCCAACGACGTTCTCGAACACGTGCCCGACCTGATGAAGCTGATGACCACCTGCCTCGCCTTGCTGCGCGTGGACGGTCGGTTCGAGATCAGCGTTCCCTACGACCTCTCCTTCGGGGCCTGGCAGGACCCCACCCACGTGCGGGCCTTCAACGAGCGCAGCTGGCTCTATTATACCGACTGGTTCTGGTACATGGGCTGGGACCAGGCGCGCTTCTGGCTGGAACATCTGCAATTCGTGCCGAGCAGCTTCGGCGAGGACCTGCAGCGGCAGGGCGTGGCTCGCGAGGCGATCCTGGCGACGCCGCGCGCCATCGATTCGATGTCGGTGGTGCTGCGCAAGGTGGAACTCGGCCCCGAGGACCGCGCCACCTGGCAGCATTGGCGTGAACGGCGCCGACAGGCGCAGGCCCGCAACGACACGGCGCCGATGCCGGCCGCCTCGGTGGCTGAAGCCGTCCCGGCCGGTGCGGTCCAGAGCCTCGTTCCCTTCACCGGCCCCTGGCCCGACCACGCCGACCGCTACTGCATCTGGATCGTATCGCCCCAGGGCTACGACCATCACCGCGCCTTCGACGAGATCGCGACCGGGTTGAGCGCGGCCTTCGCCGAGCGCGGCGGCTCGGCGCCCGTCGTGCACCACCCCAGCGGGTGGGCCGGGCGCATCCCGATCGTCCTCGGCGCCCATCTGCTCAGCCCCAACCTGGCGCTGATCCTGCCGCCCGACAGCGTGATCTACAACCTCGAACAGGTCGACCGCGCCTCGAGCTGGCTCAACCAGCACTACCTGGGACTGCTGCAGCGCCACCGCGTGCTCGATTACAGCCATCGCAATCTTGCGGCCCTGCACGCGATCGGCATCGCGCAGGCCCGGCTCCTGCCCCTGGCCTATGCGGAGGCGCTCGACCGCATCGGCCCGGCCGCCATGCAGGACATCGACGTGCTGTTCTACGGCTCGCTGAACGAGCGGCGGGTCGCGGTGCTCGAAGCCTTGAAGGCGCGTGGCCTCGAGGTCGTGCATCTCTTCAACGTCTACGGCGCCGAACGGGACGCCGCCATCTCGCGCGCCAAGCTGGTCCTCAACCTCCACTATTACGAAGCCGCGGTGTTCGAGAGCGCCCGCGTGGGCTTCCTCCTCGCCAATGGGGCTTGCGTCGTCACCGAAGGCGATGAGGACGACCCGGACATTGCGCCCGTTCGCGGCGGCCTCGCGGTCTGCTCTTACGGCGACCTCGTCGATCGCTGCCTGACGCTGCTGGGCGACGAGGAGGCGCGTCGCACCCTCGCGGCCCGCGGCCGGTCGCTGATGCGGGAGTTCCGCCAGGCCGACCGCCTCGGCGAGCACTTCCCGCCCGCCTGACGGCGAAACGACGGGTCCGGCCAGGGCCCTCCGACCCGTCCCAGCTCCGCTGGACCACTTCCGCGCAAGCTTGTTCGGCGATCCTGTGCCCAGACGACGATGCCGCCAGGGGCTTGAATGGACGCGATGGAACAGGTGCGGCGACTGGGGGCAAACCTGCTGCAGCTCGGGAGCCGCAAGCTCGGCGCCCTGGCGGCCATCGGGCTCGCCGTCTTCGCCCTCGTCGGGGTCGGCGGTTATTACCTCAGCCGCCCCGCCACCGAGACGCTCTATTCGGGACTCGACCGCGGCGACGTGGCCACCATCGGGGCGGCCCTGCACGACGCCGACATCCCGTTCGACGTCAGCCCGGACGGTACCGCGGTGGCGGTGCATTACGGCCAGACCGCGCAGGCCCGCATGCTGCTGGCCGAGAAGGGTCTGCCCCATTCGAGCAACGCGGGCTACGAACTTTACGACAAGATGGGCTCGCTCGGCCTCACCTCGTTCATGCAGGACGTGACGCGGGTGCGGGCGCTCGAAGGCGAACTCGCCCGCACCATCCAGTCCATGGCGGGCATCAAGGCGGCGCGGGTCCACGTCGTGCTGCCCGACGAGGGCTCGTTCCGCCGCGCCCGCCAGCCGCCCTCGGCCTCCGTCGTGATCCGGGCCTCGACGCTCGACGACAGCCATGTGGCGGGCGCCATCCGACACCTCGTCGCGGCCGCGGTACCCGGCATGACGATCGACGAGGTGACGGTACTGTCGACCGATGGCACCGTGCTGGCCAGCGGCGACGACGCCACCAATGGCGCGCCGACCAAGATGCTCGACCTCGAGAAGGTGATCGACCGCAACGTCGGCGAGAACATCCGCCGCACGCTCACGCCGACGCTGGGCGCGAAGAACCTCCAGGTCAGCGTCACGGCCCGGCTCAACACCGACACGAAGCAGACCGCCGAGACCACCTATAACCCCGACGGCCGCGTCGAGCGCTCCACCCGCACCGTCAAGGAGACGCAGAACCAGCAGAACTCCACGGCCCAGGCGCCGGCCAGCGTCGGCCAGAACCTTCCGCAGAACAAGCCGCAAGCAAGCGACGGCAAAACCTCGACCGAGCAGAACGACAAGCGCGAGGAACTCAACAATTACGAGGTCTCGTCCAAGACCGTGACCACATCGTCGACCGGCTACAGCATCGATCGGCTGTCGATCGCGGTCGTCATCAACCGGGCCGCCTTCGTGAGCGCGCTGGGCGACAAGGTCCCGGCCGATCAGTCCGACAAGAAGTTGGCCGAGATCGAGCAATTGATCGCCACGGCAGCCGGCATCGACAAGACGAGGGGCGACAGCGTCAAGGTCATGGCGGTCGATTTTATCGATAACGCGCGCGACCTCGAGCCGATCCCGTCGCCGGGTCTCATGGAAGCCGTGCTGCGCCAGTCGGGCGCGCTGATCAACGCCGCCCTCGTCCTGGCGTTCACGGGCCTCGTGGTGGTGTTCGTGGTGCGACCGCTGATGCGGGTGCTGTCGACACCGGCCGAGGCGTCCGCCCCCGACGGCGTGCGGATGCTGCCCGGCGGCGCCAAAGCTGACCCGATGATGCTGCCCGAACCCGGTAGGGGCACGATGGAGATCGGCGGCCCCGACGTGCCGGGGCCGGTTCAGGTCGGGGCCTGGAACGAGGAGGTGAGCCTCATCGACGACATCACCAGCCAGCCCCGCCGCTCGCCTCAGAAGCGATTGGAGCAGATGATCGAGTTCGACGAGGAACAGGCGGCGGCCGTGCTGAAGCAGTGGATCCACAGGAAGGAAGCCGCGTGATGGGCGCGACCTCATCGACGAAGGCTTCGCAGACGAGGGATCCGGCGCCACGATGACGCGCCATGATGAAGTCGCCATCGATCTTGGATCACGAAGCGCGCTCCACCGCTTCCTGGTCGATTTCGACGCGCTGCCGTCGGCTCCGGGCCGGACGGCGAACGGCTCCCCGCCGTGGCTCCCGATCGGGGGCGCCGTCCCGGATTTCGCGGTCTTCGAGGGACTCGAGGGCGGCGCGCCCGAGCCCGCCTCGGGAAACGATCCGGGCTCCCGCAGCATGGCCGAGCCGGTCGCGGCCGCCCTGGCGGAAGCGGAAGCGAGGCATGCCGCGGAGCGCGCAGCGCTCGAAACCGGCTTCGTCGAGCGGCTCGCGGCCGAGCGCGCCGCCTGGGTGGAACACGAGGCTGCAGCCCTCGCGAGGGCAATAACATACTTGACTCAGTAGCCGATCCGCGCTAAGGTAGGTTCATGAGCAACGAACCCCTCACCCTCGTCGACGCCATCCGCCACTTCGCGGACCCGGACGTGACCCTCTCCACCATGGTCGGCCTCCGCTGGCCCAATGGCGTGTGCTGTCCGACGTGCGGCTCCAAGGACGTTCGCTTCATCAAGACTCGCCGTATGTGGGAATGCAAGGCGATCCACTCCCGCCGCCAGTTCACGGCCAAGGTCGGCACGATATTCGAGGACAGCCCGCTTTCGCTCGACAAGTGGTTCGTCGCCATTTGGATGATCGCCAATTGCAAGAACGGCGTCTCGTCCTATGAGATCCATCGCGCCATCGGCGTCACTCAGAAGACCGCTTGGTTCATGCTCCACCGTATCCGCCTCGCCATGCAGGCCGGGACGCTGCTGAAGGCCGAAGGCGACGTGGAGGCAGACGAAACCTACATCGGCGGGCTTGCCAAGAACATGCACAAGGCCAGGCGCGAACAGAAGATCACCGGCACGGGCGGAGCCGGCAAGACGGTCGTCATGGGCATCTTGGAACGCGGCACCGAGGAACAGCAGAGCCGCGTCCGCGCCCGCGTCATCGAGAGCGCGGGAAAGGCGGTCCTGCATGCCGAGGTCCGCGCCCATGTCGAGCCCGGCTCCGCTCTCTTCACGGATGAGCACGGCGGCTATCGCGGACTATCCAAGGAATACAAGCACGAGTTCGTGAACCACGCCGTCGAGTATGTCCGCGACAACGTCCACACAAACGGCATGGAAAACTTCTGGTCCCTCCTCAAGCGCGGCCTCAAGGGCACCTATATCAGCGTCGAGCCCTACCACCTATTTCGCTACATCGATGAGCAGGTGTTCCGCTTCAACGAGCGCGGCTTGAACGATTTCGGCCGCTTCACGTCCGTGCTATCCTGGGTAAGTGGGCTTCGGCTCACCTACAAGGAGTTGATCGGCAATGACGGAGAAGCCCTCGCCTGAGAGGCCGAACCCCGACAGGGACGTGGCAAGCGGGCCAAGCCCGATGGCGCGGTTCACAAATCTCGCGCGCAAGCTGGTGAACGTGCCGCCCGAGAAAGTCGCCGAAGAGCTGGCTCGTTACGACGAAAGCGAAGACAAGAAGCGGAGGCCGCGCCTCACACCCAACTGAACATGGACGGGCTGTTCTGGCCCAAGGCACTGAAGGTCATGGAATTCGACCGCGAGAAATTCAAGCGGCTGGTCCATTACGTCATATGGAAGGCCGGCAAGCGAAATTGGTTCGGGGCCACAAAACTCAACAAGGTTTTGTGGTTCTCGGACACGCGTGCCTATGCCTTGACGGGCAAGTCGATCACGGGTGCGACCTATACCCGGCACGAGTTCGGGCCGGTCCCGAAAGCAATCATGCCGATCCGCGATGAACTACAGTCTCAAGGCGCGATCCGGATCGTTCGCCAAGGCAAGCTCACCCGCATCACGGCCGATGCGAAGCCGGACATGGGGATTTTTGACCTGTCCGAGGTAGCGATCGTGGATTGGTGGATCGAGCACATTGCGGACGAACACACGGCGGCGTCTATCAGCGACAAGTCGCACGACTACACCTGGCAGATTGCCGAGATGGGCGAAACGCTACCGATGTTCGCCACGTTCGCAACGCGGATCAGAGAGCCATCTGAGGACGAGATGCGCTGGGGCAAAGAGGTCGTCACCAAGCTCGGTCTGCGCTAGGCGTGCTAGGCGTCGTCGAAGAGCGCTCGGTAGAGAAGGCCGTCAATGAGGCCTATCGACGATGGCCGCGCGCAGAGGAGGCATGGGAGGCTGTCAAATGGGCCATCGGACGTGACCCATATGGTGCGGGGCCGGCGCTTACAGAAACCGGGACTACCCGGTTGATGGTCTTCGACGGCGCGCGGTCAATCGGAATGCCCTCTGTGCGAGCCGTGTATGTTGTCGAGCCAGCCGGCGTGGCGGTGCACGAGGTTGTGTTTCAGGAATCGGTTCACTTGTACGCGGGGAATGCCTAAGCGGGCACGCCTAGACCCAGGTCGGTCACGTTTGACCTGTCTGAAGCTACAACACTGGAAAATCGCAAGGTCGACATAAATCTCTCCATGGCAGCTAGATCAGGACTACCATCATCGGTTTGCGGGAGGGAAATCTCGGATAGCCTCATCCGATCAAGGTTCCACTTGCGACCATAGCTGAACCTATACTTTTCAAGACGAATCACCGCGCAAATGAACAACGCCGAAAGCGCTGTAAGGCCTTCGAACTTCGGGTATAGAATGTGGACATCATCCGATGCTAAGAATGGCTCAGGCTGGAAAAAGGCTTCAGCCACCCCGTTTCCATTGTAATTTACCGTAATAACCCCGGGCTTATGAGCGGCTACACCCAACACGGGCTGGCGCAGACCATTATTATTATCAAGAGCACTGATGAATGCCGTGTCTCCCCCGCGCATTTGGGCCTTTGTTAGTCGCCTACCTTTGACAATCTCGAAGATCCTTTGAAGTTCGAAACCCTTCCAACTCTCTACGGGGCTAAGCGAGACTGCCTCAATGCTCAGAGCTTTATTTCGACCAGAAAACAAGTCGGAATCTGCATCATAAACGTAGGCAGGAATATCCTCTATTGGCGGAATTTCGATGTCCTTCAGACTTCTATTCGCCTGCCGACCGTAAGAATATCTATATCTGTTTGACTTTATACAAAGCGCATACCACAACAGCTGATTCGTGCTTAGCTTGACCTTGGGAGAGAGGCGGGCAACATGAAATGCCGTGTAGAATGGCCGGGTTTGCAGGAAAGTCGAAAGGACCCCGTTGCCGCTCAAGGCACAACTCAGTTCTCCGGCCGGGGCGGGCTCTAAACCATCGAGACCCAGGACATATGCAGCTATCCCGTTTCCGCCGCTTCGTCGCGAAACAAAAGGAATGCCGCAATCCGGCGATGTCTGGATGAGACGGTTCAACTCCAGCGAATGGCCGTACCGAACATCAAACAGGTCACTGACTGTCGGCATGCTCCTCACCATTGTCGCCCTGGTCAAGATCGCCGCCTAGAAGGCGAAAAACAGCGTAGTCCTTTAGCACCTTCTCAAAATCGGCCTGCGTTAGCTTTGAATAGTCCGTTTTCATATAAGCTTCCGCACACCATTCGTCGTCGTCAGTCACGTACCTGCTCACACTCTCTCCCGCTCTGACTTCTCTGTTCCTGAACGAATCTACCCAATGATCCCTGATCCGCGGCCACCTATTGTCCTGATCTACACGTCCCCTATGCTTGGTTTTAGAGAAGCCATCGTCTTTCCAGTAGCCGAACCATGATTTCCGATTGCTGACTGCGTGCGGTATCTTGGCTGGGAATACCACAGCGCATGCTATTGTACCAACGGGGTAAAACAGTTCATCGGGAAGCGACATAACCGCTTCTAAAGTGTGGTCCTTCAGAAGCTCTGCACGAGCCTTGTGCGGTGCGATTGCGCAACTCATGGGGACGATGGCGACGCCCGTTCCCCCTCTCTCCATGCATTCAAGCATATGCTTGATGAAATACAGTTCATGCAGATCTTCATCCCCCTGAGAATACGGAGGGTTTAAAAGCCCAACATTGCAGCGATGCTTTTTAAGCGCCGTCGTAACGGCATCATCGAAGCAGGAAGACTGATGAAGGTTGGCCTTACCGTCCCCACGAAGTATCATGTTGCTTGCTGCTAAGGCGAACATGTTCGGCTGCTGCTCTACGCCGATGAGGCCACCTTTTCTTATAGAATCTTTTTCCGCTTCGGTCGTGGTGCTTTTAAACATTTGGTGCATGGCGGAAATCAGGAATCCTCCTGTTCCCGCGCAGACATCAAGTACTCGACTATCTTTACTAACGTTTGCCAACAAAGAAAACAGCTCAGTAATGTGTCGAGGGGTCAGCACAATGCCGAGGGCCTTTTTGTCTCCTCCGGTGTACTTCAGAAACTCTCCGTAGAACTGCCCAACAACATCAAAATCGTTGAAGTAGCTTATGAATGGATATACCTTTTCGTTGAGCCGTCGGATTAGCTCGTTTAGCACGCCAGCAGGGTACTTACGATGCGACTTGGTGAGTTCTGGATGAGCAGCGATCACGGCGTATGGTGTAGTCACAATGGATTTTTTGGAACCCGGAATTTCAGCTCGATCCATCTCTACCTTGATCACCCGCAGCCACTCGTTCGGAAGGTCAGCCACGGCGTAGTCGTTGTAGGAATTTGCGAACGCCTTGTTTCTGAGAGCCAGCAGCGTTCCGCTGACAAACAGCGGCTTTTCGTTCTCGCTCGCTTTTACATCGTCCCGCATGAAATCGTGCAATTCACGGGAAAATGCCATTAGGTCTGTGAGACGCGCCGCCTGCACGGCAGGGTCATAAGTTGCATGTTCGATATAGTCAGAGAACGAATAAGTGAATTGATCACGGCACCAGCTTTTGTCATCAGCTGTTTTGGATTTGGCGCATTGCGCGAATGTAGAAATGTAGATACCTGTAGGGCGTTTCTGGTCTGCCCGCTCACCGCCACCGCGACGACATTGTAGTCCTTTGAAAGCGCGCGAGCGTAATGTAAGGCTCCGTCCGCAGCGAAACGCGCGGACCTTTTCGCGGCGGCCTCCTTGTCCTCATTTTCCAGAGAAGCACTAAGAACATCGCTGATATTCGGCGAGGAGTGGTCTCGGACGGCCGCTTTGCACTCTATGACGGTCACAAAATCACGTGTCGTCGGATCTGTTATGATAAACTCGGGTGCACCCTTGCCGCTACCTCCGGTCTTGCTAGCGGAAGCCAGCGATTTTCTTATTGCCTCGATTGAGGATTTCTGCTCTTCAACAATGATGCTGTTCGAAGGGTCGTAGTAGCCAAAATCGCGTAATCGATCTCGTACCAGGTTTTCCGTGATCCGCTCGTTCGCCACCAGTTTTCCTACAGGTTCAGTCGCGTCGAATCGATTCTAGCGGATACTGAGCCTGGGCACAACCGTCGCAATTCGGCAACACTGAGTCAAGTATGTTAATGCCCTCGCGAGGGCCTTGCGGGACGGTTACGGAGTGCTGGAAGAGGTGCTGGCCGAAGCCGCCGCGGCCGTTCTGGAGCCTTTTCTGGACGAAGCGGCCCGGGCCTCGGCGATCGCGGATCTCAGAAGCGCGATCAACAGCCTCGCGGTCGGCGGATCCGGCGCCGCGATCGCGGTCAGCGGGCCGCAGGACCTCCTCGATGCGCTGCGCAAGGCGCTCGACGCGGCGGGAAGCGACATGCAGCGCATGAGCTTCACGGCGTCGGACGCCTGCGACATCACGGTCGTGTCGGACAGCAGCACCATCCGGACGCGGCTCGGGGACTGGGCCCGGACGCTGCAGGACTGCCTCGGAGTCCGGCATGATTGACGAGGGCCGCCCACACGAGATCATCATCGTCAAACGCCACGGCGGCGCCCTCGAGGAGGGCCACCACGGTGGCGCTTGGAAGATCGCCTATGCGGATTTCGTGACTGCCATGATGGCGTTCTTCCTCGTCATGTGGCTGGTCTCGGCCAACGACAAGACGAGGTCGGTGGTGGCGCGGTACTTCAATCCCGTGCAATTGGTCGACTCGACGCCGCAGCCGCCGGGCCTCAGCGATCCGAACGACGGAGCCCCCAACGTGCCGCAGAAGAGCGGCGCGAAGCCGGTGCGGGACGCCAAGGCGGCCGCGACCTCAAAGGACGCGAAACCGACCGACAGGAGCAGGCGGGACGATGCCGAGCTGTTCAAGGACCCTGAGGGAGCGCTGTCCGAGATCGCGGCCGGGGACGGCGCGCGACCGGAGCAGCCGGTCAGAGCCGCGGCAAATACCCCACGGCACGGCACGGCCACGTCCGACGCGACGGGCCAGAAGGGCGGCGAGGCCTTCCGCGACCCGTTCGAGCCCCTGACCTCGACGGCCGCCGATGCCGGAGCCGAGCCCATCCGGATCGAGACGGCCACGTCGTCTTCGGCCCGGGTCGCCACCGGGAACGCGGCCGCAACGGCGCCGGAACCGGAGTCGGCATCCCTGCCGGTCGAACCGCAGGCGCGGGCGGCCGAGCTCAAGAGCCGCATCGACGGGCTGATGAAGGCGGTCGCCGCCGCATCCTCGGGGCCGGAACCCAAGGTCGATGTCAGGGCCACGCCCGATGGCCTGCTGATCACCCTGACGGACGACGCCAAATTCGCGATGTTCGCCAGCGCTTCCGCCGAACCTGCCCCTAGGATGGTGGTCCTGATGGAGAAGATCGGCAGGCTCCTCAAGGCCCAG
>JAABUH010005334.1_pt1 | contig 10146 bp, 11 predicted proteins | sample 5559121 | NCBI WGS metagenome assembly JAABUH01 (sample SAMN10711871, study PRJNA513364) | rock metagenome | isolation source: Antarctica rocks | place: Antarctica: Victoria Land, Battleship Promontory nord | collected 2015-12-28 | reverse complement strand
TACTGCGCCGCGTGCGCCCCGTCGCGGACGGCCCTCCGCACGCGGACGCCTTGTTCCCTTCCCGCACCCAGTAGCAGCACCACCAGAGCGGTCAGCCGCATGACCACGGTTACGTGTGGCTATACCTACCTCAGTCGTTTCAGCACAGAATGCAGTACTCGTGCGCAGTGATCCGCTCACCGTGACCCATTATACTGCACCTCATGCACCGGTAGCGCGTCAGGAGAATAACCGATGGATCGGCATGAGATTGCGGATGGCGGGTACGTCTATCGCTTCGACACAGGGCCGTTTAACTGGTACGTGATCCGCCAACACGGGCGCCTCACGGTGGTCGACGCAGGTTTTCCAGGGCATTACGCCACCTTTCTGAGGGGCATGCGCGCGCTGGGCTGTGAGGTGAAGGATGTGGGAGCCATCCTCCTGACGCACGCACATGCGGATCACATGGGATTTGCCGAGCGCTTGCGGCGGGCAACGAACGCGCCGATATACGTCCATGCCGAGGATCTTGCCGCTGCGCAGCGCGTGTTGCAGCTTCCATGGGCCGGACTGCTGACGAACAGTTGGCGCCCCTTCGTCAGCAGGATACTGGCTCATGCGACATTCAACGGCGTATTCACCATGCCCCGTATCGCGACGGCGCGTGCGACGAAGGCCGGGGAGGTTCTTGATGTGCCAGGCCGCCCGCATGTGCTGCATCTGCCGGGACATTCGCCGGGTGAAGTTGCCTACTATCTGCCGGAGTCATCTCTCCTGTTGAGCGGCGATACACTTGTCACACGCAACCTGTTTACCGGCGCACACGGTGCTCCCCAGCTGACGCCGCCTGTGCTCAACCACGATAACCAGGCTGCCCGCCATTCCCTTGACCAACTGCGTGAGCTGGGCACACTGACGCTGTTGCCGGGGCACGGCGCCGCGTGGCGGGGACGCATGGCTGACGGCGTTGATGCTGCCCTCCGGACAGAGGCGCTGAGGTCTACACGATGACGATGCGCGTGATGGCGGACACCTTTGGACGCGGGGCAGCCAATCGGCTCGCCGATATCCGCCGGCCTGGCATCGATGGGGCGCTCGCCCTCCTGGAGACGTTCTACTATGCGTTCAACCAACGCGACCTTGCGGTCTTTCGGCAGGTCTGGGCTGACCATCCACTGATCCAGCTGAATAATCCGCTTGGCGGTATGTTGCGCGGCTACGACCAGATTGCCGCGCTCTATGCTCAGGTGTTCGACGGACCAGCGCGCGTCTAGGTCGCGTTCGACGACATCGTCGCATACTCGAGCGATGCCATGGTGGTGTTTGCCGGGCGTGAGACGGGGGAATACGCGCGAGAAGACCGAGTCGTGCCACTGGCGATACGCACCAGCCGCATCGTGCAGTGGTTCGGACCGGAGATCGGGTGGCGGCAGGTACACCATCATGGCTCCATAGACAACGCGGAGGCGCTCGCTGTATATCAAGGTGCGGTGCGGGGCGCGTAGCCGACCGTGGCATCGATCGCCCCCACAGTGACCTCGATGAAGCAGCGCACGATGATGGTGCGGAGCAGCGCGGTCTCGACCTGGAAGGACTCGTTGACAGGGCCTGTTCCTGGTAGTGCCGGAAGAAGGTGCGCCAGGTATCCCTCGGACGGGAACGCCGGGGTGCGGGTGGCACGGACGCGCGCTTGAGTAGGTCGCGAAAAGTTGGGCGCCTCACCCGCCGGCCTACGCCCGCGCGACGTGGCCGCGCCGCGCCGTTCTTCCGGTTGCCGGGCCGGGTGGTGTGGGGGATGGACGTGGTGACCGTCGAGTTGGCCTGGTGTTACGGAACGTGTACTGTTTACGGTCATCGTCACCCCGCCGATGTCTCCTCATCGTAACCCTCGCTGTGATCAAGCAACCACCGCTGGTAGGCGTCGATCAAGCGTTCTGCACCGGCACAGGCCGACTAAGGAAAGGACACGGTGAGGTGAAACCCCAAGGGTGACGATGACCGTAAACAGTACACGTTCCGTAACACTAGGCCATGTCTTCGTCGTCGACGATGAGAGCCTCCTCCCCGTGTCGGACGCCTGGGGGTCGGTACCGGCTGGGCCGCGCCATCGGCTGCCCTTCCTCCCTGCGCCACCGGCTGCGCGCACGGTCCCTCCACGCTTGACGATGCTCGATGCGTCCTGGTAAAAGGAGGTGTTTGCGAGGCTGTGCGCGTCCTGGTGACGCGCCTATGTCCTACTTTTACACGTATCCCGGCTGTACCCCTTCATGCTACTGCGTGTAACGGAGTCGCTCATTGCACCCCTGCGCAGTCCTGACGACTAACGTGCGGTTGCCCTTTCGTGTCATTGTTTTATGTCGACTTCTCACCCTTTTATCATGTCCGATAAGACACAACTATCGGACATCATGAGGCGGGGCGTGGTCTACGGGGTCCACGACCTGAGACGGGAGGGAGGTGGTGGTGATGAGCGCCATGGCCCTCGATCAGGTCAAACGGGTGGCGCGTCTGTTGTCGCGTGCCGAGCGGGCGCGGCTCGCCATGTGGCTCCTGGGCACGGCGGACACGCGGTCACCTGTATCCGTTGCCCCACGCTCCCTGTATGGTCTTTTGGCCGCGCACGGACCCGGCCCCGACGAGACGGCCAGTGATGACGCCCGCCGTGCGGCGTGGCGCGCCTGTCCACGTGAGGGGAGCGCCTGATGCGCGCGGTGGTGACCGCCCCGGTCGTCTCTCTGTGCCGACCCCCCCCACCTGGTGCGTGCGCCGCAGGGACAGCGACGAGCGGCCTCGTTCGGCGTCTCGTCGATCACGCTCACGGATAGGCGTTGGGGTCCTCGACGGGCAACCCCTCGGCGGCGGCCGCAGCGCGCTGGTCGTTGTCCGCTGGGACGACGGTCAGCAGCGGCAGCCCCCTGGCCCGCCGCGCATCGTGAAGGTCGAGCGCCGCCCCCAGGTGGACGGCATCGTAGCCCCGCAAGCCATGGACGGCCGCGAGATCCATGGCGCGCTCTGTCAGTTGCGGCGTGACTTCGAGAATAAGGAAGGCGCGCGACCAGTCGTGCCGAAACGTCTCGATTCCCCGTGCCGTGTCGGATAGTGTGGCCCCACCTGTGCGTGCTTTACGCGTGAGCGCGGCAATCATCTCGACGGCCGTGAGCCGTACGGTGTATAGATCAGGCGTCGGCGACGTCAGCAGCGCCTCCACCCACGACGATCCCTGCTCCGTGACATACTGCTTCACGAGCGCGCTTGTATCCAGGTAGGACGCCGCCATTACCGGCGTTCGCGCATAATCTGCTCCGAGAGCAGTTCGCCGCTGACCGTGATCCGTCCGCGCGTGTGGACGGGCGTTGCGCCTGCAGCAGCCGGCGGGGCGAGGCGACCTGCAGCGCGTAAACTCTCTTTGAACGATTCTTCCGCCGCGCGGAGATCCTCGGCGCCCCGTGCGTCTCTCGTTGCCTCGTCCGGAGTGTGCGGGCGTATCTCGACGCGCACCCCATCGGCGAGGCGCGCTCCGTTGTCTAGTTCGACCCGGTTGTCGCGCACGGTCCCATAATACAGCTCCATGCTTCCTCTCCTGACGCGCTCACAGCGGCCCACGCTGCCCTTTCTAGTGTACCAACGCCCCCACGATCGCTGCCCCATCACTATATTATCGGACATGAAGCCGTGCTATACTGGACGCGAACGATGAAAGGACACGACCTATGGCCATGCGTGACGATGCCCATTCTTTGGTCGATGTCCTTCGTTTGTCGTTGAGGAGTAAAATAACTATGTGCAGTGACAGGGCAAAGAGGCATGATTGAGCGCAGTGCATCAACCGACGTCCTCGCCGTCCGCGTGACCGACGACCCACATGCTCTTTCCTTATACAAGGTAGAGGAACGCGCCCGTCAGTACGCCCGCGAGTCGCGCGCCGTCAACACCCGCCGCGCCTACCGCTCCGACTGGGCCGACTTCACCGCCTGGTGCCAGGCCCACGGTCGCACCGCCCTGCCCGCCAGCCCCGAGACGCTCGTGCTCTACCTCTCCGACCGCGCCGACACCCTCAAGACCCTGACCCTGCAACGGAGGCTCACCGCGATCTCGCAGGCCCACAAAGCCGCCGATCTCGACACACCGACGGCGGATCGGGCCGTGCGCCGCATCATGACCGGCATCCGCCGCCAGAAAGGGACCGCCCAAGAGGGCAAGGCGCCCGCGATCACGCGCGTGATCCGGGCCATGGTCGCGCACCTGCCGCCCACGCTGCGCGGCCAGCGCGACCGCGCGCTGCTCCTGCTGGGCTTCGCCGGCGCGTTCCGCCGCTCCGAGCTCGTCAGCCTCGACGTCGGCGACCTCGCCTGGAGCGACGACGGCCTCACCGTCCGCTTGACGCGGAGCAAGACCGACCAGGAGGGCGCGGGCCGCACCGTCGGCATCCCCTACGGCTCCAAGCCGGCCACCTGCCCCGTCCGCGCGGTGCGCGCCTGGCTCACGGCGGCCGAGATCACGGACGGGCCGCTCTTCCGTGGCGTCGACCCCCACAAGAACCTGCGTCGCACGCGCCTCTCCGACAAGACGGTGGCGCGGGTCGTGAAGAACGCCGCCGAAGCAGCGGGCTACGATCCAGCCCTGTACGCCGGCCATTCGCTGCGCGCGGGCCTGGCCACGGCGGCGGCGCAGGCTGGCGTCGCCGAGCGCGTCATTATGGCCCAGACCGGCCACAAGAGCCTACCGATGGTCAGGAAGTATATTCGGGAAGGCTCGCTCTTTACCCAGAACGCGGCGGCCGAGGTCGGACTGTGAGTTGTCCCCTACCCTGTCTCGATAGGGGTCGCCCCGATTCGGTGTCCTCCGCAGGAATCGGTGCCTAACCCCTACTATCCCATGCGCGGCTTCGGCTTGGTCGAGGCAATCGCCCACTTCTGCACGACGCACGACGCGGTGGGCGACCATTGGGTTTTTGCATAACCCCTCGAAAAGGTGCATTAAAGGCTCTTCCCCAAGAGAGGAAGTTGTCAGGTAGATGGCAGCACTGATCATTGACGCTGATACCCCTCACCTTCATGTGCTCTCCTCCCTCTAGCTTGGCTCCCCTCTAGCTAGTCGAGGTACTGCACCCATGAGGGCCGCGCCGGGAACAAACCCTCTAGCACAGCGTGGGACGTGTCGTCGGCGGTCCACACGTCGGGGTAGGCGTCGCGCAGCGCGTCGAGGCTCCGGTGGCCGAAAAGCAGTTGCAGGAACACCAGCGCGGGAAAGCCCGCCTGAGCCTCGCCCCAGGGGGGGACACGCCACTCCTCGACGGCCACGAGCCGCCCACGCTCCAGCACCACGCGCAGCCCACCTCGGTAGAAGTCGAGGTGCAGCGCGCCGCTGTAGCCCGCCGCGGGCGAGGTCGCCAGGCGGCGCTCCAGCGCCGGCGCCACGTGGCGCACGAAACCTGGTAGGTTGGGCACGCGCACGTACCAGGCGTAGCGCCGCCGCAGCGTGGGGGCCAGGCGCGGGCCAAAGAGCGCGTAGATCGGGTGGCTGCGCCCCAGTGAGAACACCAGGCGCGCCAGCGGCGCCTCGGGCACAGCAGGGGGTAACGCCCCCAGTGCGCGCAGCAGCGAGGGCGCCAGCACGGGCAGCGACGTTTCCGGCTCGACGGCCAGCGCCAGCACCTCCAGGTCGTCCTCCCGCAGCAGCGGGCGTAACCGCGCCGTGACCACGTAGCCGCATGGGTGCGCCGCCGCGTCCCCGGCCGCCACAATCATGTGGACCGCCGGGCGCTCCATGTCCGCCGCCGCCAGGCCGTCGAGCTGCCAGCGCCAGTAGGCCGCGTCGATGCCGGTCGAGACCGCCGCGTCCGCGCTCTGCCGCTCGTAGAGCGCCATCAGCCGCGGGATATCGGCCACCGTGGCCAGACGCAGGATGTACGGCTCGGCCGCGTCCGCCTCCAGGGCGGGGAGGGCGGAGAGCGCGACATCCGGCCCCCCGCTGAGGTCGAGCGCGTACTCGTAGCCAAATTGGCGGAAGTAGTGGTAGATGCCGGTGATGCCCAGCGCCAGGTCGCCCCGCGCGGCGCTGCGCGCGTGGAGCAGCGCGAAGATGGCGCGCATGAGTCCCCGGTCGCGGTACTCCGGCGCGACGGCCACGATCTCCGGCCGCCCCACGGGGAGGGGGATGCCCTCGTAGCGCCAGGTCTGCGCCATGAGGCAGGCGGCGGCGACCGTCACGCCGCTGGCGGTGTGCTCCACCAGAGCAAAGTCGGTGGGCGCGATCAGCGGGTGGCGGCCACTCATGAGGTCGCCCACCTGTGTCTGTACGTGCGCGTCGGGCGGCGCCTCCGGCCCCTCTCTAAAGACGTCGCCATAGAGGGCGGCTAGACGCTCCAGGTCGGCGGCGGTCGACCAGCGCAGCTCCAGCCCCGCGCCCAGGTCGCGGCGATACGTGGCGTCGCCGAGTGACTGTGGTGACGTGCTCATAGTCTCCATTCTCTCCCGATACCCCCTGCATCACGGCAGGAGGGGAATACCTTTCTCAGTGTGTCATCCTTGGCAGGAAACGGCCTGTTTTCTTTTAGCCATCACTGGCCATGACGCGATAAAAATGACAAGGGGTTGTCGCACGATACCTCAGGAACACGACGGAGAGGCGTCGCGTGGCGCGACGTGGTCTGACCCAGCTTGCTCCAGATAGCGATAGACGGTCGCTTTCGAGATGCGGAAGTCCCGCATCAGCGTCCGGATGGGCGTCCCCCGCCGGCGCTCCGCGTGCAACGCGGCCATCTGCGATTGCGTCAATGCCTTATGTCGGCCAAAGGGGACCCCTCGTGCTTTGGCATTCTCGATGCCATCGCGCTGCCGTTCGGCACGGATCTCTGTCTCAAACTGGGCAATCGCCCCGAGCATAGTGAAAAGCAGCCGTCCGGTCGCGTCCGTGGTGCTGATCTGTTAATCGAGCACCTGCAGATCGACGCCTTTGCGCTGCAAGGTCTCGGCGATCTGGCACAGGTGCAAGGTGGAGCGGGCAAGCCGATCCCGCCGTCCTGGCCGCGTCCACCATGGCCAGCATCCAGGGCGGCCTGCTGCTCGCGCTCGACGCCGCCCTCACCTATCTCGGCGCCTTCGCTCCTGGCACTGGCCACACGTAACCGGGCGTGCTTGTCGGCCACCATGAGCAAGCCAGAGAGGATCTGGCTTGCTCCCCGTGTACATGGCCATGTAGAAAGCCCCACTGATGGCCAGCTAATGGTCCCCATTCGTGGAGAACCTGCCGACGGTTCCCCAAGCCCCGCCCACGCGAAGGCCGTGCCGAGACAGGGAGAACTTGTTCTTCAGGGAGCAGGAACTGGCCCATCTGCCCTCTAACGAGCAGGCGCACGATGGCCACCAGTGGCGACTTTTGTGTGGCCACTGACAGCTCGCGCGACCGCTGGGAAGGGTACCTGGCGCGGGAACTGGACCGGATGCGTGGGCCATGCCCCCCCGTTTGCCGCCCCCGAGGAGTCGGGTCTCCCGGCGCTACAGGAACAGTCGTGCCACCGCCGCGATGTGCTCATCGCCGTGCCCCGCGTCCCTGGCCCTGGCATAGACATCCCGCGCCGCCGTCGTGGTCGGCACGGGCGCGTCGACACTCCGGGCCGTCTCCAGGATGTAGCCGAGGTCCTTCTCCACCAGATCGATCGGGAACAGCGGCGCGAAGGATCGGGCCAGTATCTGCCCCGAAGCGCCCTTCAGCGCGGCGCTGGTCACGGGCAACTCGCCCAGGATCTCGACGGCCGTCGCCTCGTCGACCCCCGCTTTGCGGAGCAGGCCGAGAAGCTCGCCCATGGCGGCGACCTGGATGCCGAAGAGCGCGTTAGCCGCGAGCTTGAGCGCCATGCCCTGCCCGACGGGGCCGACGTGGCGGATGGCCCCGCCTATGGCGCTCAGGACGGGCCTGGCGCGCGCCAGCGCCTCGTCGTCGCCGCCCACCAGATAGACCAACTGGCCGGCGTCGGCCTGCGGGCGGGAGCCGACCACCGGCGCGTCGAGGAACGCGGCGCCCTGGCCCCCCACGTGCCCCGCGAGGTCCCTCGCCCACGTCGGCGTCAGGGTGCTCGATTCGATGGCGATGGCGCCCGCGGCGAGGCCCCACACTGCACCGGTGTGCCGGTCGAGCCAGACGGCGCGGGACGCTCGGTCGTCGGCGACCATCCCGATCACCACCGCGGCCCCGGCCGCTGCGGCGCGGGGCGTCGCGGCCTGTTCGGCGCCCTCCGCCGCCAGCACCCGCGCCCGCTCCGGCGTGCGGTTGTAGACGACGACATCGTGCCCCGCGCGCAGCAGGGCGCGCGCCATCCGCGACCCCATGGCTCCCATACCCAGGACTGCAACGTTGCTCACTGGTATCCTCCTCTATTCCCCTATACGCCCGGCGGGGGCGGCACCCGCTGCACCGCGACGCCCACGTGGGGAATCGCCGCGGCGGGGTTGGGCCGCCCCCCACCTCCGATCGCGGATGTCCCGTCGCAGCGATCGGTGATGCCGGCCCCTCACAGGGCGGCGAACTGACGCTCGACCGCCTTGTGGTCCTGGCGCCAGCCCTCGTAGACCTGCCGCGACATCGGCTCGGGGAAGATGTCCTCCGTGTCCGCCTCCACCCCGTCCAGGATAGCGCGGGCCACATCGCGCGGGTCGGCCTTGGGCATCTCCATGGCCCGGATCATCTCGGTGTCCACGGCGCCCGGGAAGACGCCGTAGACGGCGACGCCCTTTCTGGCCAGATCGGCGCGGATCGACTGGGTCATCGACCAGGCCGCCGCCTTGGAGGCGTTGTAGGCCCCCAGCCCGGGCATGCTGGCCAGTGCCACCAGGGTCAGCAGGTTGACGATCCCGCCGCCGCCGTTGGCCTCGATCAGCGGCGCGAAGGCGCGGACCATCGCCAGGGTGCCGTAATAGTTCGTCTCCAGGTCCCGCGCCACCAACTCCTGGGGCGCGTCCAGGACGCTGCCGAAGGTGATCGCCCCGGCGTTGTTGACCAGCAGGGCGACGTCCCCGGCCAGCGCCGCGGCGGCGGCGACCTGCTGCCGGTCGGTGATGTCCAGGCGCACCGGCGCCACCCGCGCCGGGTCCAGGGCTGTCAGCCCCTCCAGCGTCGCCGGCACGCGGGCGGCGGCATAGACGCGGCGCGCGCCGCGCTCAAGCAGGTGCTCCGCCAGGGCGCGGCCGATGCCGCGGTTCGCGCCGGTCACGAAGGCGACGGTGTTCTCGATATGCATGGCTCTTCCTCTATCGTTGTGCGGTCGATGGTGAGGCGCTTTGCCCCAGAGCACGACACCGATGCGTATACTGCATGAATGGACAGCGCAACGCTGGCAACCTTCGTCCAGCTGGTGCGGCGCGGCAGCTTCGCCGCCGTCGCCCGCGATCGCAACGTGGACCCGTCGTCGATCTCGCGGGCCATCGCCGGGCTGGAGGAGGAGCTGGGGGTACGCCTCTTCCAGCGCACCACCCGGCGGCTCGCGCCGACCGGCGCCGGGTCCGCGTACTTCGACCGCGTCGAGCCGCTGGTCGAGGAGCTGGAGCGCGCCCGGCTCACCGCCGCCGACAGCGCCGAGCGCCCCACGGGCGTCCTGCGCATCGCCGCCCCGGTCAGCTTCGCGCAACTCAACCTGGTGCCGCTGCTGCCGGGCCTGGCGGAGCGGTACCCCGAGCTCTCCTTCGATCTGCTGCTCACGGACGCGGCGCTCGATCTGGTAGGGGAGCGCATCGACGTGGCCCTGCGCCTGGGGCCGCGGCCTCCGGCCGGCTTTGTGGCGCATCGGCTGGCGCCGCTGATGGCCCGCGCCTGCGCCAGCCCCGCCTACCTCGAGCGACACGGGCACCCGGCGCAGCCGGACGACCTGGGCGGCCATAACTGCCTGCTCCTCGACCTGCCGGGATTCGAGGATCGCTGGCGGTTCCGGGATCGGGCGGGGCAGGTCACCGCGGTCGACGTGCGAGGGCGGCTGCGCACCTCCAACGCGGTGGCGCTCAAGGCGTGTGCCCTGGCAGGGATGGGCATTATCCTGCAGGGGCGCTGGATAGTTGGGCGGGAACTGCGCGACGGCTGTCCTGGCTTGTATATTGGGGATGTCGGTTCCACGGCGGTGGTGAGAACGTTGTCCTGGCTGCGGCTGAGACCGCCCACGGTAGATTGTTCCCCACC
>JAABUH010005330.1_pt1 | contig 10150 bp, 10 predicted proteins | sample 5559121 | NCBI WGS metagenome assembly JAABUH01 (sample SAMN10711871, study PRJNA513364) | rock metagenome | isolation source: Antarctica rocks | place: Antarctica: Victoria Land, Battleship Promontory nord | collected 2015-12-28 | reverse complement strand
GCCCTTCGTGCATATCTTGGAGCTGGCGGCGTCGTATCGATGTGTGCGGGGCGGTGTGCGGTCGGCCGGGCAGGCAAGGGGTGGACATGCGCCTGACTAATCCCTATCGACTCGCAGCGCATTTGCTTGTTGCCGTCAAATAATGCAAGGTCGAGCAAAGCGAGCAGAGGGTGCAGGCGGCCTTGTCCTGCGCGCCTGGCCGGTCACGCCGCGCCGGACTGTGGAGTGGTGCCAGTCCATCGCGGCGTCCACGCACGCGCGCCACTGCGCGTCGGCTGGGTACCAGTTGTCCGCAGCCTGCCCGGCCCACCCCCGCACGTCAGGCAGTGCGCACTCCGCGCCCGCGCGGTCGGCACTGGAGTGCGTGGTTGGTCCCACCAGGGCTGCCTGCCTGTCGGGTGGTGGCGAGGTACCGCAGGATGGCCGCGCTCTCGGGCAGCTTGAACCCGCCGTCCTGCGACAGCGGCGCGCGGCTCGGGCGCACGCTTTGAGCGCAGCGTGACAGCGGGCTCAGCAGGAGGCCTGCAGACAGGCAGGGAGCCAGGCCTTGCCGTTAGGAAGGGGACTTTGCCCAGCGGGTTGAGCGCCAGGAACTCGGGCGTCTTGTTGTCGCCCTTGAAGAGCGAGACAAGCTTCTCCTGGACTTCGATGTTTGCGGCCCTGAGGCAGGGGTGACATCTGTCAGACAGCAGGCGTTAAGCACTTGTGACAAGTTGGCCAGCCTGAGTACGTTGGAAATGATGACTGCAACAGATGCACGCAGCCAATGCACATTTCATACTAAGCACGGGCGCGCCTGCAGAGGAGAAGGCACGCGCGGCAGGGCTGCGACACATAGTCCACGTAGAGCGTTGCCATCCTGCAACGCACCCAGTAAGACCTTGCAGCACCTGTGGTGGTGTGCGCAGATGAGCCCAGAAACTAAGCCCTCTGCAACTACGGACACGCTATCGCTAAAAAACAGGACTCAGACGTGCTGAGCAGTGTGTTCATGCAACGCCCTCGAAAGGTTGCTCCTCCCTATTAGGGTTCCAGAAAGAGGCCTGAGCAGCCTCACTCCGCCACACAATTCATCCCTGTAAACCAACCCACAGATCTCTACATAGCGTGAGACCCCCAGTCGCCTTTCTCCAGGCTGCGTCTGACTAGCCTGCCATGCAGATCTTTGTGCGCGCCAGTGGCACGCGCGCTCTGCACGTGCGCGCAGCGGACACGGTGGCCGATGTGAAGGCCTGGGTTCAGGTGCGCGCCGCCGCCCAGCGGCTAAGCGGGCCCGCAGCTCTGCGCCCCGGCTCTGTCTTAGGCGCGGCGTGCGCGGCACAGGATGCCGAGGGGCTTCCAACCGCGGCTCAGCGCCTGGTGTTCGCCGGGCGGGACCTGCGCGACGGCTGCACGCTGGCCGAGTGCGGCGTGGGGCCGGAGGCGACGCTCAGCGTTCTGCTGCGCCTGCGCGGCGGCAAGGGCGGCTTCGGCGCGCTGCTGCGCGGCGCGGGGCGCGCCGCGCAGACCGAGAACCAGGACGCGATGCGCGACCTGAGCGGCCGCCGCCTGCGCCACGTCAACGCCGAGAAGAAGCTGCAGGTCTGTTCCAAGCGCAGGTTACAAATGTGCTAGTTTCAAGTGCACGTTACACAAGTGTCAGTCCGCCCTCGTATGTGTGCTAGGACGTGCATCATATGTGTGCCAGAATGTGCACGCGCCCGCGTGCGCGGCGTTGCCGTGCGATGCGATTTGTCGCACAGCGTCCCTGTTGCTGGCGGTAAAGGCTAACATAAGAGCGTGCGGGTGTGTGTAAACAGGACTGGGCGGCCGAGGCGCGCAAGCGCGCCGCGGAGGCCGCGGAGGGCAAGCGCCTGCGCGAGCTGGAGCGGCAGGCGGTCCGCGAGGCGCGCAAGCAGGCGCGCGCCCGCCGCGCTGCGGCCTGGCTGCTGTCCTTCGCAGCTCCACTTGGCTGCGCGTGCGTCAGCCTCCAAGCGCCAACCTGGCTGCGACGGCCTGGAGCACCGCGTCTCTAAGGACCAAGGCAGGGTGTCGCTTGGTGGCCGTGCTCTCGGCGCGGCCTCCGCATGCTCGTGGAGCGGCATGGACTGATGACGTGCGCCGGCGCGAGCTGAAGCGCGAGCGACCGTGCCGCAGGTAAGCATGGACGACGTGCGCGAGCAGCAGGCGGACGCACTGGCGGCGGTGTCGGCCGCGGTGCAGGCCGGCCTGGCCGGCCGCAAGGGCGCCGACCCCAGCGCCGCCCCGGTCAAGCGCGCGCGCGGCGCGGTGCCCCTGGACGACGAGGCGCTCTCCAGCGGCAGCGACTCCGAGGGCAGCCTCGACGGCGCCGACGCGCTGACCGGCGCTGCCGCGTTCCAGCCGCAGCGCCCGGCGCCCTCGGGCCTGAGCGACTCGTGCGTGGCCGTGATTGCGGCCGCGGGCGACGGCGGCGGCGGCAGCAGCAGCAGCAGCGGCTCTGAACAGCAGGCGCTGCCCGCGGTCGCGCGGCCCGACGTGCTGGCGCCAGCGCCGCTCGCGCTGGAGCACCAGGCGTCCACGCCGGCGACGCCGGGCGGCGCGCCGGCGCCCGTCGCCGCCGCTGCGCCGCCGGCGCTCGCCGCCCGCGACAACCCCGCCAGCGGGGCGGACTCGGGGTCGCCGCCCGCGGCGTCCGCCGCGCCTGCGGGGGACGCTAACCCTAGCCCTGCCCCCAAGGCCTACCCGCCGGTGGACCTGGAGGCGTACGCGGGACCCGACGCGCTGCAGGCGCTAGGCGCCGACGCGCTGAAGGCGGAGCTGGCGCGGCGCGGGCTCAAGGCGGGCGGCACGCTGGCCGAGCGCGCGGGCCGGCTCTGGCTGCTGCGCCACACGCCGCGCGAGCGGCTGCCGCGCAAGCTGCTGTCCAAGCCCGCGCCCGCGGGCGCCTGAGCTGGGGCAGGGAGGGGCGGATATTCCGTGAAAGGCTGCTTGCGCCGGTGCATGTCGGTCCGGCCGCCGGCCAAGCTACCAGCCGCGCTGGCGCGCGCCAACGCATGGGCCCAAGAGGCTGCGTGCTTTTTGCGCGCGCTGTTGTGGCCCGGGCGCTACGCGTGCGGCCGCCAGCGACAGCCTGCACGCCGACCGGAGCCTGGCGCTGCTGCACGGTGGCTGCTGCGCAGCTAGGGCCTGCTGCCGCAGTCCTGCAGCTCTGCCACACGGGGCGGAGTTTAGCAGCTGTGAAGTCGCGCGCGCATGCTATGGCGCTACGATCATGCTGCTAAATGTTGCATGGCGCAATACCTCTGTATGTGTATACCAGGCTCTGCTGTCCCTCTGTTGACGTCGGCTTGCGTGGCCTGTTAGGGTGAGCCGCGCGCCGACAGCTGTGTCTCCTTCTTCCCTTGATAGCTTGTTTATTGCTGACCTGCTCCCTTCGCCAGTCAGCGCATAGCGTGATTGTTGCATAGCATGTGCGCTGTTGAGCAGCAAGGTAATGCATGCTTATAGCTGTGCCAGGCCCAAGTCTTTCCATCAAGACCTTCTCGTCATTACAATGTGCTGGTTGCGCGCATCTTGACACGACCGCATTGGCAGTGTCCGAGCGCCCTTGGTCCGCAGGTCTCACAGGATCCAGCTTGGCCATCCCGGTCGGGCTCTGAGCAGAATTGCAGTCTCTTTCTATCCCACCAACTAGCAGATTGTGGGCGCAAGGCTCAAAAGGCGCCGAGTCTTCGTTCTCCTGCTGTGCACACACACCTAAGCAGCGCAGGCGAGCCTGCAGCGCCCCGGCTGCCGCCTGCCCAGCGGCAGGCTCAAACAATTCTTGGCTTCAGTACAAAAATTCAGAGCTCGGAACTATCGCAGCCGAAGACAACACCAACACAGCAGAGCGCCTCGAGACTCTCACCAGGACAACAGCGACCGCATGCACACGCAGCGTGTGCACGCCACAGGCAAGTCGTGCTGCCACTATGGATTCATGCTCCAGGCGTCCAGCTCCACATCGCGCACGCTTTGGAAGGCCGCTGGCATCGCCGCACCGGGTATTGCCACCAGCGCTTTACTCTGGGCGCGCTTGCCGTCGTCCCAATTGATGATGTCAGCCTGCGCACCGCCCGGCGCCGGCGCTCAGAGCGTGATGGCTGCGAGGATGCCTGCGTGCCTGACAAGTGGCGGCACAGCAGCCTGCAGCGCCATCCCCGTCCCAATAGCACTCGGCACACTCGGCAGGCACATGCAGACACACCGAACACACAAGGGTACTGGACCGGCGCTCGGCCCACCGGTCGGCCCGCGCCAGCCACCCCGAGGCAGCGCCCGCAAGGAGGACATGCTCGCGGGCAGCGCTGGCCGCCCTCGCACGAGGCTCGCAGGCGGCAGGACGCGCATTAAGGCCTGGCCTCTGATGCTGACCCCGCGCACCGAGTGCTCGCGGATGAAGCCGCGCGAGTTGAACTTGTACTCCGACACGCCGTCCAGCGCGAGCACCTTGTGCGGCCGCCCCGGCGCCAGGCGCGGCGCGCAGCGCAGCGTCCAGCGCACCGCCACGGTGTGCGTGTCGCGCGGCCACATGCGCAGCACCTCCACCTGCGGCCGCGCGCAACCCTGACCATGCAGCCTCGGCCGCAGGGCCGATGACACGCCATGCGCTGCCCGGCGGCCTTCACATCGACCACGCATTGACCTCTGCAGCGCCTGGACAGTGTCCCGTCGCTGACGGTGAGCAGGTGCCGGCGCACAGCTCGGGCCCGCGCTGCCTGCCCTGCCGCTGCACCAGGCCCTGCGTGCTGCGCAGCTCCTACGCTCGTCAAGCTGTCCACTCCAAAGCGCTGAGATCTTTGGGGCGCATATGCCCAACGCCACCACGACACAGGTACGGCGGCGCCGCAGAAGGCTGGTCCGAGGGCTGTGCCATGTGCTGGGCGCCCTTGGCGCAGCTTAAGCAGACAGGGGCCGCCCGGGTGTGCAGGCCTGCCAGACAGCCGCTGGCGACACGCCTGAGAGCTTGTGGCAACGCAGGGCGGCCTTGGGCAGCGCACCGAGCAGCGGGAGAACACGAGGTTGCAGTACAGGCGCAGCATGAAGAGGTGTCGCCGGTACGCGTCCACGCCGTACACGACCGTGGTGTCCCCGCCCAGGTGCACGCGGCCGATCCTGTCCACGAACACAAAGCCCTCCTCCGCCAGCACGCTCGTGGTGGGCGCCTGCATGAAAAACCTGCGCGCGCGCGGCTCGCTCGGCCCGACCCGCTGCCCCAGCCCAGCGCCTGCCCGTGCACACGCATGCACAGCTGCGGGCCTGTGCACAGATCCCCAGGCAGTGCACGCTGGGTCAGCAGGTCGGCGCAGTGCAGCTACCACTGGTTGCCTCGGCGTGCGCGTCCCTCGAGCGCACAGCCTGGGCCGGCAGGGCGGGCGGCGGTGCTCGCACCTCGGGATGTCCTCGCGCAGCGTCCGGACGGCGCGGCCAAAGTTGACGTGGAACTCGCTCTCGCTCGGCGGGCCGGGGCCAATGCCGCCGCCCAAGGGCGTCATGCCGCAGGTGTGCAGCTGCTCCAGCAGGTCCAGCCGCTGGCTGGCCGGCGCGGTGCGGCTCGCGGCGCCGAGGGGCCGCGGCGCGCAATGCCGCGCGGAAACTGCGCTGAACGGCCTGCAGGCCGGCAGCAGGGGGACTGGCGCCGTCTTGAGCGCCGGCGCGGCGGGGCCACGCCCGCGCCGGCAAGCATGGCAGCGGCGTCTGGGATCGTCGCGCTGTCGCGAGCCTGCTGCCTGCTCTTATACTCTGCAGCGTTCGCTCTGCTTAAGCAAGCCAAGCGGTTTACAATCACTTGCAGGTCCTGGACTAAGATTCGGAAAGTGAGTGAAAGTCCAGGCCTTCTCAAAGGCCTGAATAGGCAAACCTTCCCCAAGCTGGTCAGTGCTCACAGCGGGGTGCTGCAAGAGCAGTAATGGCCAGCACGATGCAGCTGCGTGCGCTCGGCTGGGCCTCGTGCGCCGTCAGCTGTCGGCTGCAGCGTGGCTCTGGCGGGCGGCCGCAGGCGCTGCCTCCGGCGGGGCAGCGGTCACCGTCGTCACCGGCGCACTGCGCCCTGTGTGCCAGGAGTCGTGGAGGCGGTTCCAGCAGGCCGGGGAGGCAGTGCCGGCTGGTGCGCCTGTGCGCAGCCGTGCGTGGCTGCTGTCCCGTTCTGGAAGGCTCTGCTGAGAGGACAGTGGTGCGTGCTGGCTGTGCAGGTCAGGCGCGCAGCGGACACAGACGGCGGGCCTGACGCCAGGTGTGCCTGCGTGTGTGTCGCCTCCAGGCGGCGTGTGCGTGTGCGTATGCATGCACCTCGATGTCGGCCTTGGGCCGTGCCGGTGTGTCGCACACACGTCTGGTGGACTAGCACGGTGTCCTCCTGCATGGTCGGGTCAGAGCGGGCTGAACAAGACGAGGCCTTGCAAGCATGCTGTGTTGCAATGCGCAGCACGTCTGAGAGCTCGCCGGACGAGTCACTGGCGGACGAGGGCGCGCCGCACGAGGTCTTTATCAGGCAAGCGCGCGCGGCGCTGGCCGAGGGCGGCGCCAATGAAGAGGCCATGGTGCGCATTACTGCACACCGTGTTGCAGCTCACCTCAGCCCCGTGCCTTGGACATCTTCTGGGCTGCCTTAGCAGGGGGCAGACGCCAGCACTCACTCACAGCACACGCTCCCTGTCTGTCGCTCGTAGTGTGGGCAGTTAGGTGCGCCTCTGCTGCAGACGCGGGGTCGGAGCACAATTCTTTATTTGGTACCAGTTACAAAAGCGCTCCGCACGCCGTGCTCCTTGGCGCGCAGGCAAAGCTGGTGGACGACGCGGAGGCGGAGTGCGCGGCGCTGGTGAGCGAGCGCGCCGCGGTCGCGGCGCAGCTGGCCGCTGCCGAGGAGAACCTGGAGGTGTCGCACGCGCAGTTCCTGCGCCTGAACGCCGACTTTGACAATTTCCGCAAGCGCACGGCGCGCCCCCCTCGAGCCCCGAGCGCGCCGCCGGGGCGGGCCGGCCCGCGCCGCCACGGGCAGCTCCCGGATCGCTTCCTCCGCATGCGCCTGGCTGCTGCGCTGCCGCACCCGCGTCAAGGCGCATGGCGCAGCGATAGGAGCTGACTTGCTGCCCCCACCCTAATATATATCCGATATAAAGTGCTGTATACCCTAGTAGCCCTACCTGCGCCCCGCGCAGGCGGCCGAGAAGCAGGCGATCGCGGACAAGACCAAGGGCGACGTCGTGCTGGCGCTAGTGCCGCTGGTGGACAGCTTCGAGTCCGCGCGCAACTCGCTCAAGGCCGAGACCGAGGGCGAGCAAAAGCTGGAGGCGGCGTACCAGGCGCGCCGGCTGCCTGCCCCACTCTAGGGCAGTTATTGGGGGCCGACAGGACTGCCGGTAGGCGCGCCGTGACAGGGCGGGCTCAAGCATGGGGCGTCGTCCCGGCGGCTTGGGTTTCCGCTGTGCGGGAGGTCGTAGGTCTGCGCAGCGCAAGGAGCTGGCCTGGCGCGCGGTTGCCCTGCGGCCTGCAGCTGCGCCAGGGCCTGTGCCGCGGGGTACAGAGCTGCAGCGCGGCAGCGCTGCGCAAGGGCTGGACAGCGCCGCCACAAGCCCCAACCCTACCAGCTGGACGGCGCGCGCGCGCAGGGCCTGTACAAGCAGATGGTGGAGTCGTTCCGCGGCCTGGGCGTGGAGGCGGTGCCGGGCGTGGGCGCGCCCTTCGACCCGGAGCTGCACGAGGCCATCATGCGCGAGGAGAACGACGAGGTGCCGGACGGCACCGTGCTGCGCGAGTTCCGGCGCGGCTTCCGCCTGGCCGGCAAGCTGCTGCGCGCGGCCATGGTCCAGGCGCGCGGCCCGCGCCCGGCCCCCGCGCTACGGCCGCGGCGGGGGCGCCTGGTCGGGGGCTTGCAGGTACCCGGAGCGACTCGCGCTCGTTGCACGGCCCCGAGCCAAGTCCGGGCGCGCGGGCGCCTCGTCGGAGGTTGGCGCCGGGGCGGCAGGGCGGGGCCGGCGGAGGGGTTGCAGCCTCCACCGCACTGGGCTGCAGGCGGGTGCTTGGCCTGGCGGCGAGCGCGCATGCAGTGCGGGTCACAGCTCTACCTGAGCGTGACTGAGCTGGCGGCGAGGCATGGCCAGCCTTTGCGCCGCATGGCGCTGCAGGCGTGCGGAGGGCTGGCCTGCCAGCCGTGCCGTGCTTGCACGCATGCATGCGAGCTGCCTGGATGGGGCCACCTTGCCATGACCTATGCGTGTGTCATCTAGGAACGCCGGGCCGCGTGCAGGTGTCGTACACGGACAAGGCCGCGCCCGCGGCCAGCAACGGCGCGGGCGCGGAGGGGCCGCCGGAGGCCGCGCTGAGCATTGACATCGACGTTGAATCGGCCGTGTGAGCGCGCTCGCGTCTGCGGGCAGGGCCAGGGTTTGTGAGTGTCGCTGTCTTGTGTGTCTGGAAGAGCTCGTCAGCTGGCGTGTCGCTGGCGTGTCGCTGGCGTGTCGCTGGCGTGTCGCTGGTGTGTTGCTGGTGTGCGCGGGCTGCGGGCAGGTAGACGTTCGCACGCTGCATGACTGCACTGGCAGCAGCGTTGAGGCAGCAATGGATTGCTACTTGTTGCACCGTAAAACTTGCGTGTATGGCGTGCAGCAAAGGCTCAGACACCTGCTCGGCACGCCCGGACGACGAAGTGCACAAACCTGCAGCCCCCACCCGCAAGCCGGCAGGCCTGTCTGTCAAAGCCGCTAAGCAATGCCCCGCGCGCCTTTCGGCGCACGCAGGCAGTGTTAGGTTGTTACAGCTAGCTAGGGCTGCTGAGGCAATGGGGGTCAAGCAAGCAAGCAACCGTGCCATATTCACAAAGCAAGTGACGTCGGACACATCAGGCAATGTAAATCTTCAGGCATGCCAGGATGAAGCAGGCAACGCCTGCTGCTGCCACATGCCAGCAGATCTGAGGGTTTAGTCATGCCGATGGCAATCAGAATCTCATCTTTTAGCGAAAAAGCAAAAGCACAGATTCGCGATCCGGAACCCAGGCATACTCTCTTGGCTGCAGGAAGACGATATCCGGCGCAGACACAGGCGATCTATGCAGAAGACGCGGCAGCGCACGCTGGCCGGCCGGGCATCGCCCGCGGCGCAGCCGCGCGCGCTGGACGTGCGCGAGTTCTACTATCCCCAGCACCCCGGGCCGGGCGCGATGTGCCCCGCCACGACCGACTACGTGTGGGGCCAGCCGCTCGGGTATGGCGCATGCGCGCTGCCCGGGGCCGCCAGCCCGGGCGGCTTCCAGCCGCGGTTCTTGCCGTGCGCAGGTGCGCTACCACGGCACCCGGCAGAGCCACAGCGGGGGCCTGCTCTGCGGGGATGGCACCGCTGCGCCTCCATGGCTTGCCTCGTGTGCTCCAGCATCTGACGGCTGTGTGCTCATCGCTCGGCCGGTCTGCATACAAGACGCAGGCGGGCCTTCTAGCACCCCAGCAGCCAGCCCTTGCGCAGCTAGTGTGGCACGGCTCCCCATCGCGGGCACATGCTGTTGAAGTAGGTCGGTGGCTCGGCCAATACACTCGCGGCACCTGCGGTGCACGCGAGGTCGGAATGGTGAGTAGGCGGCTGTGGGGTGCAGGCTTGCCAGCCCGGGAGAGCCAGCCGGCGCTACCGCCGCCAGGGCCTGCCAGCGACCCTGGCAGCCAGGTGCGCTATGCTCTTAGCCCTATGCCCGCTCTTGTCGCGGGTGCCTGCAGCTGGACCCCGCTCGGCTAGTTCGCGAGGCTCGTTGCTCTGCTGCCTCGCGGCAGGCCTCCTGCGTGAAGCGCCCTGCACCCGTCCTGCCTGGGTCGCCCTCCCGAAGGGGCAGCTGTGCCGTAGGGAGCGGCGCCGGCCAGCTGGTCTACCGACTTGCATTTGGCTTGATTGTGTCCAGAGACGGCAGCATAAAGGCTGTTTCACCCTTTGAGGTCGAAGGGGTCAACAACTCAATCTTTTCTACCTGACAGCGATGATTCGTGCTCGCTGACTCATGGCTGGCAAGCACGGCGCGCAGAGGGACCTGGAGGGCATGGACGCGCTGCTGGACCTGCCCATGGACGAGGACTGCCTGGACCAGCTGCTGCGCGGCGGCGGCGGCGGCAGCGAGGCCGCCCCGGCCGACAAGGCGCCGGTGCCGCGCCCAGCGTTGAGAGGGCCCGGGTGT
>JAABUH010005327.1_pt1 | contig 10156 bp, 8 predicted proteins | sample 5559121 | NCBI WGS metagenome assembly JAABUH01 (sample SAMN10711871, study PRJNA513364) | rock metagenome | isolation source: Antarctica rocks | place: Antarctica: Victoria Land, Battleship Promontory nord | collected 2015-12-28 | reverse complement strand
TGCCGCGCGGGCTCCTCCGGTGAGCCCGCAGCGGCCGCCGCCGGACGGTGTGGTGTCGCCTGCGAGGGGTAACGAAGCCCAGGCAGCATCGCCCGGGTCCGGCCGGCATTGCGCAGGCGCCGCCCGCGAGCATGATGCCGGGCCTCGCTCCATGGTCGCCCCACAAGCGCGGTGCGGGCGCGGCGCGCGCGCAGGCCACCTCCGTGCTGGTCAAGGAGGCGATCGACCACGTGCGCATGAGCTACCCGCACTGGAATGCGAGCGAGGGCGCCGACCACTTCATGGTGTTCAGCTACGACCACGCGCGCTGCGACCAGGCGCGCCCGCGCGCGCGCTTGCACGCGGCCGCGCCCCGCCGCGCCTGGGTGCGCGCGGCATATGTGCCGTGTGCGTGCCGTGCTGCGCAGCAGGCCACAGCTGGTCATGGGTGCGCTGCGAGCGTTGTGTCACCGGACACGCTGGCCAGCCCACCGCCGAACATGCGCAAGGACGCCGCGCCTGGCATGCACCCTGCTGCTGCATCGCGAGGCCCAATCGGCGCTCGAGCGGCCTGACGCGTGCGCAGGCAAAGGCGCTGCGGGCCGAGGACTTTGGGCAGCTGTTCTCCATCCAGGCGTTCGGGAGCCTGACGTACAGGCGCGCCCCGCCGCCATGCTCGCGCGTGCCCGAGCACGCCGCCGCCTCCGCGCCCCTGCGTGGCGTACCTGTGGCCTGGAGCAGGCTCTTGCAGCGAGGGCGGCGCACGCTACCGGCGCACGTCGGGCGCATGCTAAGGGGGCTTGCTGAGGGGGCTGGTCGCGCGCAGGTCCGACCCGAAGGTCGGCGCGGACGGGCGCGGGGAGAGCTACTACTGGCCGGGCGCCAGCACGTGGTCCTGCTACCGGCCGGACGTGGACGTCCTGGTGCCCGTGTACTCGGTGTATGGCCTGCACGAGGTCCGCCCCGCGCCGCGGCCGCGCCCCCGGCGCGCCCGCCGCCGGCAGGGGCTCCTGCGCCTGGCATGCTGCGGCGACGCGCGCTTTCTGTCAGCATCGCTTTGCCGCCGTTTAGGGCGGCAGGCGCAGTGGCGCAGCTTTGCCTGTGCCCATCAGGCCCTCGGCAGGTGGTCGAGTGCGCACAGGTGGCCGCAGGCCCGGCGGTAAATCAGGGGAAGGGGTAGCGAGCAGCGCGCGCGTGCGGCGGCGCCGGGCGGCTGACGCCCCGGCGCGCTGGCGCAGGTGGTGTCGCCGTTTGCGACGGAGCGCAGCATCAGCATGCTCATGCGCTTCGACTACCCGCTCTCAGACGGCAAGTCGCTGGTGCTGCACCACGGGCACCGCATCCGCAAGGAGCTCATCGACTACTACGAGCACAACCGCCTCAACGGCTCCGACCTGGGCCTGCGCAGCACCAAGGTGCGGCCGCCCGGCCCGGCTCCGGCGGCGCACAGGCCCTGCCGCCCGGACAGCGCAGGCGCCCGCAGCGCCTGCCGGCGCAGTGTGCAGGCGCGCAGCATGTCTGAAAACACCTGCTCCGCGCGCGCAGCAAACCGAGGACGACATGCGGCACTCGGTGTTCTGCGTGTGCCCGCCGGGCAACACGCAGGACAGCGCGCGCGTGTGGCGCGCCATCATCCTGGGCTGCATCCCGGTCACGTTCTTTCGCGCCAACGACCTGCCCTTCGGGCGGCACATGGGAATGCCGTACCGCGACTTTGTGCTCAACATCCAGCCGGACGACTACCACCAGCTCAACAAGCGCGTCCGGCACCTGCTCAACTCGCCCGCGCGCCTGCGCCGCATGCAGGAGGCGCGGCGCCCCTGCGGCCCCGATGCCTGTGCTCACGGCAGCCGCACCCTGCTAATTCATCGAGTCGGGCCTGGCTCCCGCATGTGCCGCGGCGGGTGTGTGCTGCTGGAGCGGATGCACTGCCTGCATGCAGCGCGGAAGGCATGCCAAGTTCGGTGAGATCGAAATACGGCCGCGCATGATTGGCTCTCTTAGCCGCCGCAAGCCGAATGTATTAGACAGCCGATCGGCGGGCGCGCGCGATCTCCCACCTGCAAGGTAAGGCGCTGCGGGCGGGGGCACTGACGGGCGGGCGCGGGCCGCGCGCGCGCCAGGCGCTGGAGCGCTACCAGAAGCACTTCGTGTGGGACCTGGCGGGCGAGGGCGGCGTGTACGGCCTGGTGGAGAAGGAGCTGGTGCTGCGCGCGCAGCTGCTGCGCGAGATGGCGCCCGTCGCGCGGCGCTCGCTCGCCGCGCACAGCCGGCGCCGCAGCCTGGCCGCGCCAGGCCGTCGGCATAGCCGCGACCTGCTCGGCCAGCCGGAGCGCTGGGACGTGTGAGCGCCGCGTGCGCGGCCGCGGCCGCGCGGTGGCGCGGGGCGCCCGGCCTCGCCGGCGCGCCGCGCGTTGGTGCCGCGATGGCGCCGTACATTGCCGCAGCGCAGCGCGGCGCATGCCCGGCCGCCGTACGGGTGTCCCGGCCCCTGCCCAGGCGCTGCCCGCCGCCAGGGCTGGCAGGGCGCATGGCGTGGGCGCGGGCTGCTGAAAGGAGCGGGTGGTCGTCAGATGCCGGGCAGCGCAGCTCGAGAGGCTGGACGGCATGCGGCGAGGAGCGCGAGCGCTGTCGGCAGCATGATGGGAGGCCGTCAACGTCGGGGCGCTCCGAGCGAGGCGGGGGCGCCGGGGCCGGCCTCCGCGGGATGCGAAGTTGGGCACTTTACGGGTGCAATGGTGTAGCCCTATATCATGCGCAAGTTCGGTGCCATCATTGGCCGGCACGGCGGGCTGCCGAGCTGGAAGTGCCGAGGTCCCAGTCCTGGGCATGAGGGTGATGCTATGTAGATGTGCTCGCACAGACCACCCTGCCCCTGCAGAGGCGTGGCTGCAACCTGTTGGGTGATATGGGGCAGACTGACTGCACTGTACGGTGCCGGGACTAGGGCCATGGAGCTGGGGCAGCCCGCTCTGGGCATGGCTGCGGTTGGCGTTCTGAAGCTGCAGCCTCATGGTCACCACCAATCATCGGCATGCTGTGGCTGAACATGCTCTGCCCGCACAGGTGTGCCAAGTCGTTGTCTGCCGCGTGAGGGGTATCGCTCGGGCGTGTTATGCAGGGAGGGCGGACGGGGAAAGGAGATGCAGGGATGCGTTCGTGCAGACACAACAGCCGTGTGCGCATGCGTCGCCGCGCCGGGAGGGGCAGTGCACATAAAACGGGCCGGTTCTCTGGTCCAGTTGAGGGTTTTCTTTTCCGGGGACGCGCGCAGGCGCGCAGTATTCTGGCATCCTAAGCTGGCCGCCTGGGCGCGCCTGGGATGGTGGCGCCTGTTGAGCGAGCCGCGAGGCACGGCGGGGGATGTGTCAGTTGCGGGGCTCGTGCTGGGGACAGGTGCCACCATCCGGCAGCCCCCTCTTTGCATAATGTGCGCGCTGTTTCAGTGTGGCCCTGACCTGTTGGCGGGCGCCCCACCAGCGGATGTCCAAGTCCTCTTGGGCCGCGTTGGCGGTCTGACGTTGGTCGGGAGACTGTCGCAGTTTCCAGCGGTAGGACATGCGGCGCGCGCGCTGTCGAGCGCGCGCCGACAAGCGCGCGCCGACGAGCCGGCCGTTGCGCAGGATGGGGAGTCGGCCTGCTCAAGCAACGCACTGGGGTAGCAGACCGCCTGGGCGAAGCCGCCTGGAGGCACGGGGACAAGGCGAACTGCGCCACAGGCCTGGCCGGCCTCTCCAGACGCGGCAGCCTCTCCCAGAGAGCGCTGGCGCACTGCAATGCTACCCCCAGCGGGCCCTCCGTATGCAGGCCTGCGCCTTTGGGCACAACTCTTCTATTTCATACCTTACTCGCAGTCGCGTCCGCCCCCTGTTGCCGATGGCCTCTTTACTTGTAAGAGTAGGCAGCTAGGTGGGGCAGCTTTGCGTTTGCAGCGCAGGCACTGTAAGTAGACCAAAGTAGGCAAGGAGTACCTTGCAAGGCCACTTTTGCACTGAAACTTACAGCGCAGGGAGGTGAGTAGGCCATGGCTGCTGCCTCAGCAAAACTCATGCAGCGCCAGGGCGGCCGCAGCAAGACTGGCAGGCCCGCACAAGGCAAGGCAATTGGCCAGACGTGTCCTTATGTGGGCGTCAGACGTCAGTTTGTGGATAGCTCTGTCGCCAAACGCTGAACAGTTTGCCTACTGCAGCGGCAAAGGCGGCACGTCCAGCGGCATCAGGTGGCCGCGGTGATTGAACGCCATGAAGTCTGGCCTGAACGTGTCTGCGTCGCGGCCCCTGCGCACAGCAGCCAGCGCCGTCTTTACATGGCGCCTATTGTGCTAGGTAGGACCTGGCATTGGCCACACAGAGCATAGGAGCCCAGTATGTAGCAGGGGCGCGCACTCCTGGTTGGCGAGCGCACTGATGGGCCGCAGCTCCCCTGCCAGGTGCAGACTCCCTGCACGCCGCGCTTCCGGTTTCAGCCACCCCTCCCTGCGCTGCCAGGCTGCCTGCGGCGCAGCACTCTGTCCCAGCACGAGGCAGCCTCGCCGGCCGGGCGCGCAGGCGCACGCACGGAGCGTGCAACTGCGTGCCAGGAGCGAGCGCGGGCCAGCGCACCCCACATGCACAGCACGGCCGCCGCCAGGACCTCCAGCCGCAGCGCCAGTGGCACGCCCGCATACTCTTCCTGTGACAGCTTGAGACCGTCCCGATCTGCGCAGCAGCGCCCCTGGTGAGCGGCGACACACATGTGTGATGCGGCGGCTGCAGAGCTGCCCGAGAAGGTGAGGTGAGGCAGCAGAGCGCACATTGGATGACCTGGTAGCCGGCTGCAAGGAACAGCGCCAGCCCCGCCAGCACAGCGAGGCTGCTGGGGGAGAGCAGCATGCTCTGTTGTTCCTCACGCCTGCATCTGCACTGGCCAGCCTCAGCTTAGCCCGGCAGGTTTCTTTATATTGGCGGAACGCGCGCTCAAGCTGTCAGTGCCCTCAAAAGCCGCAGCAGGTTGAATTTTGCAATATGGCGCTGATCTGTGGATGGCGCTCAGGACACTGTCCAGTATAGAAAAATGAACAGACTTGATGGGAGCCCAAGCCCCCGGCGACCCTAAGTAATGTACTACACAGCTCGAGACCACTGCAAGGCAGCAGTCCTACGTTGAGGAGCCACACCCCAGGACACATTGTACTTGCTCAAGCTCTGTGGCTGCAGCTGGCTAAGGTCATTACTTCCTCAGCTACAGGTAGGGTCAGGAAGGGCAGGCCGGCGCCGGAACTGGGCCCCCTTCACGGGCACCATGAAGCAGAGCTCGGCGGACGCGCCCGAGTTCCGGGTTATCACGGCTGTGGCCGACACGCTGTTTCCCTGCCTGGAGGCGGACGCTGCGGAAGCGGAGGAGCATGGCTTTGACAAGATCGCCGTCTTTATGCGCACCAGCGGCGCATCGCCCACCGTGACAAAGGAGGTGCGTGTCAAAGGTGCCGGGCAGCCGTCTGTATTGGCCTGATGGCTGCTTTTGGAGGTCGGTCTGCAAAGCTCTGTGCGCAACCTCTGCGCTGGCATGCACGCCCTCTGCGTCTGTGTAGTGCAAGCTACCTACCTCCCACAAGCTCGCTGGCGCCCCTCTCCCTCGCGGGGTGGCCTGGACAGCGGCGATGCTGGCCCTTGCGCCCCGCCACCATCACCACTGACGCTGCACGTACGCCCCTCGCGACAGGCTCTGCGAGCGATTGCAAAGCTCACGCCAGAGTCTCAGACGCAGCTGAAGCTGTGCGCCCCGTCCGTCCGCACGCACGTGTTTTTGCCCGCCCGCCCGCAGCCCAACCAGTGTTCAGGATAGCTCATCGCGGCCGCGCCTGCGCAGGCTGCTCAAGGCGATGAACAGCCGGGCGGGCATGTTTGCCCTTGTGGGCCCGCTGGCGCTCGCGCCTGGGTGCCCGGCGGTGCTCTCGTTCCCGGAGCTGCCGCGCGCGCGGCGCCAGGCTATCCTGCGCTTCTGGGCGCTCTCACCAATCCCGCTCGTGCGCAAGGTGGGTCGCCGTGCTTCTCCTCCCTGGCGGGCGTGGCGACGGCGGGAGCGCTTGCCGCCCGTCTGCCAGTGGGTTCAGCAGGCCACGGCTGACAGCCTGGTAGCAAGGCTTGTACAGACGGACGCATGCATTGCAAGGCTGAGCCTGCGCGCCGGTCCTCGGAGTAGCACCGCCTGCTGCTGGCAAGCTTGGTCGTGTCGCGCCGGGAGACGTCAGGGAGCTCTGACCGCATTCGTGATGCGGAAGTGTGGTGGTTCCGTTGCCCCGTCCTTGGCAGGCTGTCGCTGCGCGGGCATGCTGCGAGCGCCTGGAGGCGCACGGGTGCAGCTTGAGCGGCAGGGCTTCACGTTGCATCAGCTCGTGCGGATGAGCCAGACAGCTCGAGCGGGGCGCGCGCACTGGCGGCAGGGCTTCAAGGGCATCAAGAGCCTGGTGCTGAGCACGCTCTTCAATTGCCTGGACCTGCACGGCGCCAACCCGCTCTGGCCGGCCCTGGGCTACCCTGGTGCGCCCCAGGCCTCGGCCCGCAGCGGAGCTCGGGCCCGCCGGCAAGGGCCATCGGCAGGCATGCCTGCAGTCCGGCGAGCCGTGCATTTCGCACCTACCAGGGCTGCTTTTGCAGCACGCAGCTCGTCGTTCATTGCCGCCCCGAGCGCCCAAGCCTGAGTGCGGCTAGAGCTGATGCGGTGCATGCGCAGAAGCAGATCCACCAAGTGACGCCGCCGCCGGTACCTTGTGATTCAGTCAACCGAGCGTGCTGGGAAGCAGCTCGCTGTCAGCCCAAGCGACAGGCATGACGCCGGGGCTGCGCGCAGGCGCGGACCCCGCGCGCCCGGCGCAGCCCAGCGCGGCCAAGCTGGCGAGCGAGGCGGCGCTGCTGGGCGCGACGCTGGACATGGCCACCGCCGTCTGCCGCAACACCGGGCAGCTGGCCGCCATGCTGTTCGCGCACGGCCTGCGCGTGGTGGAGGCGCGCCCCCGGCCTCCTCGGGAACACGCCACCCACGCACGGGCAGGCCCCACCCTAAGCCTGTCTATGCAGCTTATGCAGAGTGTTGCGCGCCGGTGTCCGCTGCGCCATCGGCGGGGTGCGCTCACAGCGCGTATGCGCAGCCCCGGTGGGCCGGCAGGACACCGCCTGGCTGCCACGCAGCGCCGCCCGCGCCGCCGGCCCGGCCCGGCCCGAGCGCTGATGTTGCCAGGGCCCGGCCTACCCTCACTGCGCATGCGCGCGCAGACCGAGGACGACAGCGTGACCATTGACTGCGACGCGGTCGTCGTCGGCTCGGGCGCGGGCGGCGGCGTGGCGGCCGCGCTGCTCGCGCAAGCTGGGATGCGGGTGCGCCGGCGCGCCCGCGGTGCCAGTGCTCGCAGGGGCCTGCGGTGCGGACGGAGCATGCGCCCGCAGCCTGCTCCAGCCGGCCGGCGAGCCTGCGCGCGGGGCACATGCGCGGGCGCCCTGCCGGCATGTCCCCGCCCCTTCCAGCTGCCAGGGCCGCCCGAGGGATGGCTGTAGCGCGCGGTGAGGGCTGCCGCAGGCGCCGCACAGGGCTGCGCGCTGGCAGTAGCAGGCGCACGGGGCGGCCGCGGCGGCGGCGCGGGGCTGGGCTGCTGACGGACGCGCGCGCGTGCACGCCGCAGGTGGTGGTGCTGGAGAAGGGCCGCTACACCAAGGCGGCCGACCTCAGCCTCAAGGAGCGCGAGGCCGTGGACAGCATGTACGAGTCCGGCAGCCTGATGACGACCGAGGATGCGGGTGCGCGCTCTGGGCGGCGCCCCGCCGCAGGGCCCGTCGCGGCCGTCCGGTGGCCTCCGCATGCGACACTGCGCCGTGTCACCAGGGCCAGCGTGCCATTACTGGTCGTCACATGTGGTGTATGTATGGCCTGGTCTTCACTCCATCCCGGTCCGGCGCAGCCGCCGCATGTCACGCGTGCATGCCTGTGCATCATGGGGCCCCGCGCGCACATGCGCACGCCGCTGCGTTCCCCCTGCCAGGCGCAGTGCCCGGGCGGTGCACGACGGCGCGCGCCACCTGCCGTCGTCACACTCCGCGCGCGTGCGGCAGGCGTGAGCATCCTGGCGGGCGCGACGCTGGGCGGCGGCACGCGCATCAATTGGCAGGCAAGCTTCCGCACGCCCGCGCATGTGCGCCGCGAGTGGGCCTCCGAGCACGGCCTGACGGCCTTCGAGTCGCCGCGCTACGACCGCGCGCTGGACGCCGTCTGGCAGCGCTGCGGCGTCACCACCGGTGAGCCCGCCCGGCCGCTGCGCAGCGCGCGCACAGGTTATAGCGCCTGTGTGCCGCGCACGCCGCCGGCTGCTTGACCGGCTGCCGGGATCCGGCGCCGCTAGGCGCCGCGAGTTCCCGCGCCCGGCGGGCGCCTGTCCGGTCAGCCTGTGCGGCCGGCGGCCCGGGCGCGCCCGCCTGCACGGCGCGGCGGTGCGGCTCAGGCGGCGCGGCTGAGGCGGCCGGGCGCGCCGCGCGCGCGCAGGCATCCTGGAGCACAGCAAGCAGAATGAGGTGCTCAAGGAGGGCCTGCAGGCGCTGGGCGTGCACTGCGGGGAGATCCCGCGCAACTGCTCGCCCGGCCACACCTGCGGCCACTGCTGCTTCGGCTGCCCGACCGGCGACAAGCAGGACACCACCGCGACGTTCCTGCCGGACGCGGTGGCCGCCGGCGCGCGCATCCTCACGGGTGCGCGCGCGCGCGCCTGCCCCACACGTCAGGCCGCTCCGCATGCGCCGGAGCCCGCCTGGACAGCCTGCATGCCACGGGCCGCTGGCACGGAGTCAGCGCCACTCGCCTCACAACACTCACTGCGGCCGGGCAATGCCCGCCGCCCCTGTCGAGGCGCCCGGGCCGCCGCCTCACTCGCGCGCCCTGACCGGCGGCGGCGCCGTGCGCAGGCGTGTTTGCGGAGCACGTGCTGACGCAGCGCAAGGCGAGCGGCACGCGGCGCCTGGCGGCCGCCGGCGTGTCCGCCTGGACGCTGCCGGCGCCGGGCGCGCACCTGCACGGCGGCCGCAAGTACGCGCTGCGCGTGCGCGCGCCCATCGTGGTCGGCGCCGCGGGTGCGCTGCACACGCCGGCGCTGCTGCTGCGCAGCCGGCTGGGGGCGGGCGGCAACGTCGGGCGCAACCTGCGCCTGCACCCCGCCACCGTCGCCACCGCCGTCTACCCCAAGGCGCGCCCCCCGCGTCCGCGAGAGCCCGCCTGCGCGCGCAGCCCCGGGTGGCAGCGTGCGTCGTGCAGGCGCAGCGCCGCGGCCTCCCTGTGCTTGCAAATGCAGACGCCGTGTGTGCAGCGCATACCCGCCGCCGTCTCCGGCAGCGCGTGCACCCGGGATGCGGGCCTGCCGCGCTGCACCCCCGCTTGCGGGCGCGCCGGCGGCGCCCGCAGCGCGCGCCGGCCCCAGCCGCGATGCGCGCGGCGCGGGCGCGCGCAGGACAAGGAGACGTTCTACAAGTACTACATCGACATGTACAAGGACAAGGACTTTGTGCCGAAGATCTTCGAGACGCCCTTCCCCAACGAGCCCGGCGACGAGCCTGTGCGGCCCGTCAAGATGTGGGAGGGCTCCATCTTCAGCGTGTACAGCCGCGAGGCGGCCGACTGGGAGGGCACCGGCTACGGGCCGCTGCTCATGACGCCCGCGGTGCCGCCCCTGGGCCCCAGCGCCGCCCTCCGCGCCCCCTGCCATGCTGCCGCACACCCACTGCTGGCAGCCCCAACCCTCGCCCCCTGCAGTGGCTGCAATACTGCGCCTCTCCACCCCTGCTCATGGCCCGCTTCCCTGGAACAACCCCCGGGCGGGCCTAGTGTGCACGCAACGGCAAGCGCCTGTCCAGCTTGGGCGTCATGGGGACCATGCGGCAGCCTGCGCTGAAGCGGCACAGGCAGTCGGGCGGCCGGCCGCACGGCGGGCCGGGCGGGCCGCCGCGCGCATGCTCACCCGCCGCGCGCGCGCGCAGCCGCACCCGGGCGTGGCCGCGGCGACCGCCACGTGGCTCACCGGCCGCGACTACAAGCGCCTGATCACCTGGATGCCGTACACGGCCAACATGCTGGTGCTGACGCGCGACCGCGGCTCCGGGCGCGTCAAGATCGGCGCGGACGGCCTGCCGCGCATCCACTACTGGCCCTGCGCGGGCGACCGCGC
>JAABUH010005326.1_pt1 | contig 10157 bp, 13 predicted proteins | sample 5559121 | NCBI WGS metagenome assembly JAABUH01 (sample SAMN10711871, study PRJNA513364) | rock metagenome | isolation source: Antarctica rocks | place: Antarctica: Victoria Land, Battleship Promontory nord | collected 2015-12-28 | reverse complement strand
CTTGGGTGAGGTGCGGGGCATGCGCGTGCGCAAATGCGGCGGCGGCGGCCGCGTCGGTGAGCGCCGCATGTAGCGCCTCCAGCTGGCGCTGCAGCAGCGTTAGCGTGGCCAGCCGGACGAGCGCGGAGCCGTGCTGCACGCCGCGCGACAGCGCCGCCTGCCGGCGCGCGCACCGGTCACAGGCCTGGGCGGACCGCGGCAGCGCGGCCGTTGCAATTCGCGCGGCACCACATGGCACCGCCGCATAGAAGCCGCCCTCTCGCACTGTTACGGCCCATGCGCATCAGACCTGCCTGTTCCCTTGCAGCGCACTCATACAGGCCGTGGGGTGGCTTGGTGCACACCAGCTGCCATGGCTGCGTCACACGCCATGCAGCAGGTGCCAGCGCCGAGCGCGGGCGCGGGAATGCACGCGCACGAGCAGGCGCGCTGCCGCGCCACGGCCTGGGGCAGAGCGCGGCGACGCGCGCGCACCTTGGGCAGGCAGGCCGGGCAGATGCGCCGCAGCAGCGCCTGCACCAGGCTGCTGTCCATGGCCGGCGGCCCTTGGCGCCTGCGCACGCGCGAGCCCGAGCTCACAGGCGCGGCAGCGAGCCGCCTGCGCCGAACAGCAGAGGGCCGGGCCAGCGCCAGGCTGGCGGCCGCGCCCGTCGCGCCTGGACAACAAGCTGCTTGCCAAGCGAGCTTTTAGACTGGCGTGCCTGATGGCGCAGGATCAGAGAGCGCCCGCACCCCCTGGCAGCCGCGGCTGTCAGGCGCGCCAGCGATGTGCCGAGCTGTGGCGGGCGTGGAGCCTCCTTCACGTGACATAGGGTGTGACGATACAGGGTTGGGGTTGCCTCACAGGGGCGCGCCTCTGAGCCCGTAGCAGCAGCGGCGCCTGCCCGGCGGCGGCCGCAGTGATGCAGCGGCCCAGCGCCGCGGCGGCGGCCTGCCAGTGCAGTCCCGGGCGCGGCTCTGCGCCGGGCGCGGCAGCCAGGTAGGCGGCAGCCAGGCTGGGCGAGGCGGCGGCGGCGGCGCCCAGCAGGTCAAAGTGCGCCGCGTGCTCGGCCGGGCGCAGGCGCAGCAGCAGGCGCAGCAGCTGGCGGTGGCCTGCGCCGCGCGAGCAGAGCCTGTGAACAGCAGGAAGCATCGTTGCAAATGCAGACCCCATGCAGCCACTGCCACTGACCAGGTGGCTGCGGGGCTGGGGCCGGGCAGCGACAGGCTCGCCCGGTGGAGGGCAGCGCGGCGCGCGCCCGGGCGGGGGCTTGCAGCGTGAGCCGCATCTGGCCGGCGCGACATGGGTCGAGCGCCGGAAATCGCACAGGCTGCTAGCACAGACACGGTGATGAACAGGGTGCGTTTGTGACGCGAGATAGGCCCTTGCAACACTGGAGCAGCGCGGTCGGCATGCGCGCCCGGGTGTCCGGCGTCGCCCCGACCCGGCGCGTGGCCGTCAGCCTCGCCGCCAGCAGGCTCGGCCCCGGCGGCCTCGCCGGCCGCGCCCGGCGCCAGCCCCAGCGCGGGGTCCGAGCACAGCGCGAGCAGCAGCCGCTGCGCGGCGGCCGCTGCGGCCGCGCGCGCCCCGCCCGCAGCCTCGGCGCCGCCCTCCGTAGCGGCCAGCGTCGCCAGCTGCGCGGTGCAGCATAACGCCCTGTGGCCAGGGTCAGTCAGGGGTAGGCTACCCTAACCCTACCCTGACACAAGGAGGTGCGGAACGCGCCCGCCTGGCGCGGGGAGCGCGCGGACCGCGGATGCAGGCCCTCGCAGAGCCCCCCGCGGGGCAGCCCGCCGCCTGCCAAGCCCGCTGAGCATGCGCGCAAGGGTCCAGCGTTACCTTCAGGACTGTTTGCCAGCAGCGCGGGCCCCGACCTCGCCCAGCACAGCGTCGCTGAAGGGCGCGGCGCGCAGCCGCGGCGCCACGGCGGGGCCCGCGCGCGCCAGGCGCGCGTGCACTGCGGAAACAGCCTCCGCCGCAGCCGCCGGCGGCAGCGCGGCCAGCGCCCCGAGCAGGCCTGCCCACAGCGGCCTGCGCACACCTCGCATTGGGCAACAACGCGAGTGTCCTCTTGGCCGCAGCCGCTATATGCAATATATACAATTACGGCAGGCGCGGGCAAGTGCAGGCACGCCAGGGCGCTCGCTCGTCATTCCCTACCATAATCCATGACATCAGCCGCCTCTCCAGCGTAACAGACGCCGCACGCGCCGGCGTCGCCAGGCGCTCGTGCAGAGGTACAGCAGCAGCTGCCGGCCGTGCCAGAGGGACAGCGGCCCGGGCGGCCGCGCGCGCGAGAGGCGGCGTGTCGTGCGCGCACCGCACGGCCAGCAGCTGGGGCAGCAGCGCGTCGTCCGCGCCGCGCACCAGGGCGAGCGCGAAGTTGGCGAAGAGCGCGGCCTGCGGGCGCTTGAGCGGGTCGGCCGCGCGCCAGCTGCGGTGCCAGGCCTGCGGCCCGGCCTCGCCGGCGCCCGCCTTGTCCCTGCGCGCAGCCGCCAGGGCAGGGTCGGGGTTGCAGACCTAGCATCCACCGAGCTCATCATCAGAGCGCAATCGTGGTGCACAGCTGTGCAGGGACGTGCCGGCAATGGAAGCGCGCGGTGGCGCCCTGTCACGGCGCTGCTCCATGTGACTCAGCTTCAGAGAATGCAGACTTGCAGCGCTGCGTCAGACGCCCCGCTCCCGGCGGCGGGCGCGTGCCTGGGCGGGCGCGCAGCCTTGGCCAGCGCGGGCAGGTCAAAGTCCAGGCGGCCGGCCAGGGCGCGCGCCGCCGCCGGTCCCCTCCCCGCCACCGCGGCCAGCAGCAGCAGCGCCGCGTTCACCTGCGGCAGCGCCACCCCGGGGTATGCGGCTTCCTTACCGCTGCTGCCGAGGCCAGACGCTCAGCATGACCAGGTAAGTACGGGGCCCTAGGATGATGCCCACCGACCGCATGCTCACAGCGCAGACACAGGGCACGATGCCAGGGTTGGATACCCTAAGCTCGCAATCTAATACAACAAGAAGGCACCTTTGATCGTGTGCCGGAGCCGAGGCAGGAGTAGAGCAGGCGCGTGCGCCGGCCGGGCAGCGCGAGCGCCAGGCGGTCCAGCGCGGCCGCCGCGGCGGAGCGCGGTGGCCCGGGCGCGGCCAGCAGCGCCGCCAGCGTGCGCAGCAGCTCGATCGCCACGCGGTCGTCCCGAGCCTGACCGCATGCGTGGCAGGTGGGTTGGCAGAGCCGTGCTGGGTGCCGCATAGGCTCCATCACCTCCAGGGTGGCCCCTGGCTGTACACACACGCAGCAACCGCAGTGACACTGACATTGTACTCAAGGTCCTCGTGCATTTCGATGGCGCAGTGCTGGCTCAAACACACACATTTTCCAACAGCCTCACCTGCTCAATCTGGCCATAGCTGGAGCTGCAGCACTGCAAGCATGCACACATCCCCCTGCCGAGCTGGCTCGCACAGCATGCCCAAGCGAGGGACCGCGCACGCGCTCAGCAGCCGGGCAGGCCCCGCGGCAATCCCCGAACAAGTGCCAGCCCCTTAATCCTCATGTATGAGCACGGGAGGCACACACACTTGACGACAGCCAGGCAGGCTGCAGGCAGGGACGCGGCGCGCACCGCCGCCTGCGCTGCCCACAGCGCCTGCAGCTCCGCCCCGTCCGGCGAGCGCTCCAGGAACGCGAGCAGGAACGCCGGCGCTTGCGGGCCCTGCAGGGAGCTGCGCAGCTCGCCCAGGCCTGCGCACGTCGCTCGAGTCAGAGCTGCAGCCACTGCACGTGTCACGGCAACAGCTCTTGCTGTGAATTTCTATGTGTGTGCCACAGTGTGCGCGTGCTGCTGCTGCGTAGCACTTGGGCTTGCAGTCCCGCCTCTGAGTCACATAAGCCACTGTGCGGTTTTGCAGTGCAAGACTTGCAAAGCTTGTGGCAACATTTGCAATATGCTGCAATTCACCGGTGACTCACAGTAGCATACTCAGCTGTGGCGGCAGTCGACATAGTTACATAGTACTCACCTTGCAGTAGGACTTCAACATCCTGCGTGGCGGACAGCGCCTCCACAATGCTCGCAGGCGACGGCTTGCTGCCAGAGCTCGGTATTGTTGTGTCAGGCATGGCGCTTACAGCTTAAAGCTCACTGCCTGTTGTCATGTATACAACTGAGTGCACCACGAAAATTGCCAGGGGCCGAGCGTAACTTGCATGAACAAAGTTAAGCCCTGAAGTGTTGCTAAGCTTTTGCAACAGAATGCTGCGCAAATGTGCTACTGCAGACTGTACAATGACTGCAGTGATGGGCGCAATGTTGTGTCAACAGTGCAAGAGCTAAGGCTTTTGGCAACTGAGTGAGGCTGCTCAGGCGTCCCAGCCCCCAGACGGGGGCAAGCCGCCAGGATTTGAAGTAGGCCGTCCTGCGCATGGCCATGCCGCCTAGCTGGCCCCTACCCTTGCAGCAGTTACGTGCTGGCATTGCATGGCCAGTCCAACACATGTCAGGCCTTGACACCCCTGAAAGCTCAAGAGCATTGCATTTTTACACAGCTTGCTGTACAGAGATCCAACGAAAAACGCAAGCTACTGGTACAGCAACACTTGATCAAGTCTAGGCTTGCAGCTGGTGTACTACACACTCGCGATGCTTACAAAGTGGGCTGTAACAGGGAAGCCAACCAGCCAGTCACACAAGCTTGCCCGCGTCACCCGTGCCAGCATGGGGGCACTAGGATGTCATCCCAGCAACTCCCAGCAGGGCTGCCGTCCTACGACACACTTCCCGCGTCGCGACCTGTCTGACACTGACATCAGGGGCCCCCTATTGCGTGAGAAACACACGCCAGACCGATGCCCACCGCGCCACAACAGGGCTCAGTGTACACAGGCCCAAGCTCTGCTCTGGAACGGAGAGCAGCGCGCCGGCCGCGGCAATTATGCGCACCGCAGACAGGCAGCCCGGGGCACCAGCACGAGCAGGCACAGCTTCCAAGCCCTGGCCAGCAGGGCGCCGGCGCCCCGGTCAGGCAGGTCACAACCGTGAGCGTCCAATGCGGCGCGTCACTGTGCTTGTTATTAGCAGGGCGCCAGGCGGTCGTTGTACATCTGCGCGCCCAGGTACAGCAGGTGGTCCGACACCGACGTGCACAGGCCCAGGAAGCAGACGCTGTTGTGGCAGCGCGGGTCCTCGCCGCTGTCGTCGCACACGCCCAGCACCTGCGCGTCCAACACCCGCAATAGTAGTTATAGTGTTCATTCGTTACCGCCATTAATGCCTTGTGCCACACATTCTCTCGCACACTCGCACGCGCTGGGAAGGCTTACAAATGGTGTGAAGAGGTTCTTGACGCAGGACCCAAACGAACACCCAACACTCGCACCCTACACGTAAAGGCTAGATAGACACCGGGCCGCCCACAATGGAGCGCCACCCAAGCCAGCGCGCCGCGTCAGCACGGAGCGCGGCGCGGCCGCACCGAGCCGAGGCCGAAGTCGACCTGCCAGACCTCGGTGGCCACGTGGTGGAAGCCCACCCACGTGGGCGGCCACGCCGGCACGATGTCGCGGTTGTGCGTGAAGCGCACGCTCATCTGCGCCGCCCGCGCTGGTCAGCCCATGCGCGCAGGGTGCATGCACATGTGGTGCGCCATGCCTGCCGTGCTCTGGCTCTCTCGCCCAGCCGACTGAGTCCGCCGTGCAGGCTTGCAGCAGGCAGGTCTACATTTTTTTCTACCAGTCGCAAGAGGACATTGTGAACACACTGTGTGATATTTCATGACACGCCCTGTGATACCTCGCATGACATGTGTGCGCTGCCGCGGTGAGGATCCCGTGTACACCGAGCTGTTCGCGGCTGGCGGCCTGGCACAAGCTCGGACCGTGAACGGCTGCGCAACAAGGTCCGGCGCAGCAGCGCGCCGCGCCGCACCGTGGTCTGGCTCTGTGTGAAGCGCGCGAAAACGTCGTTGCCCACGCGCGGCGACCCGAACGTGACCAGGCGCACGTCGCTCAGGTTGGCCTTGAACTTGAGGTCGAGCGCGGCGATAGTGGCCATGGCAGCGCCCATAGAGTGCCCAATCGCGTACAGCGGCGCGCCCGGGTGGCGCGCGGCCATGGCGCGCACCGCGGCCGTGATGTTTGGCTCCAGCGAGCTGTTATTGTAGGAGACGAAGAAGCCTGCGGCGCGCGCGCGCGTCACGGCCGCGTCAGCGCCCACCATGCGCGCCGCTGCTGTGCCCCTGGGGCTCCAAGCACCACAACCTGCCCAACGCCCCAGCAGCACAGCAAGGCCAGCGTCCGCGCACCGACCTCATGTATTCTTCAAACTGAATTCCATGTGGATGTGCAGAGCTGGGGCTGGTAGGGCGACGCGGTGAGGCTGTCGTGCCGGTGTCAGCACGGCTGCGAGCGGGCTGGTGCCCGAAACGACCCAAGGAGTGAGGGCGGGAGGGAGCGCGGGCGCACCGGTGTGCACGAGCGCGCCCTCGGCGTCCGGGTAGGGCACGTGCAGGTCGGTGCGCCAGTAGCGCATGTTCTCCGCCCAGTTGTACAGGCTGTGGCTGTCGGTGCCGCGGAAGGCGATGACCATGGCTGCGAGCGCGGGCGAGTAGCCCGCGTAGCCGAACAGGTCCCAGCCCAGGTCGAACACGACCGCCTCCGGCACGAAGCCCGTGGCGCGCCGGTGGCACCTGCCGCGCGCGCGCGCCCCCTGCGTGAGTCTGAAATTAACCCCCTTCCCTCCCAGCACTGCACAGCGGCCCTGTCAGCTGGGGCGCCGGGCGGCGCGCTCGGCCGCACATCCGCCCGCAGGCGACTGGTTTGAACGCAGCCTTGGCGGCCATAGGGTGCACTGCGCAGCTATGTCGCTGGCGCCCACTCTGGGCCCACAAGCGCGCACCTAGGGGCATGGGCGTGGGGCGCCCACGCGGCGGTGCTTACCGCCCCGAGGCCACAAGCAGGCCCCTGCGCATGGCTGGGGCGCCTGGGCGCCCATGCGGCGACGCCCACCCTGAAAGCACGAGCAGACGCGGGTGGCAAAGGTGGGGTCAGGGGCGCTACCCTAACCGGCGCACCGCGTGCAGTTCCAGGCGGCCACGTTCTCGGCGTGGCAGTAGGCGACCGAGTTGAGCTGCGCCAGCTGCAGCGCCAGGTCCAGGTCCAGGCCCGAGTGGTTGGCGAAGCGCGCCTGGCGCGGGCCGGGGCGCCGCCCGTCATAATGTTTTGTTCACTTGGCGCGCCGAGACTGTGCGCGCCCGCCGCGTGGGCGCATTTCCGCCGCGGAGCAACCCGACCTGCAGTGGACCCTGACCGCATGCGCCACAGCGGCAGCAGGGCGAGGCTAATGCCACGCTCCTCACGTGTCCCCCCAATGTCCTTCACATCATTCAACCGTCCGGAAGCCGCACACCAAGCTCGGACGGACTGCAGTCGGGGCTTAGAGCAGGGCTAGGGTAGAGCGCACCTCCGCCTCCTCCAGCAGCCACATGATGGCCGGCGGCAGCTCCGGCACGAGCTCGGACTCGTTGAAGGGCGCCCACGGCGCGCTATCGTTGCCCAGCGCTTCGCCGGGCGCGCCCGGCCGCGCGCGGCCCGCAGCCGCGCGCGCGCACGGCGCGGCCGCCGCCTGCCTCATCGCCGAGGCAACGGCGCTGGCCGTGCCAGGCGGCAAGCCCTCGGGGGCTTCTCCGCCTGAGGGCGCCCTGTGCAGGCGCCCCGGACGCGAGAGGTTCACTGGGTGCAGGCCGGCTGCCTGCACGGGCTGCGCGGCGTCGTCCCTCCTCCGCGTCCTGCTCAGGTCGGCTGCGGCTGCGCGTCCTGCGGACACCGCTCGGACGGCTGCGGCCTCGGCTGCGCGGTCCGCCGCGGGCGCGGCGGCCCGCAGCGGCAGGAAGGGCAGCCAGCGCCCGCCGCGCTGCGCCGCCACAGAGCCAAGGGCCTGGCCGCATGCGTCATCGCCGCCGCCGCACGCCTCCGCCCGCCCGTTGCTGCCGGCCCAGGTCCGGACCGGCGGGTCTGACTGCGTGTCGCTGCTGCAGGGGGTGCGCGGCGCGCCGCGCCACCAGCGCCGCAGCCAGCGCCAGAGGCCGGCGTGCGCAGCGTGCGCGCCCGCGCCTGCCGCCCCTGGCGCGCAGGCCGGCCGCGCCGCGGCACGGTGCGGCGCGCACTGTTCGGCCGCACTACCGGGTGCGCGCAGGCTGAGCACAGAAGCCTGCCCGGTGGGCTCCCCTCCTGCTGAGCAGCCTGCGCAGGCGGGAGCAGACTGATTGCTTGTGTGTTGCCAGCCTTACAGCCACGTTGAAGGGTTGCGCAGGTGCGCAGAGCGCTCGCGTGACCCAGCGCACAGGAACACACAGCTGCACGCGCTGAGCGCGCCAGCGCGAGACAGCAAGGAGCAAGCAACGGTGCAACAGCTGGACACGCGCAACTGCCTCACAGCAGCTCGACAAACACGCCTTCCGCCACCAGTACAGCGAGTCGCAGTCCCATCAGTGCAGGCGCAGCACAGATGGTGCGCACCTGGGCACGCTGAAGCAACAAGGAGCAAGGCTAGCACTGGGGCAAGCCCGCCCCTGCTCCTCATAGGCCAAGCCCGGCAAACGCCTGCAACGCGCTCCGCAACTTCTTATGGCCACAAGGACTGGCGTTTACCGCCACGCAGTGGCCCCAGTCCAACGTAATATACCACTGCTAGGCGGGAACAATATGTATGCGCGACACAGGCCGTGCAAGCAGGGACACCAGATAAGCATGCCCCTCACCGCTGTGCCGCTGTGCTGCTTTGCTGCCACAGGCCTCGTGCAGGCTTGACGCGGCAGGGCAGACGACCTATGAGGCACCGCCGCGCTATATGTCAAGTTGCGCTGTCACACCACCAGCTGCAAGCGTAGAACGGATGTATGTGCAAGCCACACGTTGCCTCAGCTACAGGTAAGCGATGCTGAGCCTCAAGCCCTACCCTAGACCCAGCGCATTTGCTTTTGAGCAAGACCTGTGCCCGCCTGTTACTTGATGTCTACCTGCACTAGGTGCACAAGTGCATAACACAAGAGAGCGCAACTCCGTCGCAACGAGTCGTTAGCCTGGAAAGCCAGGCCAAGCCTCATGGTGGGACCGCAGGCCGCGCTGGTGGCGCTAGCGTGCCTTTGTGCGCTGCAGTCAGCCCGGGGTGACCTGGAGCTGCTACAACCCTACACCAATCTTGCCCGCTACGGCCTGCCCAGCGCGGGCGCCCTCAGCAACGCAAGTTTCCTTGGCATCTCACCCAGCACTGGTGCGCGGCCCCCGCGCGCGACGCAGCACGCGGCTTTGGGAGTCTAAGTGTGGTCTGCACGGGCAGTTCTGCCAGTGGCTGCTGCACTGCCAGTAGGCTGTGTGTGGCTCATTGCCTGCGTGTGTAAGAACAGTGAGGCTGGCCGGAGTTGTAGTGCAGGCGCCTGTGGTGGCCTTCCTGAACTTTGGTAGACTAAGGCAACCTACCAGGTACCACACAACTACAAGAGTGTAACCGTGTCGTGGCCCTGCTGCAGGAGGCCTCAACCCAGGCGACCTGCTGGGACAGCCGCGCTGGGACAGGATCGCAGCCTACACCGAGCGCTGGACGGACTCGCTCGCCGCGCAGCCGCCCGCGACGGAGCGCGAGCAGGCGCGCCCTTGCACGGGTGGGCTGGTGCCGGCCTGTGGCAATCTGTGCAGGCCCGCCGCTCGCCACCACGGTCTGCTCGCAACACCTTGCTGCACAGCTCATAGCACAGCTGGTAGTGCCGCGCAGCGGAGGCACGGGTGCACAAGGCCTCTGACTGCCGCCTGGTCTCTGCGCAAGGGCGGCGACGGTCAGGCACATGCACGCCCGGGGTGCTACTGCGCTGCTGCGGCCTGTGCTACTGCGGTGCTGGGCCTGTGCTGTTACGCTGCGCTCGCCTCCTGCTGAGCTGAGGCCGCCGCGGGCGTGCCGCGCGCAGGAGCTGCTGCTGGGCGGCCTGCTGACGGTATGGCTGATGGCCGCGGCTGAGGTTTGCCGTGGGCGCGCCGCGCGCAGGAGCTGCTGCTGGGCGGCCTGCTGACAGAGTGACTGCGGCCGCGGCTGAGGCTGCCATGGGCGCGCCGCGCGCAGGAGCTGCTGCTGGGCGGCCTGCTGAGAGTGTGGCTATGGCCGTGGCTGAGGTTGCCGAGGGCGCGCCGCGTGCAGGAGCTGCTGCT